>JACZCZ010072235.1_pt1 | contig 22041 bp, 18 predicted proteins | sample 8641811 | NCBI WGS metagenome assembly JACZCZ01 (sample SAMN15324610, study PRJNA640507) | soil metagenome | isolation source: intercropping peanut in the first line | place: China: Luxin town, Laibin City, Guangxi Province | collected 2019-07-25 | depth 10cm m | reverse complement strand
TGTTCCGCGTCGACGTGGGCAAGCAGGTGTTCTACGCGCTGGACGAAGAAGAGAAGCGATTGCTGCTGGAAAAGATCGAGCGCGAGAAGATCCGCGGTGCGGTCAACGTCACCCGCTTCAAGGGCCTGGGTGAAATGAACCCCTCGCAGTTGCGCGAATCCACCATCCATCCGGACACCCGCCGCCTGGTGCAGCTGACCGTGGATGACGATCTGCAGACCCGCGGTCTGATGGACATGCTGCTGGCGAAGAAGCGTTCCGGAGATCGCAAGACGTGGCTGGAGACCAAGGGCGACCTGGCTTCGCTGGAAGCCTGATTCCGGTCCTTCGTTGCACGGGGTCGTTGCGACGGCCTCGTCATCCTGGGGAGAGTGCCGTCGCACGGCGCGGTTGAACATCGCGTTCACCCTGCCGGTGCGATAACCCCGGCATGGCATCGACCTCCGGGCCCTCCCGTCATCCCTACACGTTCGGCCTCGAGGAGGAGTATTTCCTCGTGCGTCGCAACGGGCGTCGGTTGCGGCACATGCCGCGGCGGTTCTTCACCGAATGCCGCGCAACACTGGGCGAGCGCTTCGGCAGCGAAATGCTGCAGACCCAGGTCGAAGTGCAGACCGGCGTGCACGACGACACGGACGCCGCCGAAGCCGATCTGCGCGCGCTGCGCCGAACTGTCGGCGACATGGCGCATCGGCACGGGCTCGGCATCCTGTCGGCCGGCACGCATCCTTCGGCGCAGTGGCGCGGGCAACGCAGCACCGACAAGCCCCACTACGACAAGGTGATGGGCGAACTGCAGATGCTCGGCCAACGCAACCTGCTGTGCGGCCTGCACGTGCATGTGCAACCGGCCGATCCCGCAGATCGCGTCGCGCTGATGACGCGCATCCAACCGTTCCTGCCGTTGCTGCTCGCGCTCAGCACGTCATCGCCCTTCTGGATGGGCCATGCCACCGGCCTGATGGGGTATCGGCAGACGGCTTACCAGGAGATCCCGCGCACGGGATTGCCGCCGCTGTTCCGCGACCAGGCCGAATACGATCACTACGTCCAGCGCATGACCGATGGCCGCGCGATCCAGGACGCGAGCTTCCTCTGGTGGGCGCTGCGACCGTCGCTCGCCTTCCCCACCCTGGAACTGCGTGTCACCGACGCCTGCACCGATCTGTGCGATGCGTTGGCCATCGCACAGCTCTATCGCTGCCTGGTGCGGCATCTCGATCGCAGGCCCGCACTGTACGCCGACCTGCATGCTGGCGATCAGGCGATCGTCGCGGAGAATCTGTGGCGCGCGCAGCGTTACGGCTTCGATGCCGGCTTGATCGACCTGGCCAGCCGCCGCCTGGTGTCGGTGCGCGAGATGCTGGAAAACACCCTGGAAGCGCTGGACGAGGACATCCGCGCACTGGGCTGCACGCGCCAGGTCGAACGCGTGTGGCAGATCCTCGAGAACGGCACCAGCGCACACGGGCAGCTGCAGCGCTACCGGGAGCGACGCGACGCAGGGGACAGCCACGCGGAAGCGCTGTCCCACGTGGTGCAATGGCTGGCGGACGCCAGTGCCATCGCCTAGGCGCGCATGATCAGCGGACGACCGTCTTTTGCTGCGAAACCACGAACACGCCCGCCATCACCAATACGGTGCCGGCGACCTGCCACGGCCCCAAGGGTTCGCCCAACAGCAACAGGCTCAGGATGATGGTCGAGACCGGCCCGATCATCCCCACCTGCGCGGCCAGCGCAGACCCGATGCGCGCAACCGCCATCATCACGGCCAACACCGGCAGCACCGTGCACAAGGTGCCGTTCACCAGCGAAAGCGCATAGACCTCCCACGGTAGCGCCAGCGCTTCCATCGGCCGTAGCACGACGAATTGCAGCAGGCACAGTACGCTCGCCACGCTGCTCGCATAAGCCGTCAGGCGCACCGCGCCCACGCGCTGCACCAGTTCGCCGCTGCCCACCAGATAGAGCGCATACGCCAGCGCGCTGCCGAACACCAGCACGCTGCCCAGCGCGATGTTGGCGCCGCCCACCTGCAGGTCATGGCCGAAGGCGAGCGCCACGCCGAAGTAACTCACGAGCAGCGCGAGGGCCTGGCGCCGCGAGATGCGCCGGCCGAACGCCAGCCAGCCGATCAGCGCCACCAGGGTCGGGGTGAGGTAGAGGATCAGCCGTTCCAGCGTGGCGGTGATGTACGCCAACCCGGCGAAATCCAGGAAGCTGGCGAGGTAGTAACCGAGGAAGCCGAGCAGCAGGATCCGCCCGCGATCTGCCGTGCTCAGCGGCGCACTGCGTCGCGCAGCCCACGCGCCCATCGCGAGGAAGAACGGGAACGCCACCAGCATCCGCAGCGCCAGCAGCGTGACCGCATCGGTGCCGTAGCGATAGCCGAGCTTGACGATGATGGCCTTGCCCGAGAACGCGATGGCGCCCATCGCCGCGAGCATCAGCCCTGAACGGCTCACGACATGCAAGGCCGGATGCGCCGGCGGCGCATCGACCGCCTCGGCCGGTGCCACGTCCAGCGGCTGCGCCAGTTCGTCCTCCGCGCCGGGACGGGTCATCGGCGCGGGATCACGCCAGCGTGCATTCCAGCAAACGCCGGATCAGCGCCTGGGTGCGACGGGCGCGTTCGGGCAGGTAGGCGAAGCTGTCCTCGTCCAAGTAGTTCAGCTGCGCCAGTTCCAGTTGCACGGCTTGCACCTGCTGCGCAGGGTCGGCGTAGTGCCGGGTGATGTAGCCACCGCGAAACCGGCCGTTGACCACGAAGCTGTAGTCCGACTGCGACGCGAGGATCGCCTCCAGCGCCTGCTGCAAGGCGGGTGAACAGCTCGCCCCCGCCGCCGTGCCGAGGTTGAAATCCGGCAGCCGTCCTTCGAACAGGAAGGGCACTTCGCTGCGGATGGAGTGACCTTCCCACAACACCACGCGACCATGTGCTTCGCGGATGCGGGAGAGTTCCTGCTGCAACGCCTGGTGGTAGGGCCGCCAGTACGTGTCGACGCGCGCGGCGATCTCGTCCGGCGTGGGCGCCTGGGCCGGCAGGTACACGGGGTCACCGCTGAAGCGCACGATGGGACACAAGCCGGTGGTGTTCTGTCCGGGATACAGCGAGACATCGTCTTCCGGGCGGTTGAGGTCGACCACGTAACGCGAGTACGCCGGCACGAGGATCGATGCGCCCAACGAGCGCGCGAAGTCGTACAGCTCGGCGACATGCCAATCGGTGTCCGGCACGCGTCGCGCTTCGGGCGTCAGGCGTGCGGCGATGTCGTCGGGAACGCGCGTCCCGTTGTGCGGCAGGCTGATGAACAGCGGCGCAGTGCCCTGGTGCAGCGTGTAGGTGTCCATGGCGCCATTGTATCGCCGCGCCCCGCGCCGTGGATTCAGCGCACCAGCACCACTTCCTCGGCGCTGGTGGGATGGATGGCCACCGTGTCGTGCAGGTCCGCGAGGGTGATGCCTTTCTTGAGCGCGACGGCGAAGCCCTGCAGCATTTCGTCGGCGCCTTCACCCAACAGATGGATGCCGACCACGCGCTGCTCCTCACCCGCGCAGACCAGCTTGAACAGACTGCGCTGCGGCGAATCGGCCAGCGCGTGCAGCATGGGTCGGAAGCGCGTGGTGTAGGTCTTCACGCTGTCGCCGTGCGCAGCGCGGGCCTCGTCCTCGGTCTGCCCTACCTTGCCTGCGGGCGGGTGCGAAAAGACCACCGTTGCGATGTCGCGATAATCCAGCCGGGCATCGGACTGCCCACCGAACACCCGGTCCATCAGCCGTCGCGCGGCCGCGATAGCCACCGGCGTCAGCGCCGTCTGGCCGGTCACGTCGCCCACCGCGTGGATGCCCGGCACGTTCGTGTCCTGCCCCGCATCCACCTGCACGAAACCCCGCGCATCGATCTTCACGCCCGCGGCCTCCAGCCCCATGTCGCCGGTATTCGGACGGCGGCCGGTGGCGAAGATCAACCCGTCGAAGCGCTCGCTGCGCGTGCCGTCTTCCGCGAGCACGATCACGCCGCCGTCGCGCGCTTCCTCCAGCGCCGCCACCGCATAGCCGAAGTGCAGGCGCACGCCATGCTGGCGCATGTCATCGGCCAGCTCCGTGGTGATCTGCGCGTCGAAGCCGTCGAGCAGCTTCTGGCTCCGCACGAACAGCTCCACCTGGCTGCCCAGTGCCTGCAACACGCCAGCCAGTTCGACCGCCACGTAACCCCCGCCCACGATGGCCACGCGCTGCGGTGCGGCGCACAGGCTGAAGAAGTCGTCCGACGCCTTCCCCAGCGCCGCGCCCGGGATGTCCGGTCGCGAGGGCCGACCACCGGTGGCGATCAACAGGTGTTCCGCGCGCAACGGCACGCCGTCCGCGTTCACCACGGTGTGCGCGTCGAGCAATCGCCCGTGGCAGGGCATCAACACCACGCCGCTTTCATCCAGCCGCTTGCGGTAGCTGGCATGGATGCCGGCGATGTAGCGCTGGCGATGGACGATGAACTCCTTCCAGTCGAGCACCGGCGGCGGCACGTCGAAGCCGAGCGACGATGCCAGCGCGATCTTCTGGGCCATGTCGGCCGCCAGCCACATCGCCTTCTTCGGCACGCAGCCGACATTGACGCAGGTGCCACCCAGCTCCTTCGGTTCCAGCAAGGCTACCCGCGCGCCGTGCGAGGCCGCGCGGAACGCGCCGGCGAGTCCGCCGGAGCCGCCGCCGATCACGACAAGATCGAATTCCTGCGGCGTCATGCGAATCGCTCCGGTCGGTACGGGGTGGGATCGAAGGCCGGTGCACGGCCGGTGATCATGTCGGCCATCAACTGGCCGGTGGCCGTGCTCATGCTGATGCCCAGCATGCCGTGGCCCGCGGCGATCCAGACGCCGCGCTGGCCGGGCGCGCGGCCAAGCAATGGCAGATCGTCCCAGGTCATCGGACGCCAGCCGCACCAGCGCTCACGGACGTCCGGCCCAACGGGTTCGTGGAGGAACTCGCGCGCACCGCGCTCCAGCGCGGCAAGCCGGGTCGGGTTGAGGCTGTCGTCGTGGCCGGAGAATTCCATCGTGCTGCCGAGGCGGAAGCCGCTGTCCCACACGGTGACGCACACCGAGCGGTCCTTCAGCACCATCGGATGCCGCGGCACCCTCGACGGCCGCGAATAGGTGATCGAATAGCCCTTGCCGGGCTGGATGGGCGCGCGCACGCCCAGCATCCTGGCGAACGCGGGCGTCCATGCGCCTAGTGCAATCACCGCGTCGCGACCTGCACGCGGGCCCTGATCCGTCGCGAGGCGGACACCGTCGTCTGTTGGCTCCAGGCGTTCCACCCGGCAGTACTCATCGATGATGCCGCCGCGCGCGCGGACCGCACGCGCGAGTTCGGCCACGTACCGGTCGGGACGCAGGCGCGCGTCACCGGGAAACCGGATCGCGCCCGCGACGCCCGTCCGCATCGCGGGTTCCTCGCGTTCGTAGTCACTGCCACCGAACACCTGCGTGGCGATGCCGAAGTCCTTCAGCACCGCGCTTTCGTCCACGTACTGCTGGTACTTGCGCGGGTCGCGGAAGACGTAGTCCAGTCCTTCCTCCTCGAACTCGCACTGCAGGCCGTAGCGGTCCACCCAGTCGACCAGGCGCGCACGCGCATCGTTGAGCAAGGCGGCACGTGCCTGCGTGCTTTGCCGCCAGTCACGCAGGTTGCAGCGCGCGGCAAAGCGCAGCAGCCAATGCCACAGGGCAGGATCGACACGGGGTTTCAGGTAGAGCGGCGCGTCGGGCGTGAACATCCAGCGCAATGCCTGCGCCACCACACCGGGTGCCGCCAGCGGAGGCGCATGGCTGGGCGTGATCGTGCCGCAGTTGCCATGCGATGCGCCGCCGCCTGCGCGGCCGGCGTCGATGACGCGCACGCCGCGGCCGGCTTCCAGCAACGCCAGGGCGGTCGCCAGGCCGATGGCGCCGCCACCGATGATGAGGACGTCGTCGTGGGGGGGATTCACCCCGACAGTGTAGTCCCAATCATCGCAATTGCAGGCGCATCGGCTGCAGCGATGCGTAGGTCAGCGAACGCCATACCCACTCCATCGGCCCGAAGCGGAAGCGCGACAGCCATGCGTGGCTCAGCGCCACCTGCACGCTGAAGAGCGCCACCGCGAACAACGGCTGCCAGGCACGCGGAAGCTGTTCGAAATATCCCAGGCCATAGCCGTAGAAGATCCACGTGCAGACCAGCGACTGGATCAGGTAGTTGGTGAGGGCCATGCGGCCCGCAGGCGCCAGCAGCGAGAGCGCGCGCGCGCCCATCGGGCCCTGCAAGGCCCTCAGGATCCACGCCAGGTACCCGAGGCACATCAGCAGATTGGCCATCATCTGCAGGGCGAAGGCCGTGGATGCGCGCAGGTTGAAGGTCGTCGGATCCATCGTCGGCGACAGCGCCACCGAGCCCAGCATCGCCAGCAACCCGAGCGGCAACGCCACCCAGCGCAGCCCGGCGTAGAGACGCGGAAACTCGAGCGGGCGGGCAATGGCGCCGCTGCGGACGAACCACGCGCCCAGCAGGAACAGGCCGAAGGCGATGAACCCGAACATGGTGATGTTGCTCAACGCCATGCCGGTGCTCTTCAGGCGCTGCCATGTCGCATCGGCGTAGCTGCCACTGGCGTAAGCGGCCCGCTCGCTGTCGACCAGCGCCTGCATCTGCGCACCGATCTCGCCCATCGCCTTGTCCCAGCCCTCGGTGCCGCCGAGCAGCGAGCCCATCGCGCCCATCAGGTACATGAAGCCGATCGGCATGACGTAGGCGCCCAGTCCGAACCACACGTACCAGCGGTACGGCAGCGGCCGGAACGCCAGCAGCAGGAACGAGCACAGGGCGTACATCATCAGGATGTCGCCCGCCCAGATGAAGATGGCGTGCACCAGGCCGATCGCCAGCAGGACAAGTCCGCGGCGCCAGTAGATACCGGCGAACGGGCGGCCTGCCTGCTCGGCGCGCTGCGACATCACCGCGAATCCCATGCCGAACAACAACGAGAACAACGTGTAGAACTTGCCCTGCACGAGTATGTAGATCAGCAGGTCGACGATGCGGTCCGCTCCGGTCAGCGCCGGATCCACGCCGCTCGCCGAGGCCATCACCGGGCCCACGAAGCCTTCGAGATTCATCAACAGGATGCCCAGCAGCGCGAAGCCGCGCAGCACGTCCATCGCCTCGATGCGCTCCGCCATCCCGACCGGTGCCAGGTTTTCCGTGATCGTCGCCGTCATTCCCTTCCCCCTTGATCGAAGCCGCGATTAGAACATGCCAGCCACACCGTCCTGTGCGCAAAAAAAAACGGCCCGCGTGCGCAGGCCGTTCGATGGACGCGCCGGGCGCGGCTCAGTGGTGGTGGCCACCGTCGCCGTGCACGTGGCCGTGCTCGAGTTCTTCGGCACTGGCTTCACGCACTTCGACGATCTCCACGTCGAAGTGCAGGTCCTTGCCCGCCATCGGGTGGTTGAGGTCCACGTCGACCACGCTCATGCCCACCTTCTCGATGGTGACGGCGCGCGGGCCGAAGTTGGTCTGCAGCACGACCTGCTGGCCGGGGATCAGGCGCTGGTTGCCGAAGTGCTTCTTGGGCACGCGCTGGGTCAGGCCGTCGCGACGCTCGCCATAGGCATCAGCCGCGGCGACATCGACGCCGAAGCTTTCGCCGGCTTCACGGTCCTGCATCGCGTTCTCGAGGCCCGGGATGATGTTGCCGTGGCCGATGAGGATCGCCAGCGGCTCGCGGTCCTTAGAGGTTTCGATCGGCTCCTGGCCGGCTTCGGACACGGTGTAATGGAAACGGACGACGCTGTCTTTTGCGATTTTCATGCGGGACTCTGGGCGGGGCCTGCCGGCCGGCAGGACAGGAGCGGCTTGTCGGCCGCGAGGGAATGCGGCGAAGATGCGCCGCGATGAAGGCCCGACATTATCCCGGCTTGCCCCTGCCCGCGCCACTTCAGCGCTGGGCCGCACTGTCCGTCTGCGCCATCGTGCTGGGCCTGGCCGGCTGTGGCGGCTCCAAGCCCCAAGCCCGGAAATCCTCGCCGCCACCCTCGCAGCGCGCGTGGCCCGTGGTGGAGGCCGACGATCCGGCCGCCGCGACGGCGGTGCTTATGCGGGCCATCGGCCTGGTGGGCACGCCCTACCGGTACGGCGGCAACACCCCGGAGTCCGGCTTCGACTGCAGCGGCCTGGTCACTTATGTATTCCGGGACATGCTGGATGTCCGTCTGCCCCGGACCTCGCGCGAGCTGGCGGGCGTGCAGGGTCCGAAGATCGAGCCCCTTCGGTTGGCGCCGGCGGATCTGGTGTTCTTCGGCAGCCGGGGGAACGTCACCCACGTGGGCATCTACGTGGGCGAGGGGCGCTTCGTCCACGCCCCGAGCACCGGGGGTACGGTCCGGCTGGACCATCTGGACGGGCCCTACTGGCGGGACCATTACACCGGCGCGAAACGCGTCCTTCGTTAGGAATCGGTCAACTCTGTGACAGCGGACGTTCACGCTTAACGAATAAATAACGATTTCTGAACCAAATCGGTCCGATCAGCCGGCATTATCGTGATCATCCTGTGAAACCTTCCCGCGCGTGACGACCGACGACCTGCCGCCAGGCCTGCCAGCCGCCGCCCACCGCATCCCGCGGAGGGTCACCCGAATCCTCCTCAGCCTGTCGCTCTGCGTCGCCGCCTCCACGGCTGTCGCCCAGAACGCCCCGGCCACGGTCGACGCTGCCGCCCCGACCGCCACCAGCGCCGATGTGGTCGAAGCGCCCACCGCGCCCCCGGCCAAGTCGGTTACCGCCAGCGTCAAGGAAAAGGCCGCCGAGGCCGCGACCGCCACCCTCTCCGCCCTGCTCCCGCGCCTGGCCGCCAGCGATACGCTGCCGCTGGTCGACCGCTCGGCCATGGTCGCCGGCGACATCAGCAAGCTGCTCGCCGCCTACGATCTCAGCAAGGAAGGCGTGGTCGCCCAGGAACAGCAAGGCGGCAAGGTCCAGGTCGTACTGCAGCGCGCGCTCGCATTGATGGGCACGCCCTACCGTTGGGGCGGCACCTCGCCGGACAGCGGCTTCGACTGCAGCGGCTTGGTCGGTTACGTGTTCCGCACCGCGCTCGGCATCGAACTGCCGCGCGTCTCCCGCGACATGGCCAGCAAGGCCGACGCCGAACTGATCGGCGCGCGCGAGGAACTGCGCCAGGGCGACCTGGTGTTCTTCGGCCTGAAGGGCCGCGTGAACCATGTCGGCATCTATGTCGGCGAAGGCCGCTTCCTGCACTCGCCCAGCCGCGGCAAGGACGTGCGCGTGGACACGCTGCTGACCGGTTACTGGGGCAACCGCTACCTCAGCGGCCGCCGCGTCGCGATGTAACGCGCAACGCAGATCCGCGATACGAAGAAGGCCGCCCTGTGCGGCCTTCTTCTTTTCGGATCGACGGTGCAGCGCAACTTGCGCCGCATGGCGCGTTGCCGCCATCCTGCGGCAAGTGCGCCCATCTGCGCGCCATCCGACCATTCGCGCCGAAGGGGAGTCGTACGCGATGCAGGCTTCTCTGCTGACCAACCTGCTGCTGCCCTTGGCCTTGGGCATCATCATGCTCGGGCTGGGATTGGGACTGTCGCTGGACGACTTCCGTCGCGTCGCGCGTTATCCGCGCGCGGTGCTGATCGGTCTTGCGCTGCAGACGCTCGTGCTTCCTTGGGTCGCATTCGGGCTGGCGCTGGGCTTCGGTTTGCCCGCCGAGCTCGCCGTCGGACTCATGCTGCTGGCGGCTTCGCCCGGTGGCGCGACCGCCAACATCTATAGCCATCTCGCCCGTGGCGATGTGGCGTTGAACATCACCCTGACGGCGATCAACAGCCTGCTCTGCCTGCTGACGCTGCCGGTGATCCTCAACCTGTCGCTGGAATACTTCCTCGGCGCCGGCCAGTACGTGCCGCCGCCGACGAAGAAGGTGGTCGAGGTGGCCGCCATCATCCTGCTGCCTGTCGCGATCGGCATGTTGCTGCGCGCGAAGGCGCCGGGCTTCGCGGCCCGCGCGGAGAAGCCGATCCGGCTGCTGTCGGTCCTCGTGCTCGCCTTGCTGGTGGTCGCCGCGGTCGCGCAGTCATGGGACACGCTGGCCACCTACTTCGCCATCGTCGGCCTGGCCTGCCTGCTGTTCAACCTGGTCAGCATGGGCGTTGGCTATGTGGCGCCGCTGGCGCTACGCCTGCCGAAGAAGCAGGCCATCGCCATCGCGATGGAGATCGGCATCCACAACGGCACGCTGGCGATCTTCATCGCGCTCAACGTGCTGGAGAAGCCGACGATCTCCGTGCCCGCCGCGGTCTACAGCCTGCTGATGTTCGTCACGGCGGCGGTGTTCGCCGGGTGGGTGTCGCGCGGCGCGCGCGAGGCCAACGCCTAGCTGTCGGAACCGGCACCGCGCGCCACATAAGCCATGCTGATCGATGCAGGCGCCGTGTCGGCGAAGCCGAACTGCGCATAGAGGTGCCGGGCCTCACCGTCCGCGAGCAGCATGACGTAGGCCGAAGGTGGTGCGTTCGCGCGCAGCCATGCATCCAGCGCCGCCATGATGCGCTTGCCCCATCCCTGCCCCTGGTGATCCCGTCGCACGGCGATGTCCACGACGACGAACACGGTGCCGCCGTCGCCGACCACCCGCCCCATGCCGATCACCTCTCCCGCCTTCAGCAGGCTGACCCCATACAAGGTGTTCGCAAGCCCGCGCTCCGCGGCTTCCTGCGACTTCGGCGACAGGCCCGTCTCGATGCGGAGCCGCCTGTAGGTCGGCGCATCGGGGAACGACTCGACCAGCTCGACCGATCCGGCGTCGCTCATGGCGTGGGTGCTGCGTCGTCCGTGAGGCCTACGTTCGTCGACGCCGATTCGTAGACCTCCCTGTCCAGCAGGCCGGTCTCCTTCGCCACCAGCACCGGCACCAGCATCTGGCCGGTCACGTTGGTCATCGTCCGCATCATGTCGAGGATCCGGTCGATCGCCACGAGCAGACCGATGCCTTCAAGCGGCAGGTTTGCCGCGCTCAGCACCAGCGTGACCATCACCGTCGCCGTACCCGGCACGCCGGCCGTGCCGAAGCTGCCCAGCACGGAGGCCAGCAGGATGACGAAGTACTGGTTCACCGACAGGTCCAGACCGAAGTACTGCGCCACGAAGATCGAGGTCAGTGCCGGGTAGATCGCGCCGCAACCGTCCATCTTGATGCTGGCGCCGAGCGGCACGGCGAATGCGGCGTAATCCTTGTCCACGCCCAGGTTGTGGGTGACGCTGCGCAACGCGACCGGCATCGAGGCGAAGCTGGACGAACTGACGAACGCCACCTGCATGCCCGGCGCCGCCCCGCGGAAGAACTTCCACGGGTTCAGGCCATGCGCGAGCAGCAGGCTGCCGTACACCACCACGATGTGGAGCGCGCAGGCGACGTACAACGCACCGATGTAGCTGCCCAGCGGCAGCAGCTTCTCGAAGCCGTACGTGCCCACCAGCGAACCGATCAGGCCGAACGTGCCCAGCGGGGTCGTTTCCAGCACGAAGCGGGTGACCTGCACCATCGTGTCGCTGGCCTCGCCCGCGAGCTTGCGCAGGCCCGCGCTGCGTTCGCCGAGCTTCACGAGTGCGAAGCCGAGCAATCCCGCGAAGAAGATCACCTGCAGGATCTTGCCTTCGGTCAACGCCTTGAACGGATTGGCGGGCACGATGTCGAGCAGCACCTGCACCGGCGTGGGCACTTCGCGCACCTGGTAGTCCGGCGCCATCATCAGCCCGCTGATGCCCTTGCCGGGTTGCACGATCCAGCCCACCGCCAGTCCCACACAGACGGCCATCGCGGCGGTGATGGCGAACCACAGGAACGTGCGTCCGCCGAGTGCGGCGACCGATTTCTGTCCATGCAGACTGGACACTGCGTTGATCACCGCGAAGAACACCAGCGGCACCGCGATCATCTTGATCAGCGTGACGTACAGATCACCCAGCGGCTTCAGCCAGATGCCTGCCGCCGGCCCCATCAGCCAGCCCGCCAGCGCGCCCAGCGCGAAGCCGGCCACGACGCGCTGCCAGAATGGGATCTTCAACCAGGCCGAGACCAGCTTCATCCAGACGACTCACGTAGGCGGACGCGACACCTTAGCCCAAGGCCCCGCATGCGGCGAGCCTGCGCGCGGAATGCCGGGTGTCATGAACAGGACACTGCCCGAACGGCATAATGACCCGTCCGTCATTCCCCGGTTCGCCATGCCCCCTCGCTCTTCCGTGTCGCCGCTCGCCGGCGCAGTCCTGCTCACCGTCCTGGCCGGGTGCGCCAGCACGTCGCCTTCACAGCCCTCTTCCGTCCGCGTCGACGTCGCACCGGTGGCTCATCCGCAGGGCGAGACCCCGCAGTGGTGGTATCGCAGTGGCGCTGCCAAGGCAGCTGGCAATGGCGCCATGCAGGGGCGTGCGAAGAACGTCATCGTCTTCCTTGGCGACGGCATGAGCCTGACCACGGTGGCCGCAGCGCGCATCTTCGAAGGCCAGCGCAAGGGCACGCCAGGCGAGGAAAACCTGCTGAGCTGGGAGCGCTTCCCGCATACCGCCTTCAGCAAGACCTACAACACCGACTCGCAGACGCCCGACTCCGCCGGCACGATGACCGCGGTAGCCACCGGCGTGAAATCGCACATGGGCGCCATCGGCGTCTCCGCGGGCCGCAAGAACGATTGCGCGGACAGCCGCAACAAGCACCTCCTCAGTTGGCTGACGCTGGGCGACAGCGCGGGCCTGGCGACAGGCATCGTCACCACGGCGCGGCTCACGCACGCCACGCCTGCCGCCACGTACGCGCATGTCCCGCACCGCGACTGGGAGAACGACAGCGACCTGCCCGAGGAAGCCGTCGCGTCAGGCTGCACGGATATCGCCCAGCAACTTCTCGCCGCCGCGCGCTTCGGCCATGGCCCGACCGTCGCATTGGCCGGTGGCCGGGGTGAGTTCCTGCCGGTCGACGTGCGCGATCCGGAAGAGGACGACAAGGTCGGACAGCGCCTGGATGGCCGCAACCTCGTGGCCGAATGGCAGCAGGCGCATCCCCAGGGCGCCTATGTCTGGAACACGCAGCAGCTGAAGGCCGCGGCCGAGGCGCCGCAGCTGCTGGGCCTGTTCGAATACGACCACATGCAGTTCGAACACGATCGCCGCAAGGACGACCAGGGCGAGCCCTCGCTCGCCGACCTGACCCGCGCAGCGATCCACACGCTCTCGCGTAGTCCGGAAGGCTTCGTGCTGCTGGTGGAAAGTGCGCGCATCGACCACGCCAACCACTACGGCAACGCGTATCGCGCGCTCGACGAAACCGTCGCGATGTCCGACGCGGTGCAGGCCGCGCTCGACGCGACCTCGCGCGACGACACGCTGATCCTGGTCACCGCCGACCATTCGCACACGTTGAACTTCGTCGGCTATCCGGTCCGCGGCAATCCCATCCTCGGCAAGGTGCGCGGCCAGGGCGGCGAAGACGACACGCCGGGCGACCTCGCACGCGACCAGACCGGCCTGACCTTCACCACGCTGACCTACGCCAACGGCCCCGGCTATACCGGCGCCAGCAACCGCCAGCCCGCAGGCCCGAAGAAATTCCTGCACGCGCCCAGCAGCGTCGAAGCCGCCGAGGGCCGCCCGGACCTGAGCCATGTCGATACCGAGCACCCCGACTACCTGCAGGAAGCGCTGGTGCCGCTGAAGTCGGAGTCGCACGGTGGCGAAGATGTCGGCATCTGGGCGATCGGCCCGGGCAGCGACGCCTTCCGCGGCACGCTGGAGCAGAACACGATCTACCACGTCATCGTACAGGCCACGCCGACGCTGCGCGCGCGCCTGTGCGCTGCCGGCACCTGCGACGCCAACGGCGTGCCGGTGGAGCTGCCGAAGATCGGCGATTTCGAGAAGCCCTCGCGCTAACAAGGCGCGAGTGCGTTCAGGCGGGCATGGCCTCGGTCGCAGTGGGGGCCGCCTGCGGCCTGAGCTCCTGCACGATGCGCCCCTGCTCCATCACCAGCACGCGATCCGCACTGGCAATGGTCTCGGGCCGGTGGGCGACGATCACCTTGGTCAGGCTAAGAGCTTTGACCGCATCGTTGACCAGGCGCTCCTTCATGACGTCCAGATGGCTGGTCGCTTCGTCCAGGAACAGCAGCTTGGGGTGGCGGTACAGCGCCCGCGCCAGGATGATGCGCTGCTTCTGTCCACCCGACAACGAACTGCCCATGTCCCCGATCAGGCTGTGGTAGCCCATCGGCATAGCGGCGATCTCCTCGTGCACTGCGGCCAGCCTGGCGGCGGCCTCGATGCGGGTCTGGTCCATCTCCGGGTCGAAGAAGCTGATGTTGTCGGCCACGCTGCCGGCGAACAACTGATCGTCCTGCATGACGGCACCGACAATGGGGCGGACATTACGGGGACCGATCTTGTGAAGGTCGTGTCCGCCGATTCGGATGCTGCCCTGCGTCGGCGGCAGCAAGCCCAGCAGCAGCTTGACCAGTGTGGTCTTACCGCACCCGGATGCGCCGATGATCGCCACTGACTCGCCCGCTTCGATGCTGAAGCTGCAATCCTTCAGCACCCACGGCTCGCCATCGCCATAGCGAAACCCGAGATTCTCCACGTCGATCCGGGTGGTGGCCGGCGGCGGGGCTTCGGGCTGGGCGAACCGCTCTTCCGGCGGTGTCAGCACAATGTCGGCCAGGCGCTCGCCATGCAGGCGCAGCATGCGGAACTCGACCCACTTGTCGATCAGGGCTGCCATGCGCCCAGCAAACTGGTCCTTGTAGGCCAGGTAGGCGATCAGCATGCCGACCGAGAACACGTTCTGCAGCGCAAGCGTGGCGCCGATCCAGATCACGGCGATGCGTTCAATGCCGAACACCAGTTGGCTCGCGCTGTTGAACCCCAACCCCATCCTCGCCAGTCGCACTTCCTGGTTGACGGTATCGTGCATCAGGTTGCCGTAGGTACTGCGGCGCTGCGACTCTTCTCCCGCCACTTTCAGGCTCTGCATCCCGCGTAAAGATTCCAACAAGTGCGTCTGCTGTTTGGCCCCCGCGACAAGTTGCTGCTCGGTACGATCGCGGACGGGCCGGTACGCGATGGCACGAATACCCAGATACAGGAACACCGCCAGCATCGTCACCAGCGCCAGCTTCCGGCTGTAGAACAGCATCAGCCCCAAGGTGACCACCGCCATCAGGCCATCGATGATGGCCTCGACGAAGCTGGTGGTCAGCGTGCGCTGGATCGTCTGTACCGACGACATGCGAGAGGTGATGTCGCCGAGATGCCGCTTCTCGAAGTAGTCCAGTGGCAGTTTGAGCAGGTGGGCGAATACATTCCCCATCCATTGCAGTCCGAGCCGGGAAGACAGATACACCACCGACCAGCCACGCAACAGGCCAATCCCGATCTGCAGCACCAGTGCCAGCCCGAAGCCCAGCCCCAGGACGGTCAGCAGATCGCGATCGGCGGATACCAGCACCTGGTCCACCACCCACTGCATGTAGAACGGCGCAAGCACAACGAACACCTGCAGCGCCACGGACAGCAACAGGATCTGGGCCAGTGCGCGCCACATTCCGCGCACCGGACCTGTGAGCTGCCGAGCCGTCACGGCGGGCGTAGCCTTCTGTGGCTTGAACTCCGCGGAGGGCGTCAGCTCCAGGGCAACGCCAGTGAAGTGATCGGAGACTTCCGCGAATGAGAGCTTTCGTTCGCCCACTGCAGGATCAAGGATAGTGACCCTGGACTTGCCTACCTTCGCCAGTACGACGAAGTGATTTAGATCCCAATGCAGAATGCAGGGCAGCTTGAGCTTGCCAAGATCTTCCATATCCAGCCGCAGCGGCCGGGTAGAGAACCCGAGTTGCTGGGCGATGTGGATCACATGATTGAGCCTGGCACCCTTTAGAGAAGTAGGAAAACGTCGACGAAGCTCGCCAAGCCCGACATCCAACCCACGAGACCCTGCCATCATAGCCAAACAGCTGAGGCCACACTCAGCGGCCTCAGATTGCAGAATACACCTCAAGAACCACCCGCCTTCTGGAACAGAATCATACAACTAACCACCAGACTCTTGATCAGTAGCGCTGATGCGCTCTTCCAAAACAGGCCCACAGTAACGTGTGGATACCAGCACAACCTCCCCGAAGGCGATCAAGAAGACGGTTACCGGAAACAGTTGAGCTCGTTCGATAAGGTTAAATGCAAACAGCATGACGCCGAACAAAGCGGCGACACAGAAAATTACGCTATGAACTCTGACTTTAGAACGTGCGGGCCTCATAAGATATCCGACCTTAGATGACCCCAAGCGCTCATGCGCTTTGAGTCAAGAACTTCAATTCAGCAGCGCCAAGAGTCGACCGATACCGATCCCAACAACCGCCCCTACAAAGAACCCAACAAGAAACTTACGCTTCAATGGATCTGAAACTCCAAAAGGCTTCTTATTGCTTGCATCTTTTTTGAACATGTTAACTCCTTAGAAAACATGGTGGCTCCGCACATGCGGAGCCACCGACCCACTTATCGAAGCTGCTCGTATACGTATGTTCCAGTAACCGCAACGCTCAATCCAATAAGGGCAATTGGCCCCCAAGCAGGCGCCGTCATGCCTGCGAAAATTGCACCCGCACCGATACCGATAATGGTGAGATTAGTGGAAATTGCATCGCTTTGTGAAACAGCACCATCAACGAGATCCATTTCCTGAAATGTTAGTTCACGCACTTCTAGAACTCCTTGCATTTTACGCAGCACCCCTGCGACATGGGGCCGGAATTTTCCCGGCGAAACACTCTCTTGCCCCTAACAGGTTCGAATCAGTTCTCCCTGCGATACGGATCGTTCTTCCGCTCCCACTCCAGGCGGAATAGGAGATCATTCCACTGCGCTTGAGTTACGCCTACCGGAGGCGTGGAAACACCCCCGTCACCACCATAAATCTGAGCCAGCTCTTTATCTTCAACATTTCTCATGATTACTTCTCTTGCATTGTTGGTGCAGCACCCCTGCACGATGGGCTCAGGACACTGAGACTGAAAATTGGCAACTGAGCGACGTGGTACGGAGTCATCTTTCTTCCGGAATGGATGATGGTTCTCCCACTCTCACTTCGCCTGCCAGGCAGATCAGCTCGGAAGGTTCCCCATAGACAAATCGCTTGGTATACGGATCCAACCTGTACGAACGTGACGTAATGACTTCGTTCGGCCTTGCCGGAAACCGTACGACATAGACGCCGTCTTCTCTCGTCCTAACACGCAAGAATGGCGTCCCCTTCCTATCCGCCCTGAACAACGCCGACGTTGATCCGGAAATGACCGCTGGCGATGCTTCGCTCCCGACCAGATAAGTCCCCTCGATACGCTCACAGGTCACGTCATCGATCATCCTGGACAGCGGCTCATGGGCCAACTGCCAGGCCTCTCCCGGGGAGAATGGGGGCACTTCATCAGTCGATATGCTGTCCATCACGGGTGGTGGCGGCGCCGAATGAACGCTCTCGGCATATCCCCCTACAAGAATGCTGCCCACGACAGAAAGAGCAATCAGATGTCGCCGTGGCAGATGCGAGTACTTCCTCAACGTCAACAGGGGATCATCGGGACCAACTCCAGATGAGTTCTCAACCATTTCCCACCCTCCCGCCGAGCGAGTACAGCGGCTCGAAGATCCACTCGACCAACGTCCTGCGCTCACCCAGCACATCCGCATCCACCAACATGCCCGGCTTCAACGCCTCCGGCTTGCCGTAGGCGGTGATCGCCTGCCGCGCCAGCGAGACCGTCACCCGATAGAACGGCTCACCCTGCTGCGCATTGCCGATCAACGCGCCCAACTCGCCAGGGCTGAGCGCGCTGCGACTGATGGCTGCGATGCGCCCTTCCTGATGACCGAACTTCTGGTACGGAAACGCCTGATAGCGCAGTAGCACGCGGTCGCCCGGCGCGATGAAGCCGACGGCCCGGCTCGGCACCAGCAATTCGGCTTCCAGACGCCCATCACCCGGCAGCAGGGTCATCAATGGCTGCCCGGCCTGTACCGCCTGACCGGGCTTGACCACCTGCGTGGCCACCACGCCGGTCACCGGTGCCTTGACGACCAGCGCACCACTGGCCTGCGTCTGCACCCGCTCCTGTTCCAACTGCGCTAGCTCGCGCTGGAAGCCCGCCTCGCTCGCTTGTCCCTGTGCGGGCAACTCGCGTACCGCCTGCTGCAACTGCGCGATCAGACGGCGCGTGGCGATGGCCTGACGCTGCAAGGACTGCATCTGCCCTGTGTACTCCAGTACACCGGCTTCCTGCTGCTTAATCTGCAGCACGCTGACGTACTGCCCGCCCTCCAGCCTGCGCAGACGTTCAAGCGTCTCGGTGGCGATCCGGATCTGGTCCTGCCGGGTCGCCACTTCCGATTCGATCTGCGCCAGTTCACGTTGCGCGACCGCAAGCTGCACGCCTGCACCTTGCATCTGCGCCAGCAACTGGCGCTGCTGCGCCTGCTGCGCGGACGCCAGCCCTTCCTGCCGCTGGGCCAGCTGCTGTTCCAGCGCGACCTGCGTATCGCCTGATGCCAACGTCGCGCGGGGAACGGCGACCACCGCCAGCGCTGCACCCATTCCAACACGGCCGCCCTCCGCCGCATCCAGCCTGACCACCACACCCGTGGCCGGGGCCAGCACCGTAGCGAGTCCCTGCGAAGGCACCAGTTGCCCGGTCACGGTGGAGCGGCGCGTGTAGGTGCCCAGCGTGACGAACAGGACGATGACCGTGGCTGCGGCGACCGCCGCGAGTGTCAGTACCCACAGCCGGATCGGTTGCGCCAGCGAGATGCCACCCAGCCAGCTGCCGCGTTTGGCTTCCAGAACTTCCGGACGGAACAACGGTTGCGTCATGCAGCGTCCTTGACTCGTGGCACGCGCCGGAGAAGGTCCGGCCGACTCGGGCATCCCTGCGCCCTTGAGTCGATGCTGCCGCACCGCCAATGCGTGCTTCAACCGCGATTCGGGAAGCGCGCGTCAGTGCCGCTGACATTCACACTTTCGAGGACTTTCTAATTCAATGACTTGCCTGCTCATGTCAGTCGGATTGCACAACATGACGTCAATCTGGCTGACGCAACAATGTGAGTTGCATCGCGATATTCACGCGTTTAGTTTGAGCCACCCTCACTCAGTCGCCGAATCAACTCACATGAAACTCTCGATGCGCATCCGGATTGCGCGCCAGCGCGCCCGGATGTCCCAGGAAGCGCTGGCCCTGAATGTCGGTGTGACGCGTAGCGCGGTGGCCAACTGGGAAGGTGTCGAAGGCGTGTTGCCCGCATCCGCGCGCCTGGCGAGGGTGGCAGAAATCACGAACGTAAACTTCGAATGGTTGGCGACGGGTCGCGGCCCGATCAACCATGCAGGCGGTACGGATGACACGCCTGCCGTGGAGTCGGAAATCGTCTATGACGAACTGGAACGGCGCCTGCTGCAAGCCTTCAGGCGGATGACGCCCGATGCGCGTATTCAGACGATCCTGAACTCGGAAGCTTTTACGGAGCGCGCCCACCCCACAGGTAATGCGCTGCGTTGATGCATCTCGGCGTCAGAACGGCTTTGCCAGCACCGTGCCCCGACCAAGAAGACGCGCCGAGATCGGTAGCGCGTCGCAACGCGCCCTGATGTTCCCGCACAAACGTACGGAATTCAGAACGGCTTCGCCAGCACCGCGCCCCGACCAAGAAGAAGCGCCCGAATCGGAAGCGCGTCGCAACGCGCCCTGATGCTCCCGCACGAACGCGCGGAATTCAGAACGGCTTTGCCAGCACCAACCACACGATCGCGATCAACGCGAACAGCGGCAGTTCGTTGAACCACTTCAATGCGGTCGGCGCCGGCAGCGATTTGCCCTTCGCCACGCCTTTCAGCCAGCGGCCGGTGATGATGAAGTGGGCCAGCACCAGCGCGACCAGCGTCAGCTTGGCGTGCAACCAGCCGCCGCTGATCCCGAAGTAAAACCACAGCACGCCACCGAGGATCACCGCGATGCCGAACATGCTGTGGCCGAAGCCGTACAGGCGACGACCCATCAGCAACAGGCGTGCCTGCACGTCGGGCTGCCCGGTGGTCTCGGCCAGGTTGACCAGGATGCGCGGCAGGTAGAACACGGTCGCCATCCAGGCGATGACGAAGACGAGATGGATGGTCTTGACCCACAGGTACATGCGGCTGGCTCCGTCTGGCTGCGCAGGATGGCGTGCGGCGCATAGGATAACGCGCCACATCGCGTAAGCTTGCCGCCTTTCCGTACCCGGGCACGCGCATGACCAAACAGTACGACGCGGACTATTTCAAGCGCTGGTACCGTGACGGCGACATCGGTGGTGCGCCGAGGCTCGCGCGCAAGATCGCGCTGGCGGTCGCGGTGGCCGAATACCACCTGGAGCGGCCGATCCGCACCGTGCTCGATATCGGCTGCGGCGAAGGCGCGTGGCGCGCGCCGTTGCTGAAGCTGCGCCCGAAACTCCAGTACCTGGGCTTCGACAGCAGCGAGTACGCCATCCGCCGCTTCGGGCGCACGCGAAACCTGCACCCCGCGCGCTTCGAGGACTTCCAGTACCTGCGTCCGTGCGCGCCCGTGGACCTGCTGGTGTGTTCGGACGTGCTGCACTACCTGCCGACCCGCGAACTGAAGCGCGGCCTCCCCGGGCTGGCGGAACTGTGCGGTGGCGTCGCGTTCCTCGAGACCTTCGCCAAGGAGGACGACTTCGACGGCGATCACGAGGGCTTCCAGCCTCGCAAGGCGGCCTGGTATCGACAGGCCTTCAACGGCGAGGGGTTCCAGCCGATCGGCAACCACTGCTGGCTGGGCCCGCGACTGGCGGGCGACGTGGCGGTACTGGAGGCCGCGGATTATCGGCCGATAACCTGAACAGGCCACGCGCGGCGCCCTCGCCTTTGGGGTATGCTGCGGCGCAGCACCGTGCACCAAAAGCGGGATTCCGGACAGCCATGACCTTGTACCAACTGCACGAACTCGGACGCGCATGGATGGCGCCGCTGGCCTACATGGCCGAAGCGAACGCGCGCATCTTCTCCGCCCCGACCAGTTGGTTGTCCAACATGCCGGGTGCCGAGCGCATCGCCGCCGGCAACGAACTGATCTACCGCATCGGCAAGGATTACGAGAAACCGGCGTGGGAGATCCACGAGGTCGAGGTCGAAGGGCGCACCGTTCCCGTGGTGGAGCAGGAGATCGTCAAGAAGCCGTTCTGCCGGCTGTTGCGTTTCAAGCGCTACACCGACGACGCCGAGACGATCACCACGCTGAAGGACGACCCGGTGGTGCTGGTCGTGGCGCCGCTCTCCGGCCACCACGCCACCCTGCTGCGCGACACCGTGCGCACGCTGCTGCGCGACCACAAGGTCTACGTGACCGATTGGGTCGATGCACGCATGGTGCCGGCGTCCGAGGGCGCCTTCAGCCTGGACGACTACGTCGCCTACGTGGAGGAGTTCATCCGCCACATCGGCGCGGACAAACTGCACGTGATCAGCGTCTGCCAGCCCACCGTACCGGTGTTGGCGGCCGTGTCGCTGATGGCCGCCCGCGGCGAAGCCACCCCGCGTTCGCTGGTCATGATGGGCGGACCGATCGATGCGCGCCGCAGCCCGACCGAAGTGAACAGCCTTGCCACGCGCAATCCGCTGTCGTGGTTCGAGAACAACGTGATCCACTCGGTGCCGATGCCCTATCCGGGCGAAGGCCGTCGCGTGTATCCGGGCTTCCTGCAGCACGCCGGCTTCCTCGCGATGAACCCCAGTCGCCACTTCATGTCGCATTGGGACTTCTACGCCGACCTGGTGAAGGGCGACCTGCAGGACGCCGAATCGCATCGCAAGTTCTACGACGAATACAACGCCGTGCTCGACATGCCGGCCGAGTATTACCTGGACACCATCCGCACCGTGTTCCAGGAATT
>JACZCZ010043904.1_pt1 | contig 22108 bp, 20 predicted proteins | sample 8641811 | NCBI WGS metagenome assembly JACZCZ01 (sample SAMN15324610, study PRJNA640507) | soil metagenome | isolation source: intercropping peanut in the first line | place: China: Luxin town, Laibin City, Guangxi Province | collected 2019-07-25 | depth 10cm m | reverse complement strand
CTCGCCCACGGATCGGTGCTCAGCGCCTTGAGCGAGAGCGTGATCTTGGTCTGGGGGTTGCCGCGCTTGTCGAGCACGCCTTCCTTGATGTCGCGCACTTGCACTTCGACCGCATCGCCGGGTGACACCACGTCGTCGGCCTTCTGTCCGCGCTCATGCGACAGCTCGGCATTCGGGATCAAGCCTTCGATGCCGCCCAGATCCACGAACGCACCAAACTCACGCACACTGGTCACGGTTCCGCGCACGACAGCGCCCGGGCTGAGCTGCGCCATGGTCTGCGCCGCCTGCGCCTTGGCTTCCTGTTCGAGGACCGCGCGCCGCGACAACACCACGCGCTTGCCACCTTCCTTCAGCTCGGTGACCTTGAACGCCAGGGTCTTGCCGACGAACGACTGTGGGTCTGCCACGAAGCCACGGTCGATCTGCGACACCGGGCAGAACGCGCGGCTGCCGGCCACATCGACCTCGAGCCCACCCTTGTTCACGCCGGTGATGGTGCCTTCGACCGCCACGCCGGCTGCAAACGCTGTCTCGAGCTCCGCGAGGCCGGTCGGTTTGCCCATGCTGCGCCCAAGTCGAACGCCGCCGCTGCCCACCTCGACCACGATCGCCTCGATCACGTCGCCCGGCTTCACCTTCAGCTCACCGGTGGCATCGCGCAGGTCCTGCACGTTGATCGACGCCTGCGGGCGCTTGCCCAGGTTCGCGCGATCGAGCACCTCGACGAACACGCTGTCGCGGCCGACCTGGACCACTTCGCCGCGCACACTCTCACCGAGCGAAAGCGCCTTGGCCTTCTGCGCGTTGCGCCCCGGCTGGGCTTTCATCTCCGCCTCAAACATCGAGGCAAAACCATCTTTTCGCTCAGCGTTCATCAGGCTCTCCGTGGTCCACGCGCACGATCGCGTCGAGCGCGGGAGCCGCGGTGTAGACCTGCCACGATCGGGTGGCAAGCGGGCTGCTAAGTGCCCCCTGCCTCGCCGAAATGCCGCTCAATGCGAGCGCGTGTCAGCTGACGCAGCTCCGCGGCGATGGGCATTGAGCTCAGGCGGGAGAGAAGGACGTCACGCTCAACCAAACCGTGCCGAATCGCGGTGGCGACAAAGCGCTCGTCCTTCTCACGAAACGGAACGTACTTGGAGAGCACAAGGTCGTGAGGATCGAGGCACAGCCCCTTGGCCCCACGCGTATTGGCATTGCTCACTTCGACCAGTCGCGTTTCCCAACCCTCAGGTAACACGGCGGTGGTCGGCCCAACGCCTTGAGCGTAATAGCCATACGTATCGTGGAACGGCGAAAGCTCGCCGATGCATCCGTCGATCAAGTCCGCGTGCTCCGGATGATTCTTCGGATACACATCCGCCTCGACGGACATCAAACTCGGCAGGCGCGTCCGGAAACGCACCCAAGATCGCTTGGCTTCCGACCACCACAATCTCGTCATCGTTGGCGATCGTCGCCGCCGCGCGAATCACGTGCTCCAGTTGGTCGCGGGTCATGGGCTACGCGCCTTGCGGTGCACGGGTCTGTCGCCACAACGCCCAGCGTTCTTGCGGGCTGAGAACACCCGCGAACGGAGAAACCTGACGCAGCGCGTCGGCCTCTTCACTCGACTCGACGAGCACGGCGGTCAAGTCCTTAGGGGGCAACGCAAGCCATTGCGTCCAGCGATCGACGTAGAACTTGGCGACGCTCCCGGTACGCTTCCAAACGGCGACGCGCTCGGCGGCCGCTCGAATCAACGCGGGATTCGCGCGCAAGCGGTCGGCAATCGCTGCGTGATAAGCGAGGCTGCGCGCGTCATTGAGCTCGTGACCCACGCGGCCAGGATAGCCAGGTCGGGGATCGCCCGCCAGGCACGGACCCTAAGGCTGCAAGCGGGCCAACACGTCGGGCTTGGCGAAGATGAAGTTACGGACGTAGTCGGCCTCGGGAACCGTGCGTTGGTTCTCGGTGGCGTCGAAATCACTCAAGCGCACGAGCTTGCCATCGACGATCACCGCGCCGACCAAGCCAAAGCCGCCGAGCAGCTCGATCACGCGCGCGATGCAGCCCGGATTGTGACGCTCCTCCAGCTCCAACAGCAGGCTGGGCTGCTGCGTCTTCAGCAACTGCGACGCGCCGCGGAGCACGGCTTCCTCGTGTCCTTCCACGTCCACCTTGATGAACGAGACATTGGCGAGGTCGTAGTCGTCGAGCAGGCGCTTCTGAACTTGGATGCGCTCTGCGCCCGCGAGCGCGCGATCGTGCAGCTGGTTGCGCCGCTCGATGGTGGAGAGACCGGGCGAGATCCGCGGAATGATCAGCTCTGCCGTACCGGGTTGATCGGACAGCGCCACGTTGTGCAGCGTGATCCGCTCGCCGAAGCCCCGTGACAGCGCGGACGCCAGCGTCGGGATCGGCTCGAACACCACGCATCGACCGGCAAGGGCAGACATCCAATACGCGTACATCCCGAAGTTGCCGCCCACGTCGACCACGGTCGATCCAGGCACGCACAACTGTGGAAGCAATCGCAGCTCCGGCTCTTCGTAGCCACGCATGCGAAAGCGCGTATGCCAATAAACACGCGGCGCGATCCCGACCGCGGTCCGGCGGAACCAGTGCTTCCACGCGTCTTGGAGCGCTCCCACGGCCGGCCTTGTGGCACGGGCGTTTGGCGCGATCAACCGCGGGCGCGGCGCGCTGGTCTAGGCGCCTTCTCGACGCAGACCGAGGAAGCGACCGAGCTCCTTCGCGTACCAGAGCGGGCTCAGCAGCAGCGTCTTCACGCTGTCGAACAAGCGATCCGACACGCCGCGGTGGGTCATGGAGTCGGTCCAGATCCAACGCGTCGCGCTGAACACGGTGGCCAGCGGAAAGATCGGATACAGCAGCGCCGAGCGCAGCGGTCGGTGGCGCAACACCAACCCGTGGTAGTAGCGGAACCACATCCGGTAGATGCGTCGCGGACCTTCGAAGCGCACCGCTGCACCGCCCGGCAAGTCCTTGCGCCGCAACAACACCATCGACGGGTCGAACACCAAGCGCTCACCCGGACGCAGTTGCTTCTGCAGCGGCAGGCAAAACGGATGCTCGTCGTGCTCGGTCGAGCGCGCATCCCAGCCGCCGACACGTTCGATCACGCTCTTGCGCACAGAGCCGTTGCTGCCGTGCACCCAATTGACCGACTCGATGCGTTCGTCGAAGCGACAGAACGTGTGCGGATAGCCGAAGAAGTTGTAGCGAAGGCATTGGCGACGCGCGCGCGCCCGGTTGCCATAACCGCAGACCTCGTTCGGCTCGTAGACATGGCGCCCGGTCACGGCGACCACGTTGGGATCGAGATAGTTGCGCGCGTGACCCGACACGAAGTCGGTGCCAAGTGGGACGTCGTCGTCGTCGATCGTCAGCACGATCTCTTTGCGCGCCGCACGCCACCCCGCTTCGCGCGAGCCACCGACGCCCAGGGGCTCGCTGTACAACATGCGCAGGCGCGGGTCTTCGCGTTCCATTGCGTCGAGCGGCGCTCGCTGTTCAGGTGAAAACCCGCTCTGCTCGATGATCACGATCTCGTAATCCGGATGGTCTTGCTCCCTCAGCGCCGCGATGATCTTGAGCAGCGAGTCGTAGCGTTTGTAAGAACGGACGACGGCGGAAACGCTCGGAAGTCGTTCGACGGGTGCAAGCTTGTCCACGCGAAGCCCGGACGTAAGCTAGCGTTCCTGGCCGGTCAAGCCACAGCGGGATGAGCCGCTGATGCGTACTGGCGTCCGCCTGTGGTCCAGTGAGAAGGAGCGCCCGGTAGCCACGTGATCGACCACGGCAACGAAACCAAGCGAGGAATGCTGTGGCTTGGCTCGGCAACCGCGTTGACCCGCTTCCTGGACGTGGCCGCATCACTGGTGGTGATCGCGCTGCTGGATCGCGAGCAAATGGGCACCGCCGCGCTCGTGCTCGGCGCGGGCGCAGTCGTGGAATCCGTCTCGGGCCTCGGCATCGGCCACGCGCTGATTCAAGCCAAACAGCTCAAGGACGACGAAACCCACAGTCTCTTGTGGACCTGCTGCGCGATCGGCGTGCTGCAGGCGCTGGTGTTAATTGCAGCGTCGCCGTGGATCGCCGACGTGTACGTGGTGAGCTCGCTGTTGCCAATGGTCGCCACCACCGGGCTCAAGGTGTTCTTCGTCAGCGCGTCGATCGTGCCGCATCAGCTCTTGAGCAAGCACCTCAAGTTCCGCGAGGCGAGCATCGTGCAGACGCTGTGCTCGTTGGCGGAGGGCGCCGCGAAGATCCTCTTGGCCAGTCTCGGCTTCGGCGCGTGGTCGTTGGTGCTCGCCAACGTGGTGCGCGGCCTGGTGCTCGTCATCTCTGCCCTGTCACTTGCCGAGATGCGACCACGCATGCATTTCGCTTGGAGCGAAGCGCGCGGCTACCTGTCGTTCGGGCTGCGCATCGCGGGCTCCGGCGTGCTGTACCAAACCTATCGCAACGCCGACTACTTCCTGATCGGCAAGATGCTCGGCGTCGATGTGCTCGGCATCTACCGTGTTGCGTTCGAAGTGGGCATGCAGCCGCTCGAAGTGCTGCTCAACTTGATCAACCGCGTGTCCTATCCGATCTACGCCAAGCTTGCCGACGATCGTGATGCGCTGCGCGCTGCCCTGCTGCGCAGTACCCGCTCCTTGGTCTTGCTCGGCGCACCGATCGTGGCGTTCCTCTTTCAGAGCAGCGACCACGTGCTTGCGCTGGTCACGGCCGCACGCTGGGCCGAGGCGTCGCCGGCGATTCAGATCCTGGTCTGGGGCTCCTTGCTGCGCGGCGCGGCGCACATGTTTCCGCAGGTCTACGTGGCCGCCGGGCGTCCCGGCTACGCGACCTTCGACTCCTTCGTGAGCTTGGTGCTCTTGGTCGCGATGTTCTGGCTCGGGCTCACGCTGCGACCCGACCTCGGCATGCTGTCGGTGTGTTGGGCATGGATCGTGGCGTATCCAGCGCTCCTGCAGATGCACTTGACGCTCACGCGACGCATCACGCCGCTTCCGACGGTGACCTACCTGCGAGCGCTCGCGCCGGGTCTCGTCGGGGCGCTTCTGATGAGCGGCACGATGGCGCTGGTCAACACGCTGGACGTCGCGCGCTACGGACATCTGACGGCGCTGATGACACTTGCCGCGATCGGGCTCGGCACCTACGCAATCTACCTACGCGTCGCGCTGAAGATCACGCTGCGCGATCTGGCGCCAAGCAAACAGGCCGCAGCCACGCTCCCTTCACCGGCAACGCAAATAGAAGCAGGCTGAGTCGCCCTCACCGCGCGCGTTGAGCGCATGGCTCCGCCGTTCGTAGTCACGGATCTGCGCGCGGCTGAACATCGAGCCGCTCGGGTTGTCCTCGTGCGATGTGGGTGATCGATGCGGAATGTCGCGCAGGTATTGCTCGCTGCCCCAAAACTGATGGGCGCCTGAGTCGTAGACGACACGCTCCACGACGAAGCCGGTGCGCTCCGCCAAATACGCGATGCTCTTTTCGGTGTGCAGGTAGAAGTGACGCGGCGCATCCAACGCAAACCAGCTCACGCCGTAGTGCTTCCACGCGAAGCAATCGGCCACCGGGATCCGCAACAGCAGGTAGCGTCCTGGCACCAAGCGCTCCGCCGCCGCACGCATCGTCGCTTCCGGATCCGGCACGTGCTCGAAGGTGTGGTGCATCATGATCAGGTCGAACTGGCGATCGAGCGCGCTGAGCTCGCACTTGTGGATCGTGATGCCGTTGTCGTAACGCATCCCCTCTGCGACGAACGGATCGGCACCGGTCAAGTCACGGAAGCCAAGCGCGCGCAGCTCGTGCAGCAACTTTCCACGTCCACAACCCACGTCGACGATGGCGGAATCGCGCCGCGTGCCCGTCCCGTGCATCCAGTCGAAGATGCGGGTACGGCGCGTGCTGCCCCAGATTCGATTGGTCGCGTGACGCCGCAGCCACGACTCGATGCTCACCAGCGCATCGACCATGGCGCTTGGCATCGCGGGCAACGTGGTCTGCATCGAGTAGTAGTTGTTCGGGTAATACCGAGCCATGTCCGGAGGGATCTCGCGAATCTGCAGGCACCGACACCCGGCGCACTGGAAGTAGTCGAACTCCTCGCGCAAACCGAACATCATTTCGCGCGCACGTACGGCCTGATTCCCGTCGGCGTTGCCGCAAATCCGACAGAGATCGCGCGCTTCGTTTACGTCGTCAGCCATGCGCGCAAGCCTTGATGTGTTCGCTCACACGAGGTGCCATCGGCTGCAGCGATGTAGCGGTCGGTGAACGCCTTAGCAATCGCGCTGCAGCAACCGGGCTCGTTCAAGCCGCGCTCGATCATCGACAGCAGCTGCTCGAATGACTGTGCGCGCAGGCCTCCGATCTCCGTCGGCGGAAGCTTCCATTGCTCGCCCGCGTCCTTCATCGCGCGCTTGCGAACGAAGCCCCACTTCAGCTCGCGGTAATGCGCTTGCTTGCCGGTGGTTGGCGTTGGGTCGATGTGCACGCTCGGGCGACCGCCGTAGTAGCAATGGTTCAAAAGCGACGAGTAGTTCGACACCGCCACGTCGCTCAGCCACAGGTCGAGCAATGAGTCCGGCGACTCGTTCTTGAACTTCACCTGCACGTGAGGCAGCTCGCGCGTCACGCGGTCGACCACCTTCAGGTACGCGTTCTCGTAGCGATGGCGATCGTGCATGCGGATCAGCACGTTGGCGTTCATGGCGCCGATCCGTTCGCACAAAGTCGCGAGCAACGACGCTTCATCACCCCATTGACCAAACGCGCCACCGTGATGCCAGGTCAGTCCGATCAGCACGGTCTTCCGATGCGCGACGTCGATCGTGTAGTGCGGCGCGAGCGCAGCGCGATCGAGCTGAGCGGCAATTGGGCTGCTCGGTAGCAACAAGTCACTGTAGGGCGAGCCGAGCGCTACCACGTTGTCTGCGGCGATCTCCGAGTGCTCGATGCGGTAGTTACGATCCCAATCACCCGCAGCGTGCCAGCGAAAGCGTGGGTTCGGCACGGTCACGTCGCCGACCAAGCCCGCGAGCTCCGCACGCATGCGCGACAGGTCGTCGAAGCGCCAACCGAAACCGTGCCACAACACATACAAGCGCGGCGCAAGCAGCTCCGACGGCAGATGGTTGTCGACGATCAGAACATCCGGCGCGAAGTCCTTCACGCGACGTAACGCATCACGCGCGTCGCGATCGATCACCGTCGCCGATAGCGGCAGGTATCGGTTGATCGGCTCCGCGGCATAGCGCTCGGGGGCCGACATCGCGACCAACACCGCGCAACCCGGTTGCCGCGCCAAGTGACATGCCAGTGCCTGATTGTCCGCTTGGAACGTGGTCGACCAAAACGCTACACGCATCGCAGCTGCCGTGTGTAGCAGCTTACCGATGCACCGCCCAATGGGCGTGCGGGCGCAGCGCCGTGCAGTGAAAACGTTCCCAGAATCACCGAGTTTGACGGTGCGCGCGCGGGGCCCACGTGCACGCCATGACGATTCCCGCTTGTGCACACTTCGTTTGGATTGGACCGCGGCTTCCTTATGTCTACGTGTTCGCGATTCGCTCTGCGGTGATGCGCGGCGCGATGGATGCAGTCGTCCTGCATCACACCGACGACCTCGAACCGTGCAAGGAGCATGCGCTGCTCATGGGCACGAGCGGCGTCACCTTGCGGCGCTTCGATCCACTCCAGTGCCTCGCCGCGGTGGGACGCGACTTGGACGTGGGTGACGGGCTGGCGGCGCTGTATCGGCGTGTCGAGAATCCGGTCGCGCGGTCCAACATCCTGCGCGCGGCGATCCTGCACACGCATGGCGGCATCTACCTCGATCTGGACACCATCACCATACGCTCGCTACGCCCCTTGCTGGCCGCTCCGCAATGGATCGGCTGCGAACGGATCGTGTGGCCGGGCTTCGTGCGGCGCTCTGGCTCGCCGTGGTTGAAGCTGAAGTCGAGCGCGCTGAGCGTGATGCGGGACGCGCTTCGTCGTGCGCCCGAAGGCCACCGCTGGTTTCGCCACGTGGAGGACTGGTACTACGAGGGCGTCAACGGAGCGATCCTCGGCAGCGCACCCGGCATGCCCTTGATGGCGAGCTACTTGCGCGCAATGACGCGAGTGCCGCGCGCGAGCGAGACGCGGAAGCACGCGTTGGGGACGCATCTGCTGCAGGCGGAAGTCGCTGCGTATGCCGGTGACGATCTCACGATTCACCCACCCGAGGTCTTCTACCCGTTGGGCCCCGAGATCTCGGAGCATTGGTTTCGCGAGCGTGACCATGCGGACCTCCACAGCGCGCTTGGCAAGCGCACACGGGTGGTCCACTGGTACGCGTCGGTCCGCACGAAGGATTTTCTGACCGAGACCACGCCCGAGCATGTTCAGCACCACGTCGATCGACAGCTCTACAGCGCGCTGGCCGCGCCCTTCATCGGCGATCAAGCGGCGCGCCAACCTGCCCTTGCAACATCGCGCACGCGCGGTCGCCCGGTCATACCCTTCCCCGCGGGCACCTGATGCTTCGTCGATCTCGGGCAAACCGACGTGGGTCGCCGTACACCGCAGCGCCATGATCGAGGCCAACCCACCGCTTCGCAGCGCCGTGATCGACGCACGCGCACAGCTTCGCAGGGCCCTTGGCTGGTACGGATCGGCCACGCTGCTGATGCGGGTGGTGGATGTGGCCAGCACCATCGTGGTGCTGCACTACCTCAGCAAAGACGACCTCGGTCTCGCTTCGCTGTGTCTGGGCATCACGATCACTGCCGAGGCGCTCAGCGGCTTCGGTGTGTCGGGTGCCATCGTTCAAGCCGAGCACGTGTCGGCACCACAGCAGAGCAGCTTGTTCTGGTGGTGCATGGCGGTGGCGTTGGTGCTTGCCATGATCGTGTGGCTGGGCGCCGATCCGATCGCGCGCTACTACGAGGCGCCGCGTCTGGGCCCGATGGTCGCTGTGTCCGGCCTGAAGCTCTTGACCGTGGGCGCCGCGATCGTGCCGCTGCACATGCTGTCGCGCGCGCTGCGTTTCAAGCAGGTGAGCGTGGTGCAAGCGAGCGCCTCTCTGGCCGAGACCGTCACGAAGCTCAGCCTCGCCGTGATCGGCTTCGGCGCATGGGCGCTCGTCGTCTCCAACGTGCTGCGCGGCCTCTTTCTGCTGCTTGCGCTGCTGATCGTGGTGCGCTTCGTGCCGAAGCTGCGCTTCCGACGCAACGAGATCGCCCCGTTCGTATCCTTTGGTGTGCGCGCGTCGCTCGCCTCACTGGTGTCGGAGGCTGCGCGCAACGTCGACTACTTCCTGATCGGAAAGTATTTGGGCGTCTCGACGCTGGGCGTGTACCGCGTTGCCTTTGATGTGGCGATGACACCCGCAGAAGCCATCGCGCAGCCGATCTCCCGCGTCAGCGTGCCGCTGTTCTCCCGGCTCGCCCTTGAGCCCCAGCGCATGCCTGACGCCTTCTTGCGCTCAACGCGCTACCTGCTTGCCCTGACGGGTCCTGTGGCGTTGTTTCTTTCCTTCGCCGGCGAGGACCTGCTGACGTTGATTCAGGCCGGCGCGTGGTTGGAGGCCATGCCCGCGCTTGGAGTGTTGTGCTGGGCGGCGGTGATGCGCGTGATGACGCGCATGTTCTCGAACGTGTTCGTCGCGTGCGGCCGACCAGACCTCGCGCTGCTCGAGGCTGGGCTCACGCTCATGGTCCTCGCCGCGAGCATGATCGCCTTGCTCCAGCTCGGCGCAGCACAGCTCGGAATGCTCGCCGTCTGCTACGCGTGGCTGCTGGCGTATCCGATTCTGTTTTCGGTGCTCTGGCGCTTCGCGCGACAGGTGATGGAGCTGCGTCTCGAGACCTACGCGCGTGCGCTCGCGCCGATCATCGCAGGCCTGATCGTCACCGCAGGCACCACCGCCACCGCGTTGGCGATGCTCGCCGAGCTGCATCCAAGCGCCTCTGCGATCACCCGCCTCGCCTGCGTCGCTGCTGTCGTGCTCGCAACCTTCACCGCGTTCATGCGTTGGGGCCTGCGCCCACGCGCCGGCGATCTGAGACCGTCGACGCCGCGCAGCGCGGACCCACAGCGCTTGTAACCGCGCGCCCCAAGCCGACTATGGCCCGACGTGGGTCATGTTCCCGGCCAGGAAATCCGACGTCCACTGCGCCATCGTCACCATGCTGGTGCCGGCGGTCGCCTCGTAGAAGCGGTCGCGGAAGATGTGCTGGTGCAGCGTGTCCTTGCCGAACGCTGAGACGTAGTACGTGGCGAACTGGCCGGTGTCTTGGTAGCGCGTGCGCAGATCCAGCAACGCTTCCTGGTAGCGCGCCGGGTCGTAGGTGAGCGTGAAGGTCGAGATGAAGAGCGCGACCGGGTCCGCGTTGGCGCAGTCGTTGTTTCCCGCGGAGTAGAAGAGACGAATGATCTCGTCGTGCACGCTGGAGATGAGGCCCACGCGCGCGCTCGGGTACTTGCGGCGCCAGTAGTCGATGATGTTCATGACACCGGCGCGATCGTTGTCGCGACACTCGGTGCAGTCGGAAGGCAGCGCCTCTTCGAAGCCCCACGTGTCCCACCAGCCGCGCAAGAGACACGGCGCGATGTAGTCGCCCTTGAACGGCGTGCCCGAGTCCAGCAGCGCCCAGACCGGCACGCTCGGTCCGTAAGTGTCTTGGATCATCCCGTAGTTGAGGCCGGCGCCGTACGCACCGGCGCTGGCACCGGTCACGATCACTTGCTCCGGGTTCGGGAATGTCGGCACCACGCGCGCGATGAACTTCTCGGTGTTGCTCTTGCCGACGAACTTCTGCGGTCCGCCGTTGTAGCCCGGCACGGTTCCCTGCTCGCGAGCTCCAAAGTGCACGTCGCCGGTGCAGTACGGCACGTAGACCTGACTCCAATCCTTGAAGGGGTTCTCCGTCTTGCTGAAGTCGAAGATGCCGAGGCCGCTGGGCTGCTGATGGATCGGCACCACGAAGGTCGAGCCGAGCACGGTCTCGCCGCCCGCGATGAACTGTTGGTCGAGGTTCGCAGGGTTGTGGTCGCAGAAGCCTTGGCTGCTGCATGCACCGCCACCTTCCATGTAGATGATCAGCTTGTTGACCGTGCCGCGGTGCAGGTAGATGCCGTTCTGCGATCCGTCGCGACACTGCGTGCCTTGAATCGGGAACCACTTCCAACCCGTGATCGCAGCGTCCGTGCCTTCGCTGTCCATCAAGGGCGCGCCGTGCGGCCCCGCCAGGTCCACGAAGCCGTGGATCATTCCGCCTGCGCCACCGGCACCACCGATGCCACCCACGCCGCCGGCACCACCGATGCCAGCGATCCCGCCGACACCCCCCGCGGCATCCCCCGCCACGCCGCCGGCCCCCGCGACCACGCCCGAGCCACCTTCGCCCCCGAGCCCACCGATGCCGGCGATGCCCGCCGCGCCCCCGATGCCCGCAGCCCCTGCGCTGCCACCGACGCCGCCCCATCCCGCCGCGCCAGCCGAACCCGCAGCACCCGTGCCGGCCTGGCCGCGCTCGTCAGGACAACCGGCGAGCAAGGCAACCACGGAGAGCACCAACCCAAGAAAACCACGCGTTTTGTGCATGGTTTAGAGATATGGGTGCGTGTGTGTCTGCGCAATCGTCGGACACAGACCATCGCGCTCAACGATCGGGCTTTGGCGCTCGTTCGAACGACGCGACCGTGCGCACCTGCATTTGAGGACGTTCCAAGCTGCGTGTGTCGCGAATGAACACGCGTGTTTATCGAGCCTCAAGCGTGCGTTACCGTCGCCCTGCGTTACCGTGGTTGCCCCGATGAACAAGCCGAGCCGCCGGGAACCGACGCTTTCCATCCGCGTGATTTGGCCCTTCACCCGCTTGATGGGACTGGAGCCTCGCTTCAACGAGCTCCGAGAAACGCTCGGCATCTCATTGGCCCAACTGGCTGACCGCGACACCCGCGTTTCCAGCCGCGCCGCCATGCGCGCGCTCGCCCAGCTGGTGGGCATCACCGGCGACCCAACCATTGGCCTGAAAGCGGGCATGCAGGTCGATCAAGGCGACTTCGACGTGCTCGAGCACGCTGCGCGGTCCACCGCGAGCTTTGGCGAAGCGATGCAGCTGATGGCGCGCTACCTGCGCGTGATGAACGACGCGGCGGAAGGCGCCTTGGTGGTCGAGGGCGAGCTTGCCTATTGGCACTACAGACCCGGCTTCGATCTCGTCTACCCGCCCGCCACCAACGACTTCATCGTGACCTCTGGCCTTGCGTTCTCGCGCCGCAATTGCGTGGTGTACGTGCCTCCGATCGAGGTGCACGTGATGCACGAACGGCCAAGCTACGCGGACCAATACGAGAAGTACCTCGAGTGCCCAGTGGTGTTCGGCGCGGCGCACAACACCGTGGTGATTCACAAGTCGCGGCTCGAACAACCGATGCAGCGTGCGAACCCGACGATCGCCGCAGTGTTCGAGGAGCAAGCCAAGCGCGCGTTGGAACGGCTGCGCGAGCGCGATGGCCTCACCACCAAAGTGCGCGAGCACGTAGCGGCGCAGCTCGGCACGGGCGACATCAGCATGCAGGCCACGTCGCGCGCGATGGCGATGGGCATCGCGACCTTGCGCCGTCGCCTCGAAGAAGACGGCAGCAACTACAGCGACATCGTCGACGGCCTACGCAAGGAGCTGTCGCAACGCTACTTGGCCGACGAGACCACCACCGTGAGCGAAGTGGCGTTCTTGCTGAGCTTCTCGGACGTGCGCGCATTCGCCCGCGCCTTCAAGCGCTGGTACGGCGTCGCCCCCACCGAGTTCCGACAAGGTCAGCACCCGTGATGTTCCGCGCGGTCGCGACACTGTGTTTCGTCGTCGCCTGCGCCAGCGCTCCACCTTCACGTCGTTTGCCCCGCGCTGATGATGCGGTTGTGACCCCCGTCCCCAGCGCAGGGTTCCGCGCAGATGGCCGGTGTCCCACCATCTCCGCCTGCGAGGGTCACGATGAAACGCCGATCGGCACGCCCACGCATGGCGATGAAGGTGCGGCATCGAGCGCGGAAACCCTCGCCATCGCCGCAGACGCAGGCACGCCGACGGCGCCGAAGGAAATCGTCACAACCGAACACGCGCCGATGCCCACACCGCCTGCGCCGATCGCACCAGCGGACGTGAGCTACACGTTGCGACAGGGTGTTGTGGTCACGGAGAGCGCAGCGTACGTGCTGGGCGCTGAGCAAGGCATCGACGCGATCGCACTCGGTGATGGAAGCGTGGTCTGGCACAGCGATGACGCCGCGCTCCCTTTGCATGTCGAAGGCAATCGCCTGATCGCCATGCGTGGCGTGCCGCACAACCTGATCCTGGTGAGCATGGACGCCCGCGACGGCAGCGGGTTGAAGGCGTGCGGCGTCATGCAGCTACCGGATGCGACGACCGCATCTGCGACCGACGGCCTCGGGCATCAGTTCCGGATTCGCGCTCGAGACGACGGCAGGCACCTCTCGGTCGCCTGGTGGGCAAGCACGCAATACGTAGGTGGCGTTCCTCCCACGGAGCGCATGCGCGCAGCCGCGGAGCATGGAGAAGGCGGTGCAATGCTCATCGTGCCAAGCAAGTGCCGTGTCGTGCACAAGGGTTCCACGCGGTCTCCACCCAAGCCTGTCAACTACGGCTTGGAGCTTCCGCTGACCGCCGGTCCGTTCGCGATCAACGGCTGGAATCTGGTGGTCGAGATCGACGAGACGTTGGTGCGCATTCACCACAGTCGAAACGCACACACGCGACCGGTGATCGAGCTTCCGTCGCCCGCTGCTCTGACGTTGATGTCACTCGATCGCCGCCACGTGCTCATCGCAGATGCGCCGGGAGCCGATGGCGCGTTCCAGACCGCGCGCCTGCATCGGACGGACGATGGCGCTCTCGTGGCGTCGATCCCGTTCGGACCGCTGTCGCCAGAGATGTTTGTGGTGATCGGAACGCGCGTCATGTTCGCCACCGAAGACGCGCTGCATGTCCATGATCACGCAACGCCTGCGCGCTCATTCGTGCGCCCGCTGCGACCGATCCAATACCGCGGCCCCTATCCGCCCAGCGCACCTTCAGGACCTAGCCAACGCCCTGGCAATCCGCGTCCGCATCCCGCCGAAGCTGACTTGCTCTAGCAACGAACGAGGTCATTCGGCCGTCGACGAACGATCCGCGATCGCCACGTGACGTGTGCCGTTGTCGAGCAGGCGGTGGTAGCGCGCAGGCAGCATGCGGCGCGACAGGTCGGTCATGCTCTCGTCGACGCGGATCGCGAAGCCACGTGCCTGCATGAACGTGGGCAACTCGCCGGGGTCCCAACCAAACGTAAACGGCTCACCGAGTGACTTCACCAAGCGCGAGAGGATCTTCTCGCTACGCAGGCCGCGTCGTTCGATGTACGTGAACACCAACACGGAGCCTGGCGACGACAGCGCGCGCAACGCCGCAAGCGACGCGTCGATCGCAGGCGGCGTGAGGTACATCGTGACGCCCTCCCAGATCGTGAGCGTCGGTGAGCTCGGATCGTGGCCGACACCGCTCAGCGTTGCTGGCAAGTCCGACAGCGGATTGCGCTCGAAGTCCCACGCCAGGTACTGAACCGGCGCGCTCTTGCCCTGGGCGTCAGCGATCACCTGCCGCTTGCGCCGTTGTGTCGCGGGATGATCGACCTCGAAGAACGTGACGCCGGGCAATCGATCGACCAGTCGGGCCGCGCGACAGTCGAACCCCGCTCCGAGCAAGAGAACCTGGCGACCACCGCGCTCCGCGAACGCGACCAACGCGTCGTCAATCGCGCGCGTGCGCAGCTGCATCCACAACACGCTCGCGTTCGGCTCCAGCGCCTCGATCAGCCGACCGGCGACCCGCGGCGATCGCTCCATCAGGCGCGCCAACCGCTCCACGGCAGGACCGCCAAAGCGCACACCAAACGGATCGATCGCAAGCTGCGCATCCTCAGGAAGAAAACGTGCGACGCCACGACAGAAGGCCACCAGGCCAGCCGTGCGACTTGCACGCTCCTCCTGTTCGGCGCGCATCAGCCGCCGCCGGAGACTTGCTTCTCAGGCCGCTCGCTCGACACCGCCTTCACGAAATCGCGGTTCATTCGCGCGATGAAAGCGATCGAGATTTCCTTCGGGCAGGCCGCCTCGCACTCCTTGTGATTGGAGCAGGAGCCGAAGCCTTCCTTGTCCATCTGCCCGACCATGCCGAGCACGCGTCGATCGCGCTGCGGCTGTCCTTGTGGGAGCAAACCGAGATGCCCGATCTTGGCGCTGGTAAACAGTGACGCTGACGCGTTGGGACATGCCGCGACGCATGCGCCACAACCGATGCACGCAGCCGCATCGAACGCTTGATCGGCGTCGCTCTTGGGCACACGCATGCCGTTGGCTTCCGGGGCTGAGCCGGTGCGAACAGAGATGTAGCCACCCGCCTGGATGATCCGATCGAGCGCATTGCGGTCGACCACCAGATCGCGCAGCACCGGGAAGGCGCGCGCGCGGAACGGCTCGATCCAGATCTCGTCACCCGTCTTGAACGTGCGCATGTGCAGCTGACACGTCGTCGTGGCGCTCTGCGGACCGTGCGGAACACCATTGATCATGAGACCGCACATGCCGCAGATGCCTTCGCGACAATCGCTGTCGAACGCGATCGGCTCCTCACCCTTCGCGATCAATTGATCATTGAGCACGTCGAGCATCTCGAGGAACGACGCGTGCTCGGTGATCGTGACGCTGTAGGGGACGAACTTGCCATCCGCCTTCGGTCCCGGCTGGCGCCACACATGCAGCTTCAGGTTGAGGTCGCTCACTTGTAACTCCGCTGGCTGGGATGCACGTACTCGAACTCGAGCTTCTCTTTGTGCAGCACGGGCTCGGTCGGGCCGTTGTCGTCGCCCTTGAACTCCCACGCCGCCACGTACTGGAACTTCTCGTCGTCGCGCTTCGCTTCGCCTTCTTCCGTCTGGCTCTCGACGCGGAAGTGACCGCCGCAGCTCTCTTCGCGCTGCAACGCATCACGCGCCAAGAGCTCGGCCATCTCCAGGAAATCCGCCACGCGACCGGCCTTTTCCAGGCTCTGATTCAGCTGCTCACCGGTGCCGAGCACCGACACGTTCTTCCAGAAGTCTGCACGCAGCTCGGGCACCTTCTTGAGCAGCGTCTTCAGACCCTCGGCGCTACGCGCCATCCCGCAGTACTCCCAGACCATCAGGCCAAGCTCACGGTGATACGAGTCTGGTGAGCGCTTGCCTTTGACCGCCAGCAGCTTGTTGATGCGCGCCTTCACATCGGCTTCGACGCGCTTCACGTCGGGATGCGATGCATCGACTTTCGTCAGCTTGCCTGCCGCAGACTGCGTGGCGAGGTAGTTCGCCACCGTCGACGGCAGCACGAAGTAACCGTCCGCCAGGCCCTGCATCAAAGCGCTCGCGCCGAGTCGGTTGGCGCCGTGATCGCTGAAGTTCGCTTCACCGCCGACGAACAATCCCGGCAGGTTGCTCATCAAATTGTAGTCCACCCAGAGGCCGCCCATCGTGTAGTGGATGGCAGGGTAGATGCGCATCGGCGTCGTGTACGGATCTTCACCGGTGATGCGTTCGTACATCTGGAACAGGTTGCCGTAGCGCTCCTCGACCTTGGCTTTGCCCAAGCGCTTGATCGAGTCGGCGAAGTCCAAGTACACGCCCAACCCGCCTGGACCCACGCCACGACCTTCGTCACAGACTTCCTTGGCGTTGCGAGAGGCGATGTCGCGCGGAACCAAATTGCCGAAGCTCGGGTACTTGCGCTCGAGGTAGTAGTCGCGATCCGCCTCGGCGATCTCGGACGGCTTCTTGGCGCAGTCTTCCTTCTTCTTCGGCACCCACACGCGACCGTCGTTGCGCAACGACTCGCTCATCAACGTGAGCTTGGACTGGTAGTCGCCTGCGACCGGAATGCAGGTCGGATGAATCTGCGTGTAGCAAGGGTTGGCGAACAAAGCGCCGCGACGGTGCGCTCGCCAGGTGGCCGTGACGTTGCAGCCCTTGGCGTTGGTAGAAAGGTAGAACACGTTGCCGTAGCCGCCGGTGCAGAGCACCACGACGTCCGCGACATGCGACTCGATCGCACCGCTCACCATGTCGCGCGTGACGATGCCGCGCGCCTGACCGTCGATCATGATCACGTCGAGCATCTCGGTGCGCTCGTGCATCTCGACCGTGCCCGCCGCGATCTGCTCCGACAATGCAGAGTACGCACCAATCAAGAGCTGCTGACCGGTCTGGCCGCGCGCGTAGAACGTTCGCGCCACCTGCGCGCCACCGAACGAGCGGTTGTCGAGCAAGCCCGAGTACTCACGCGCGAACGGAACGCCCTGCGCGGTGCACTGATCGATGATGTTCACGCTGAGCTGGGCGAGCCGATACACGTTGCTCTCGCGCGCGCGGAAGTCGCCGCCTTTCACGGTGTCGTAGAACAGGCGGTAGATGCTGTCGCCGTCGTTCTGATAGTTCTTCGCGGCGTTGATGCCGCCTTGCGCAGCGATGCTGTGAGCGCGACGTGGGCTGTCTTGATAACAGAAGCACTTCACGTTGTAGCCGAGCTGACCCATCGTCGCCGCCGCTGCACCACCGGCAAGGCCAGAGCCCACAACGATCACGGTGTACTTGCGGCGATTGGCCGGGTTCACCAGCTTCATGTTGAAGCGGTGTCGGTCCCAGCGCGTCTCGATCGGTCCGTCCGGCGCGTTCGATTTCAACTCGATGCTCATGGCTGCGAGCCCTCTTCCGTTTCATCAGTGGCGATCTGAAGCACGTCGGTGCCTTCCATCTCCGGCTGCAACAAACCGGCTTGCACGGCGAGCGGGATCGACAAGAAGCCACACACGATCACACCGGTCAGAACGAGCGCGACCTGCTTGCGCAACGCGTTGTACTTGGGGTGCTCGACACCGAGCGTCTGCGTCAGGCTCCAGATGCCGTGAAACAAGTGCAGCGCGAGCGCGCACTGGGCGATCACATAGAAGCCCGCGATCGCTGGGTTTTGAAACCCGAGCACCAAGTTGTTGTAGACGTCGCCCTTCACGAACGGCGCGCCAGTCACACCCAAGGTCAGGTGTGCAAGGTGATAGAGAACGTAAGCGAGCAGCGTGAAGCCACCGTACTTCATCGTCAGCGCGGCGTAGTTGGTCGCGAGATCCTTGCGACGGTTGTACGCGACGGGACGCGCGTTCGCGTTGTGCGCGAGCAATGACAGCGCGGCATGAACGTGAGTGCCGAGCGCCGCGAGCACGACCAAGCGCTGGCCCCACAACAGCGGGGGATTGTCGGCGAGGATCGCGGCGTACTTGTTCACCGCCTCGCGTCCCGCAAAGATCGTGACGTTGCCGAGCATGTGAAGGACAAGCCAGCCGACGACGACGAGGCCAGAAACGGCCATCGCCACCTTCTTGCCGATGGTGGATCCGTAGAAAGTGAGTGCACTGGTAGTCATCGCTTCTCCGAGGCGCCCTGCCATGGGGTCCTCGCCCCAAGCGGGGTCGAGTCCCATTGCGAGCGTCTGTTCTCACGTGGCGCGGTCGCGCACAAAGCAATCGACCATCGCTGCGACGCCGGGGCTCTACCACCAACGCCCGGTCTGGTCTACCCATTGGCGCTGGCCGGACGCGCTCAGCGCGGCGTCGTGTTGAAGATTGACGACCGCGACCGCGATCTTCCACAATGGCGACGGCTTTGGCTCGAAAAGGGTGTTCAATCGCCTATGGAATTCGACATCGGGATCGCGTGTGGCGCGTGCGACACGTTCAACCCGATGGGGGCAGCGGGTTGTGCCGCCTGTGGTCACAACCTTTCGCTGACGCCCGCACCAGACACCGAGCCTCCGGCAGCGAGCGCTGCTGAACCGCTCGCGCCGAGCGCCGCCCAGCGCAAACCACTCTCAGAGGAAGAGCTCATGGAACAAGTACGCAACTACGTGTGTCGCGAATGCTCGATGGCCGTCCCAAGCGGCCAGAAGTTCTGCGGCACGTGCGGCGCCTCTGTGCCGGTCGAAGTGATCGAGCTCCAGATCAAGTATTTCGGCCCAATGCAAATGCCCGGTAAGGCACGGCTCGTCTTGATCCGTGGCGACGCGGGTGTCGACGGTCTGAGCTACATGCTTCAAGGCACGGAGCACGTCGCTGGACGCAGCGAAGGCCAGATCCTGTTTCCGGATGACTCGTGGCTGAGCCCGCGACACGCCAACTTCGTCTACGAAAAGGACCGCTTGGTCGTCCGTGACGAAGGCAGCTTGAACGGCGTGTACCTCCGTGTCCGCGGCGAAGTTGCGCTGGCTCCCGGCGATCGCTTTCTCAGCGGCGAGCAAGTCTTTGAGCTGCAAGGCCCGGCCCGCGACACCGCGGGCGCCAACCCCGACCAAACCTATTTCTACTCATCTCCGCGCAAGCCGTCGGCATTTCGCCTGGTGCAGATCCTCAAGGGCGGCGGCCTCGGCCTGGTGCATTGCGCGCGCGACAAGTCGGTGCAGATCGGACGCGAAGACTGCGACATCAACTTCCCGCTCGATGTCTACATGTCCGGTAGCCATTGCACGGTCTCAGTATCGGCGTCCGGCGGCTTCACGCTGCAAGACAGCGGCTCACGCAATGGAACCTACGTGCGCATTAACGCGCCAGCCGCGCTGCAGAACGGCGACTACCTCTTCCTCGGCAAGCAACTCCTACGCGTCGAGATGACGACCTAGCCGCGCGAGGCCAAGGCACCGGACACTGCGCGACCTGCTTGAAATTGCTGTTTATTCGCGCGTGACCGAACCTTGACCCACGCGCTGCCACCCCTCTATGCTGCGGGCGGTTTGCGGGGTCTCGCCGTGAATTTGGATAGGAGGCGCAGGTGATTGTCTGCCCTAGGTGCAGCAAGGAAAATCAGGACCACTACAAGTTCTGCCTCGGTTGTGGCTCCGAGCTGCCGCGCGAAGCTGCGCACGCGCCCAAGAACTTCACGGCCCCAACGCCTCCAGCGGGCGTTCCGATCGCGGCCCCGGCTCCGGCGCGTAGCCCGTCGGCACAGAGCATGGAGCTTGCAACAACACAGGCAGGCGGATCGCCGGTGGCAGCCGCCATCGCTCCAGCCGCCGCAAAAGCAGCAGCGCCACCCGTACTGCAGACACTGTCATGTCCGACGTGTGGAAGCGCGGTTCCGCTCGACTTCAAGTTCTGTGGCACGTGCGGCCACCGCATGGACGACACGCCGGCCGCAGCGCCACCGCGTGCAAAACCGGCAGCGGCTGCCGCTCCACAGGGCGCGACTCGTGGCCAACTCGTGCTGATTAACCCCGACGGAACGGAAGGCGAAAGCTATCCGCTGAGCAACAGCACCACCGTGGGACGCGACGTTGGCGGTGTGTTCGCGGCGGATGCTTACCTGTCTCCGGTTCACGCGACGTTCTCGTTCAAGGGCGACCAGCTCGTCGTGCGCGACGAGAACAGCCTCAACGGCGTGTATGTGAAGGTCGATCACGATTCGCCCGTGAAGCTGGAACCTGGCGCGGTCTTTCGTATCGGGCAGGAGATCTTGCGCTTCGAGCTGATCGCGAACGGGGAGCTCGTCAACGGCGTTGAGAAGATGGGGAGCCCAAATCCCGGCTTTATCGGGCGCCTGTGCCTGGTTGTGGGCCGCGAAGGCTCGGGCAATGCCTTCCCGATTCCGGCCGATGGCATGCACATCGGACGCGAGCGCGGCGACGTGATCTTCCCCGAAGACGGCTATGTCTCCGGCCTCCACTGCCGCATTCACAAGGACGGCAAGGACGTGTTTCTCACAGACGTGGGAAGCTCCAACGGCACGTTCACCCGCGTCGGCGGAGAGCAACCGCTGCGTCGTGGCGAGCTCCTGTTGATGGGCCAGCAGCTCTTCCGCGCGCAATACTGATTCATCACAGCGAGCGCGCGCGCAGGAAGTTGTCGATGCGCATGTTGACGACCTCGGGTTGCTCCGCCGGCGTCGAGTGGGTTCCGCCGCGAACTTCGAAATAGTCCGCACCGGGAATCGTCGCCGCCATCTGCTGCGCGAGTCGCTTGGGCGTGAACGTGTCCAACTCGCCTGCGATCACGAGCGTAGGAACGCCGATGTGCGGCAGCAGATCCTCTGCGCTGTGCTCCCCGGCGAGACGCAACATCGCGAAGTAGACATCGGGATCCATCGTGGCCAGGTGCTCGACATAGGCCACGAAGTCGTCGCGCTTCAGCGATGTTCCGTCGATCTCCCCGATCCATCCGCCAATGACATACGCAAGCCGGGCGGGAACGCGCCCCCAAAGCGCACGCAGCAAGGGTCCGTGTCGCGCGGAGAGATCGGCGAGCCTCGGCAACAACTTCTCGAGCACGTCACTGTCGTGGAAGGTCGACGTGACGCGCCCATAGGTCCCGCAAATCAACACCAGACCAGTGATCCGCTCGGGTGCCAGGCGGTAGGCCTCGAGCGCAACCTGTGTGCCCATCGAATGGCCGATCAGCACCGCGCTCGAAACGCCGCTGGCGTCCATGACACGCAGCAAGTCACGCGCGTGTCCAACGATCGTCGCCGACTCGACGTCGATCGGCGGCCCGCTGCGACCGTGCCCGCGGTAGTGCCAGTGCACCACGCGGTGCGTCACGGCCAGGTGAGGCTGGAGATATACCCACGCCCATCCGTCGCAGCCGATCCCGTCGACCAGAACAATCGACCGCCCGCTCCCGCGGACCCCGTAGAAGAGCTGGGATCCATCGCTGGCGGCGGCGAGCCCGCGGACGTCGTATTCCATGGGCTCCGGCTACCACACGTCGGGCATCGTCGCCCGAGATGGCGATCTACTTCTTCGCGGTTGGCGGCGGCACCGGCGCTTCGTCATCGTCGCCATCAATGTCATTCACCGAAGGCAACTTGCGGATGTCGGCGAGACCAATCTTGACGCAGCGTTGGACGATCCAGGAAAGCGAGCGGTCCAGCCGCGCAGCCTCCTTCTGGATTTCCTGCAACATCGTCTCTGGGAAATACAGGCTCTGCTTGCGCTTGTCTGTCGCTGACATTCTCCCATTTCCTCCGGTCAGTACCG
>JACZCZ010132568.1_pt1 | contig 22180 bp, 14 predicted proteins | sample 8641811 | NCBI WGS metagenome assembly JACZCZ01 (sample SAMN15324610, study PRJNA640507) | soil metagenome | isolation source: intercropping peanut in the first line | place: China: Luxin town, Laibin City, Guangxi Province | collected 2019-07-25 | depth 10cm m | reverse complement strand
GGTGGCGCTTCAGGCCAGGCAGGTGGTAGCGGCGGAGCATCAGGAAGTGCTGGCGGCTCTGCCGGTGCTTCGGGTGGCGCAGCTGGAACGATGGGTGGCGCCTCAGGTCAGGCTGGCGGTTCAGCGGGTGCCTCGGGCGGCGCAGCCGGCACGATGGGCGGAGCTTCGGGTCAGGCCGGCGGCGCGTCAGGAAGCGCTGGCGGTTCGGCAGGTGCGTCAGGCGGCGCCGCGGGCACGATGGGCCAGGCTGGCGGCGGCGGTGCATCCGGTGGTGCTGGTGCATCGGGTGGAGCAGATGGCGGCGCCGCGGGAAATGCCGGCGGTTCGGCGGGCGCATCCGGTGGCGCTGCGGGTCAGGCTGGTGGTGCCGCAGGCGGAGCAGGTGACGCTTCTGCGCAGATGGGTGGTGGCGCGGCCGGCGGCGGCGCATCTGGAAGTGCCGGTGGCGGAGCGAATGGTGCGGGATCCGCGGGAGCTGCCGGGCAAGCCGGTGGCAGTGGGGGAGCCGGTGGAAGTGATGGCAATGGCGCGCAGGGTGCGGCCGGTGGCTCGGGCGAAGCGGGTTCTGCCGGCGACGCTTCAGGCGACGGCGCGAACGCTAATGGCCAAGGCGGCCAGAACGGCGGCGGACAGGCCGGTGCGAACGGCGGCGCGGGCGGACAGGGCGGAGCCAACGGCGGCGCTGACGGCCAGAGTGGCGGAGGCCAGAGCGGCGGCGCATCCGGATCGACCGGCAATGCCGATGGTACGAGCGGTGGTGGCTCGAACGGCTCGGATGTTTCAGTCTCGGTAGCGCTGCCGGCAATCGTGCCGGTGTTTGCGCCGACCGGAGGCTCTCCCGGTGGACAGAGCGGCGGTGCCCCTGGCGGCGCGGGATCTCCCGACGGCGCAGGTTCGCGTGGCGGCGCAGGTGGTAGCGGTGGCGCCGGCCCCATGACGACGTCCGAGCGCATGGCGCACATCGACAAGCAGTTCGATATCTCCCTTGGCGTGTTCGACGGTCGTATCCGCGACGAACAGGCAGTGATCGCAGGTCAGCGCAGCGGTCGCGGCGGATCGGGCAACGGCTCAGGTGCCGGCGCGGGCGGCAGCAATGAATCGGGAGCTGCTGGCGGCGATGGCGGTGAAGGATCCGGCGACGGCAGGGGCGGCAGTGGACAAGGCAACAGCGAGGGCAATGGCAAGGGACAAGGTCAGGGTCAGGGCCAGGGTCAGGGCAGCGGTGGTCAGGGGACTGCCGGAGACTCCCAGGGTGGTGGCACTCGCGGGGGCGGTGGCGGTGTAGGCGGTGGCGGCCCGAAGGGCGGTGGCGGCCCAAGCACGGTGCCGGCCGACATCCCCGATGGCAGCGACGATGACGTGGTGGCGCGCCAGTTGCGCGAGGCTGCGATGGCGGAGACCGATCCCGAGCTGCGCGAAAAGCTGTGGCAGGAATACCGGCTCTACAAGAAGGGAAGCTGATCGAAACCGGACACGAGTTGACGACCATGAACGGCTCCATGCGACAGGTTTCCCCGAAGCTCGCCTCCCCACTGATGGTTCTGGCGCTGCTCGCGTCCAGCGGTTGCGTGACACACGAGACGCGCCCGCAGCCGCGGCTGAATGCGATCCAGGCCGCGGAAGAAATCCCCGAGGCCCAGCTGCTCGACGTCGGCGTGCGGCTCTTCGACGAGAACGTGCCCGAAGACGAGAAGAAGCGGGAAAAGGAACGCATCTTCCCCGACGTGCGCAAAGCGGAAGCTCGCTACCTGGCGATGCAGGTGCGCAATACGCTCGAGGGCTCCGGCCAGTGGGGCCAGGTGCGCGTGATCCCGGTCGATGACGAAGCGCTCGACGTTCGCGTCTCGGCGAAGATCCTCGAATCGACGGGCATGATGCTGCGTCTCGCCGTCACGGTGGACGATGCCACCGGCCGCGTGTGGTTCCAGAAGGAATACGAGCAGCTCGCCGATACCCGCTCCTACAAGGACACGACCGGCAAACCGCGCGACCCGTTCCAGAATCTCTACGCAACGCTGGCCAACGACATCCTGGCGCATCGGCAGACACTGGCGGCGGCGGATCTCGAAACGATCCGCAACGTCTCCGAACTGCGTTTCGCCCGGGAGCTGGCGCCGTACGCGTTCGAGAGCTATCTCGGGACGGACAAGAAGAAGGGCACCTACCAGGTGCTGCGCCTGCCGTCTTCCGACGATCCGATGCTGGTCCGGATGGATCGCATCCGCGAGCGCGATTACGCGCTGCTCGATACGGTCAACGAGCATTACGCCCTGTTCACCGACAACATGTCCGAGTCGTACACGAACTGGCGTCGCTACAGTCACGACGAAATCGAAGCGCATGACGAAGCACAGCGCTCGGCGACGACGCGCAAGCTGCTGGGTGCGGCCGCGATCATCGGCGGCCTCGTCATGGGCACGCAGTCGAATACTTACGTAGGTCAGGCGGCTGCCACAGCCGGCGTGTTCGGCGGTGCGTACGCAGTCAAGAGCGGTTTCGACAAGGGTGCGGAAGTGAAGATGCACTCCGACTCCCTGAAGCAGCTGGGCGAATCCTTCCAGGCCGAGATCCAGCCGATGGTCGTCGAAGTCGAAGGCCGTACGCTGCAATTGCGCGGCACCGCAGAAGAGCAGTACCAGGAGTGGCGGCGGCTGCTCAAGGAACTCTACGAGAACGAGACAGGTCTTCCCGTTGTCACGGCGCCCGTCGCCGACGGGCAGGCCGCGGCCCCCACGGCGAATGCCGGCGGTGGCACACGATAGTTTTCCGTTACTACCTCTCTACAATTCATTCATGCTGGAAAGCGGGCAGGAGCTCTCTGCAAGGTTCGTCTTGGTTCGCGCCCTCGGGTCAGGCGGCAGCGGGAGCGTCTGGCTTGCGCAGGACAAAGAGCTCGGGCGCTTCGTCGCGGTCAAGGTGCTGGCCGATGAGCTGATGCAGGACGTGGCCGCGCTCGCGGCGCTGCAGCGCGAATGCGAGCGGCTGAAGGCGCTCGATCACCCCAACATCATCCAGGTCGACGGGCTGCACCGCTCCGCCCGGCACACCTGGATCGCAATGGAGTACGTCTCGGGCGGCGACCTCAGTTCCTGGCGCGGTCGCGGCGCGGCTGAAGTCCTGAGAGTCACGTTGCCGATCGCCGAAGCCCTCGCTCACGCCCATCGGGCCGGCGTGGTGCATCGGGACGTCAAGCCCGCCAATGTCCTGCTGACGTCGGACGGCGTGCCGAAGCTGACCGATTTCGGCATCGCGCTCGCCCTGAACGAACTGCCCGCGGCCCGTGCGGGGCGCGGTTCGCTGTTCACGATGAGCCCGCAGCAGCTCGACGGAACCGCCGCCGCTGCGAGCGACGACGTTTACGGGTTCGGGGCGCTGCTCTACGAACTGCTCTCCGGCTACCCGCCGCTGTATCCGAACGCAACGCCGGACCGCATTCGCTCCGAGCGGCCTCGTTCGCTGGCGGAAGTTGCATCGGCGCCAGCGCCTGTCGCGCAGCTCATCGATCGCTGCCTGGAAAAATCTCCCGCGAATCGGCCGGCCGATATGGACACGATCGTGCGCGAACTGACCGCGGCGATACCCGGCATTCCCACGGTAAACATCATCCAGACCCCAGCGGCGGTTTCGCGTCCTGCCGTGGCGCCGCCATCGATCCGCCCGCCGGTGGCGCAGGGCGAGCCGCTGCGCAGCGAATGGAAGCGGCCGACAGCCACGACGCGCAGCGACGATGAATTGCGGCGGCAAGGTTTCCGTCGCGGCCTGGGGGTCGCCGTGGCGATCCTCGCCGTCATAGGGATCGGGTTCGTGTTCTTTGCGCTGCCTCGCTGGTTCCCGGAAGCACCGAAGGCACAGCCTGCACAAACAGCCAAGGAAGTCGAGGCGCCGAAGCCCGAGCCGCGCAAGGAAACGGACTTCGCCGCGCTGGCACGGGCGAAACAGGAAGCCGAGGAACAACGCGCCGCCATCGAAGGACGCTTCGAGAAGCTGCGTACCCGGGCCGTCGATCTGTGGGGCGGTGCCGAGTTCAAACAGGCAAGCGACGAACTCGCAGCCGGCGATCGCGACTTCGCGGCCCGCGAATATGTGACAGCACGAGAACACTTCACGGCTATCACGCCGCTGATCGACGTGCTGGAGAAGCGCGCGACGGAAGTACTCGCGCAACAGCTGGCGGCAGGCAACAAGGCAATCGCCGAAGGCCGGTCAGCCGACGCGAAGACGGCTTTCGAGCTCGCGTTGAAACTGGACGCGGGAAACACCGTCGCAACGCGTGGCCTGAAGCGATCGGCGACGCTGGATGAAGTGCTGGCGCTCGTTGCAACGGGCGAACGGCTGGAGAAGGAAGGGAACATCACGGCGGCTGCGGAAACGTTCCGCAAGGCGCTGGCGCTTGATGCCGATACCGCGCGTGCTTCTGACGGTCTTGCGCGCGTCGATGCACGAGTGTCGAGCGACGCGTTCGCCAGCTCGATGGCGCGTGGATTCGATGCCCTGACGGCGCGCCGGTACGGCGAAGCACGATCCGCTTTCGATGCTGCCGCTCGCATCCGTCCGGGGTCGCCTGAGGTTGCGCAGGCGCTAAGGCAGATCGAACAGGAAGAGCGCACACGCAGCATCGCCGCCAAGCTCGAAGCCGCGGGGGCATTCGAGTCGAAAGAGCGCTGGGCGGATGCGCTGAAGGAATATCGCGACGTCGTGCAGCTCGATTCGACTGTCGCGGCTGCCAGCGAGGGTGTCTCCCGTACAGCGCCGCGAGCGCAGTTGAACGAGGAGCTCGATCTCTACCTCACTCAGCCAGAGCGGCTCTTCAGTGCGCCGGTGCGCAGCGCCGCACGCCAGACGCTCGGACAAGCGAGGCAAGTCGCGCCGGCAGGTCCGGTGCTGCAAAAGCAGATCGCGACGCTGAGCGACTGGCTCGCCCGCGCCGATGTCCCTGTGCAGGTCGCCCTCCGGTCGGACAACCTTACGCAGATCACGATCTATCGGATCGGCGCACTGGGCAGTTTCGAGCAACGCTCGGTCGAGCTGCCGCCCGGCAACTACACCGTCGTCGGGACGCGGCCGGGATATCGCGATGTGCGGCGTGAAATCCAGGTCGTGCCAGGCACTGCGCTGCAGCCCGTCGTCGTTCGTTGCGAGGAAAAGATTTGAACGCATCGGCACTGCAGGAAGAGACGCTGATCGTCCGCGAACCGCAGGGCGAGAGGCGTTTCGGCGCGCCCGATTTTCCTCTCGGCTTCGGCGGTGCGGGCAGCGTCGTGGTGTTGAGCGGCCGGCCCGAAGGCGTCGAAGCGTGGCTCGGCGTGCACGAGGATCAGCTGTTCGTGCAGCCTGCCGAAGGCAAGGACGTGCTCCACAACGGGTTACGCATCACCCAATCCGCCTGGCTGAAGGCGGGCGATGTCGTGAATCTCGGCAACGCGCGTCTGCGCGTGCTGGAAGATCGCGGACAGCGAACGATCGAAGTCGATGACGGCAGCGCAGGCAACATCACTGCGCCGCCGATCATTCAGCACGATGCCAGGCTGCGAGGCGACAGTGACGCCGAAGCAGAGCCGATCGCAGCAGTGCGTTTCCGCGCGAGCGAAGGTGCGGCGCGCAAGCGAACGGTGACTTTCAATCCCACCCGTGTCGTGCTGACGATCGTTGCGCTCGTCGCCGGTGGCGTGCTGTGGTTCGTGCTCACCGCGACGTCGATCGGTGTCTCGACTGCGCCGGTGAAGGCCCAGATCGACATCGCGGGAGGATTGCCGGCGGTGCCCGTGGGCGGACGCTTCCTGTTGCGGCCGGGCGAGTACACCATTCGCGCAAGCTCTCCGGGGTACGCGCCGGCGCAGCTCAAAGTCAAAGTCACCGAAGCCGCCAATCAGCAGTTTGCGCTCACGCTGGCGAAGCTGCCCGGCATGCTCAGCATTCAAGTGCCGGTTGAAGCGAAGCTGTCCATCGACGGCAAGGAAGTGGGCTCCGCGCCCGGCGAATTCGAATTGCAGGCGGGCACACACACTGTCGCGATCAACGCGCCGCGGTATCAGCCTTTCAGCGGCACCGTCGAAGTCGAAGGGCTCGGCAAGAAGCAGGTTTTCACACCGGCCCTCGTGGCTGCCTGGGCGAACGTGACGATCACGTCCGAACCGGCCGGCGCGCAAGTCATCGTGGCAGGCGAACAGCGCGGCGTGACACCGCTGACCACCGAAGTGATGGCAGGCAATCAGCCCCTGGAACTGCGACTCGAAGGCTTCAAGGCCTGGACGACTGACATCCAGGTGAAGGCGAGCGAAGCGATGACGGTCGGTCCCGTGCGGCTCGGATTGCCGGACGGCCGGCTGGCACTGCGGTCGGAGCCCTCAGGTGCGAGCGTGACGATCAGCGGCGTGTATCGCGGCGTGACGCCACTCGATGTCGAAGTCCGGCCCGATATGGAGCAGTCGATCGTGTTCTCGCGCCCCGGCTACGAGCCTGCGACGCGACAGGCGACGCTGAAGTCGGGCGAAAGGCAAACGATGAGCGTTGCGCTCACGGGCGTGTTCGGTGAAGTCGCTGTTCGCGCGCAGCCCGCCGATGCTCAGGTGTTCGTCGATGGCAGGCCCGCCGGCAACGTGAATCAGACGCTGCGTCTCGTCGCGACGACGCACGAGATCGAGATCCGCAAGGCCGGGTTCGTGGATTTCAAGACGACGGTTACGCCCCGGCCCGGTTTGCCGCAGGTGGTCGAGACGAAGCTCCTGACGGCCGAACAGACGCGCATCGCTGCGACGCCCGCTGTCGTGACGACGAAGGTTTCGCAGCAATTGAAGCTCATGCCGCTCGGTCGGTTCACGATGGGCAGTCCGCGCCGCGAGCCGGGCCGTCGCGCCAACGAGGCGCAGCGCGACGTCGAATTCAAGCGCGCGTTCTACATGGGCGTGCGTGAAGTGACGAACGCCGAGTTCAAGCGTTTCAAGTCCGATCACCGCTCAGGGATCGTACCGCCGAACACGCTCGAGCTCGACAATCAGCCCGTCGTGAACGTGCGCTGGGAGCAGGCGGCGGCCTACTGCAACTGGCTGTCGGAGCAGGAAGGACTCCAGCCCGCTTACGTGAAGGACGGTGAGTCCCTCGTGCCGGCCAATCCGATGACGAACGGCTACAGATTGCCGACCGATGCAGAGTGGGAATGGGTTGCCCGTTACTCATCCGACGGCAAGGCACGTCGTTATCCCTGGGGCGATGCGTTGCCGGTGGCGGCGGCGTCGGGCAATTACGCCGACTACACGGCGCGCGTCGTGTTGCAGGACATCGTGCCGGGTTACGACGATGGGTACGCCGTCACCGCGCCCGTCGGGAAATTCCCGCCGAACGTGCTCGGGCTCTATGACATCGGCGGCAACGTCGCGGAGTGGGCGCACGACTACTACACTGTCAGCACCGACTCGACCCAGGTCGCGGTCGATACGATGGGCCCCGCGCAGGGCAAGAATCACGTGATCCGAGGATCGAGCTGGAAGCAGTCGAGCGTTACCGACCTACGTCTGTCCGCGCGCGACTTCGGCGACGTGCAGCGAAACGACGTCGGCTTCCGGGTCGCGCGTTACGTGCAATGAGAACCGGTGACTTATGAGAGCAGCTTCCTACCTGATCATGCTCACCGTCGCCTCGGCGACCGGTCACTTCCTGTTCAACGCAGATACGGAATCGGGATCGGGTGACGGGCAAGGCGGCGGCGCGCGCATGGCGGCCGCTGAAGAGGCACCACCCGCGGACAAGCCAGCTACACCGTCTCAGAGCACCGCCGCCGAGGAACAAGCGGCAGCGAAGAAAGCAGCGGAAGGTGCGGAAGAGGGCGCAGAGAAAGACAGCAAGAGCCCCGCCGACAAGGCGGCCGACAAGGGCAGCGCCGCGAAGGGCTCGCCGCAACGTTTCATTCCATCCGAGCAGGTCCGCGCCGATTTCGACGTGTCCTTCCCGGTGGACATCTGATCACGCTCCGCCACAGCGGAACATCGAGAGATTCATGGTCACAGCCACTGCCAATCCGCCGAGCGCACGCCGCCGCTTCCAGTACCCGAGCGAGTTCGCCTGGACGCTGTTCGCGCTCGTCTTCACGATCATGGCCGTTCACGCGACGTACGTTGCGTGGATCCGTCCCCAGGGCGAGGCGATCACCCAGATCGAACTCGAACGCATGAAGGAGGACAAGACCTACATCCCGAAGCGTTCGTTCTTCCTGGTCATCAAGGACTTCGAGCAGGAGCTGGAGATCATGCACTTCGTCTGGGCCATGCTGATCATCGGCTACAAGGCCGTGCTGGTGCGACGCGAGCGCAAGTTCCTGGAACGCGAACTGATCCAGGTGCCGGAGGGCATCAAGGTGCTGCCGGAAGACGCAAAGGACTACGCGAGACAGCTCGAATCGCTGCCGCAAGAGGACAAGCAGCGTCTCGTCGTCCGCGCCCTGCAGCGCACGCTCGATCGATTCGCCGCGACCCGCAGCATTCGCGACTCCGCGGAGACGTCGAGCTCCGTCTGCGATTCGGAGGCCGATCGCCTCGACTCGAGTCTCGCGATGATCCGCTACATCGCCTGGGCCATACCGGCCATCGGCTTCATCGGCACCGTGCGCCACATCGGCGACGCGCTGCTGCAGGCCAATCAGGCCGTCAGCGGCGACATCACGTCGGTGACGTCGAGCCTCGGTATCGCATTCAACGCCACGTTCGTCGCTCTGTCGCTCACCATCGTGCTCATGTTCTTCCTGCACCAGCTCCAGCAGTCACAGGAAGATCTGGTCCACGACACCGATCAGTGGGTGGACCAGCGGCTGATCAGGCACATGCAGGTGAGATGAGAACCGGTCGACCATGCTCTGCCTCGAACTCATCGACGCCGGTCTCATCCTCACGCAGCAACGCGGCGAGGACGTGACCGTTCTCTCCGAAGCGCCCGGCGTGGCGGTGCTCGAAGACGCGGCGACCGTGACGGGTGAACCGGCCATGCAGCGCATGCGCGTCAGGCCGCTGCAGGCGCAGACCAATTACTGGCGCGCGCTCAGCACTGAGTCATTGACGCGTCCCTCCCGGCTCGTTCGGACGACAGCGGATGTTGCATTCGCTCAGGCGAGCGAACTGCTCGAGCCGCACAAATCCGATAGTGAAGGGGTGCTGCTCGCGATTCCCGCCGGTTATAGCCGCGAACAGCTCGGCCTGCTGCTCGGCGTGATCAATGAGACGGGTGTGAATGTCTCGGGAGTCGTGGACGCTGCGCTGGCGGCTTGCAGTCTGGAACCGGCGCCAGCGCGTGCGCTGCACCTCGACCTCGAACTGCATCAGGCGCTGCTGACCGTGCTCGACTACGCGGGCACGAAGGGCGGAGGCGATCACGGCGGTCTGAAGCGCAACCGCTACGAGATCGCGCCACGGCGCGGAATGATGGCGCTGCATCAGACGTGGATGCAGATGATCGCGGAAAATTTCGTGCGCAACACGCGCTTCGATCCCCTGCACGACGCGTCGAGTGAACAGCGATTGCTGAACATGCTGCCGACGTGGCTTGCGGAGCTTGCAGGCAAGGAAAAGCTGACACTGTCGATGCAGTTCGGTGATCGGCCGCTGGAGGTGGAAGTGGAGCGGTCGCAGTTCGTTGCCGCGGCTGAACCGCACTACGCCGAACTGCTCAGACTCGTCCAGGATGCGCGCGTCGCGGGATTGCCGATCGAGCTGCGTGTATCGCAACGCGTCGCCTCGTTGCCGGGCCTGTCGGATCGACTCTCGACACTGCGCGATTGCGTGCTGAAGGTTCTGCCGCGCGGCGCTGCGGCGTTGGGTGCCCTGATGCATCGTGCGACGATCGAGCGCGCGCCAGATGCGTTGGCCCTCGTCTATCAGCTGCCGATGCAACGGGCAGAGGGCAACACCGCGAGCACGGCCCACGAAGCGACTCCGCCGCAGCTGCGTCCGACGCATGTGCTCTACCAGGGTCGTGCCTGGCGAATTTCAGATCGACCGCTGGCAGTCGGCTGGTCACCGGCGGCGGATCGCTCGCTCGTGTTGCCGAGTGCCGCACCGGGGCTCTCCCGGTCGCATTGCACGCTGGTTCGCCGCAACGGCTCAGTGGTTGTCGAAGATCGCAGTACCTACGGCTCGTTCGTCAACGAAGAACGGGTGGTGGGCGAGACGGTACTCACGGTCGGCGACCGGCTGCGGCTCGGTTCGCCGGGGGTGACGCTCGATCTGATTCAGCTGGTGCAGGACGATGGCGCGCCGCAAGACTGAAGTCTTCAGCATGTCGTTCCTCGATTGCATCACCTGTGCATTCGGGTCGGTGGTGCTCGTCTACGTGCTCATCAACGCCAAGGGCGGATTGCGCGCGACGACGGAGACCCGGGCAATGCAGGCTGAAGTGCAGCAGCTCGAAGAGCAGGTGCTCGAGGGTTACCAGAACCTCGTCGTGCTGCGCAATTCGATGGTGCAGACGGAAAGCGAAGCGGTCCGCACCGAAGGCATGGGCGAACGCGTGCTCGCCGAGACCGAACAGCTCAAGGTTCAGCTCGCGGATTCCAACAAGGAAGCGCTCTCGCGCCGCGAAGCCATCGAGCGCCTGAAGGCGGATCTGAAGTCGCTCGAAGAAGGCACGCGCCGGCTGGAAGGCGCATCCGAACGTTCTGACACGACGGGCACGAGGGTGCGCGGCTTCACCGGCGATGGCGATCGCCAGTACCTCACGGGTCTGCGCGTCGGCGGCGAGCGAATCCTCATCATGGTGGATGCGTCGGCGAGCATGCTCGATGAGACCGTCGTCAACGTGCTGCGCATGCGGAACATGTCCGATACCCGCAAGATGATGTCGGATAAGTGGCGGCGCACGCTGTCGACGATGGACTGGCTCGCGGCCCAGCTCCCCCTGGAGAGCGAGTTCCAGATCTACGCTTTCAACACGCAGCCGTGGCCGTTGAAAGAGGGCACAGAGGGAAAGTGGCTGAAGGTCAATGACGCCACGGCACTCAACGAGTCGCTGAGCAATCTGCGCAAGGCGATCCCCAAGGACGGCACGAGCCTCGAGAATGCCTTTCAGGCAATTGCCGCCCTGAACCCGAAGCCGGACAACGTGATCCTGATCACCGACGGCCTGCCGACCCAGGGGACGAGCGCCCCGCTGATCAAGAAGACCGTCGACGGCGACGACCGCCTCAAGTTCTTCGAGCGCGCCATCGCGAAGTATCCGAAGAACGTGCCGCTCAACGTGATCCTCATGCCGATGGAGGGTGATCCTTCCGCCCCGAGCGCCTTCTGGCTCGCCTCGCGCCGCACCGGCGGCTCGTTCATCAGCCCGTCGAAGGATTGGCCATGAGAACCGGCGACTGGTCGCTGGCTACGGGACGTCTGGCAAGAGCCGGATGGCGCGCCATGGCACTGCCTCCCTGCCGCTCTTCTCTGGCCAGCGGGCCAGCCGTCAGCAGCCATCAGCCATTCCACCGTCCTTGCGCAGCAGGGAGGCGTGTCCATGCCTCGCCGTAACGAACGTCGCGAAACGGAGATCTTCAGCATCTCCTTCCTGGACTGCATCACGTGCGGTCTCGGATCGGTCGTGCTGCTGCTCGTGCTTAGCGATATGAAATCGCCGGAGGCGGAGCGGTCGCAGGAGGATCTGCAGGCGCAGATGGTCAAGCTTCAGGACGAACTGGTCGATATCGCGGGGCAGGCGGAAATCCTGAATCGCGATCTCACTGCGCGGCAGGAGCAGCTGTCGGAGGAGAAAGCGAAGATCGCGCGCTTGCGTGGTGACCTGACCGACATCCGCGGCCAGTTTGCGGCATCGAAGAAGGAAGCCGACGTTGCGAACGAGATCGAAGGGCGGCTCGTATCGGCGCAGCAGTCTTTGAGCGAAGAGATGAAGCGGGTGCTCGGGCGCGGATTCCATCGCAAGAAGGACGATGCGATCGGCGGTATTCCGGTCGACAGCGAGTACATCATCTTCGTCGTGGACACTTCCGGCAGTATGGTCAACTACGCCTGGCCGATGCTCATCCAGAAGGTTGAGGAGACGCTCAACCTGTATCCGCGCGTGAAGGGCTTCCAGGTGATGGACGACGAAGGCGGTTACATGTTCTCCGGCTACCGGGGCAAGTGGATTCCCGACACGCCCGCGCAACGCAAGATCGTGATCGACCGCATCCGCAACTGGAATGCGTTCTCGAACTCGAGTCCGATCGAAGGCATCGTCGAGGCGATCCGCACGTATTACTCGAAGGACAAGAAGATCAGCATCTACGTGTTCGGCGACGAGTTCACGGGACCGTCGATCGACGCGGTGGTCAAGAGCGTAGATGTGCTGAATCGTGCGGACGACACCGGCGAGCGCAGAGTGCGTATCCATGCGATCGGCTTCCCGGTGCGGCCCGATGCGCCTCAGTACACCAGCATCCGGTTTGCGACGCTGATGCGAATCCTGTGCGCCAAGAACGGCGGTACTTTCGTGGGACTGGACGATCCGAAGCGCAGCGGGCCCGCGTTCCGGATCGGCGCTGCAGGGGCTTCGCCCAATACGCCATCGCCCGGCACAGCCCGGGAGGAAGCGCCGGGCCAGGTCGCATTGCAGGCAGATCCCGCATCGAATCCTTCCTGACCTTCTTTCCCGACAGGCCGAGGTCGCTTTGAAATCGATAACAACAACAGTCGCACCATGCATCGCCGGATGGCTCCGGCCGATGGCGCTCGCGGCAGCGACGGCCTCGATGCTCTTCGTTGCCGGCTGCGGCCCGGTCAAGCTCGTGGCGACGACGAACATTCCGACGCCGCTCGTCGTGAAAATTCCCGTGTCCGTCGCCGTGTTCGTGCCGAAAGAGTTTTCCGGCTTCGTGCATGACGAAGAGCGCTCGGGAACGGACTGGCATGTCGAACTCGGCAGAGCACAGACGGACGGATTGATGCGTCTGCTGAATGCGATGTTCCAGCACGTCGTTGTCGTGGACAGCTTGAATGCGGGACCGCAGGGAGACGTGCGGGCCATCCTCGAGCCCAGCGTCGAAGAATACGCATTCGTCACTCCGCGCGATGCCGGTTCGCCGTTCTTCGCCGTCAGCATCAAGTATCGCATCAACGTTTACACGCCCGATGGGAAGCTCGCCGACTCGTGGGGCTTCACTGGCTACGGCACGGCGCCTTCACAGGGAATTTCGAGCGACGCCCCGCTCACGCAGGCGACGGCACTCGCGCTGCGTGATGCAGGCGCGAAGCTCGCTGTCGAATTCAGGGAACAGGCGATCGTGCGCGGCTTGCTGCCCGAAGGCGCTGTTCCCGATACGCCGGTCTTGCCGCCGACGGGTTTGCCGGCTCCGCCGCCGAGCGGGGAGCTGCCTGCATCCGCGCCCGGCGAAACACCGCCGGCACACAACGAGCCGGCAGCGACGCAACCGCCTGCCGAAGGCCAAAGTGCACCGGAGACGAAGCCCACAGAGCCGGTCGAGAAGGAAGACGAGACAAAGCCGGAGCCGGCGAAGGTCGAGTCGCTGGTTTGAGCCGTCCGGTTGTGGGTCCGGCTTCAGCCGGACCCCCGACCGGAGGGCTTCCGACGCTCACTCCGTTTCTTTCGCTCCGCCGCGCTGCCGGAAGATCTGGCGGAAACCTACCGCAGTGGTCACGACCGGTTTGCCGTCGACGAACTTCGGGCGGTAGCGCGAAGAGCGAATCGCTTCCAGCGACTGCGAAATCTGTCGCTCGGTCGCATCCTGATCGGCCACTCGCTCATCCGAAACGCTGCCGTCCTCGTGCACCGTGAACTCGAGCTGCACGAACCGTTCGACGACCTCGTTAGGCGGACGATTGAGGTTGCGCGTGGCCAGCGACGGGATCGGGTAGTACACCTGCGCCGGGAAACTGAGGAGCGACTGCAGGTTCGCGGCGTCCTGGCCTTTGGCTTCGGCGATCAGCTTTGCCGCTTGCTCGTAGTACGGCATCGATCGCGCCGGCGTCTGCTTGAACATGAACCAGTCGCCTGTCTGCACGAGCGCCGCGGCATACGTCTGGATCGATCGGTCTGGAGTCGTCTCCAGGATCTTCAACGCCCGCAGCAATGCGCGTTCACCCTCGCCGCTGAGATAGCGCGGGTTCATCGGCTCCATGATCATCGTGGTTTCCGGCTGCGGCAGTTTGTCGCTGCGCGTCACGATGCCCAGGTGCGAAAGGATGATCTCCTTCGGGAAGCTCTGCGCAAGCGCGAGCAGCGGCTGCACGACGCCCACATGATCCGCGCCGAGCTTGCGTGACGCCAGCGAAACGCCCTGTCGATAGAGCTGGCGTGCGGGTTCCACGAGCCCGACTTCCAGGTACCAATCGCCGACGACGCAGAACAGCGGCACCATGCGAGGGTCATCCTCGCCGTAAACGTGCTCGCCCACCCGCAGCACGTACTGCATGTGACGCTCGGCTTCCTGTGCTGCACCGACGCGGGTCAGGCTGTCCGCGAGTTGACGCAACAGCCCTTGTTGCGACAGGTCGAACAAACCTGCCGAGCGTCGCGAAATGAGCAGCGCGCGATCCATGTACGGGATGGCTTGTGCGTGCTTGTTCTGGGTTGCCAGCGTGTAGCCCAGCCCGCGCAGAGGATCGATGAGTGCGGTGCTGGTCCGAGAGCCGTACTTTTCCGCGAGCTGAACCGCTTCGGTGAATGCCTGCTCCGCCGCAACGAGGTTTCCTTTGTTCAACTGTGCGCCGCCGAGCAACGACAGTGCTTCCGACAGTCGCAAACCGGTGTCCGCGCTCGCCGGTCTCGAAGCGGCCACGAGCTGTTCAGCTGACGCGATGGCCGCGTCCCAATCCTTGTTGTCGAAACGAGCCCAATACTCCTGCTGCCAGGAAGGCTGGGTAACGGGTTGCGCCGCGCTGATGCCCGACCAGACGGTGAGGAGGCCGCAGATCACCGCAGCGCTCAACCACCGGCTCAACGAAAGCTGAGCGACGCTGGCTGATCGATCAGGACGCGGGTGACGACTGTGCATGACGATCGACGCCGTCTCGCTCGAGTGGACTGATGTCGAGGCTACAGGCAAGGCCTGCCGGGCGGAAGTGCGGTCCACCTCATTTCACCCGGATGCCGAAAAGGGAGCCCGGGTCGGTGACCCGGCAGCGCGATTGCGTTCTCCCGAAATCCTACAATACCGATGAGAACATTCAGCCGGCCGCCGGCTTGTCCTTCGGCACGTAGATCGAGTTCTTCACGTTGGTCAGAACGCGATGGACCATCGGCTCGAAGGCTTCGAGCGGCATGTTCCTGAACTTGGGATCGAACGCGGGCCCGTCATACAGGCGACAGAATTCTTCGGTATGGGCGTACCAAGGATGATCGAGGAACTGATCGCGCATGTTCCGGTCGAGTCCGAGGTAGTGGAAGAAGTAGTAGCCCTGGAAGATCGCGTGCTTCTCGACCATCCAGTGATTCTGCTCGGACACGAAAGGCTTGAGGATCGCGGCGGCCACATCGGCGTGATTGCGCGGGCCGAGCGTGTCGCCGATGTCGTGGAGAAGAGCGCAAACGACGTATTCCTCATCGCGCCCGTCCTGATGAGCGCGCGTGGCCGTTTGCAGGCAATGCTGGAGCCGGTCGACCGCGAAGCCGCCGCAATCGCCATCGAGCAGGCGCAGATGCGCGAGCACTCGATCGGGCAGATCCTGGATGAAGGGCTTCATCGCCCGGTTGATGATCGACCAGTCTTCCCGGGTGCCATCGACCATCGTGTGAAACTGAGCGCGCGGCCCATGTTCGCCGTCAGCCATCGCCATCTCCGAATCGCTGGATGGCTGCAAGGTACGGGCGGGCTCCGAGGCCTGTCAATCAGCCGGACGCCGGTGTCCGGTCGAAGTCGCTGCGACTCAGGCGTCTCATGCGGCAGAGCGCAGTGACTGCGTTGCACCGGCCTGTGCCGACGGCTGCGCTGCAGAACGATGCTGGGTTTCGCCACCGATCGAGAAGTTCGAAACGGCATCCATCAGGTTCTGCACCTGGTCGCGCAGCGAGCCTGCAACCGCGGCTGTCTGCTCGACGCGCGCAGCGTTCTGCTGCGTGTCACCATCGATTCGTTCGATGGCCTTGTTCAGCGTGCCGATGTCTTCGCTCTGCGAACGGCTCGCGCGCGCTATCTCGTTCATGATCTCGGAGACGCGGGTGACCGACTTGAGGATGTCGCTCATGGCCGTGCCGGCGCTGCCGACGAGCGAAGCGCCTTTCTCGACGTCCTCGATGGAAGTGCCGATCAGCTTCTTGATCTCATCCGCGGCCGATGCCGATCGCTGCGCGAGATTACGCACCTCGCTGGCGACCACGGCGAACCCACGGCCCTGCTCGCCAGCGCGAGCGGCTTCGACCGCGGCATTCAACGCGAGCAGGTTGGTCTGGAATGCGATGTCGTCGATCACGCCGATGATGTCGCCGATCTTGCGCGAGGAGCCGGTGATCGTATTCATCGTCGAGACGACCTGGCTCACGACTTCATTGCCGCGCGACACCGTGCTGCGAGCGTCTTCAACGAGGCGGTTCGCGTTGAGCGCGCTGTCGAGGTTGCGCTGCACGACCGTGGCAACCTGCTGAGCACTGTCCGCCGTCTCCCGAACAGCCGCCGACTGCGACGACTCGCGCTGAGCGAGTTCGTCGTTGGCCTGCGCGATCTGCTGGCCCGCATCGTCGATCGTCTGCGTCGCTTGCCGAATGCGAATGATCAGGGATTGAAGCTCGCGGCGGCTGACGTCGAAGGCATCGATCAGCATGGCGATCTCGTCGGCACCGCGTGCCGAATAGTTCGTGGTGAGGTCGCCGCTGGCGAGCTTGCGCATGCGCAGCAGCAGCGCACCGAAGCCCCGGAGATTAGAGACATAGAAACTGGTGATGAGATAGGCCACTACCACCATGCTGATGAGGGAGATGAACAGCAGGTTGTTACGGTGGCGCTTGAAGCCGTCGATTCGCTTCGCGAGCAGCTCATCGAGCACCGCCGCCATGTCCTGCGACGCCGCGAGGGTCTCGACGATCAGTGCGCGGCCGGCATCCGCCCGGACCGAAGCTGCTGCTGCAACGTCAGTGCTCTGCCGCAACGTCTCTGCATTCGTGCGGAACTCGCGCCAGGCGCGATCGACACCGCTCGTATCGAGCTTCGAAGACAGTGACGGATTGGCACCGATGGCCCGGCGTATGGCAGTCGTCAGAGAGTCGTGGTACGTCGAAACGCGCGCGATGATGAATTGCGCATTGGCGCGATCATCGGCAGTCACCGTTCCCGCCGAACGCACGGCAGAGGTGAGCGTGTCGAGCTGCGCCGCGGCGACGGCGAGTTTCGGCGCATAGTCCATCGTGAGCGCCATGGCGTAGTAGGAATCGAGGTCGGGGTCGAGCGTCAGCTTCGAGTTGTCGCTCACCACGGAATACAGCAGCACGGTTGCGGCGGGTGCATCCTGTGCGTTGGCACTGCGGACCTGTTCGAGAGCGGTATCAATTTCGAGCGCGCGGGCTTGCGTCCGGTTCAGATCTCCAAGCGCTGCGATCTCGGCCTCTGCGCGCTGCGACTGCAGCTGCGATTCCAGCACGTCGTTCAGCGGTGCAATCCACGCGCTTCCGAGCTGCTCCGCCTCCGCGAAGGCAATGTTGCTGCTCGAATAGCCGACGACGCCGTAGATCGCGATGCCGAGTGGCACCAGGAACGCGAGGGTGATCAGGGCGAACTTCGCGGGCAGCCGCAAGTTCTGCATCATGCCGATGCCGGGGCGGATGGCTGCTTCGAATACTGAACTCATCGGACACTCGCGAAAGGTCGCTGCGCGCGGCAGCGGACGGTCTGCGCCTGATTCTTGGGCTCACGCCGTCGCCAAACCCCATCGCAGCGTACGATCCATGAAGACGCTGCGAGGCGCTGAACGACGGATTCGGCGCTTAACCCTCCCATCGGCGTGCCGCGCCGTTTCTTGAGGCAGGCAAAGCCCCGCGTCCGAGGCGGGGTTGTGGACTGCGTCACACCTTATTCCGGAGGCCCCGGCTGTCGATTCCCTCCCCCGCCCCCGCGGGGGAGGGCCCGGGAGGGGGATTCTCGCTCGGAAAGACCCCCTTCCTAACCTGCCCCCGCGGAGGCGGGGGCAGGAATCAGAGGGGCGTGTTACTCGGGACGACAGCCGGACCTTTCCGGCCCCTGCGGGCGTTGTGGACGGACCAGCGTCCGCGCTCTGCCGACAAGCCCTGATGGGTGGACGGTGCGCGGGCGTATATATAAGCGAGCTGCACCCTGACCCATGCCCGCACCGACCGACCGTCCGCGCGATCCTGATCCGCTCTGGTACAAGGACGCGATCATCTACCAGATGCACGTCAAGGCGTTCTACGACGCCAATGGCGACGGCATCGGCGACTTCGCGGGGCTGATCCAGAAGCTGGATTACATCCAGGACCTGGGCGTCAACACGATCTGGTTGTTGCCGTTCTATCCGTCCCCGCAGCGCGACGACGGCTACGACATTGCCGACTACCGCGATGTTCATCCCGATTACGGCACGCTCGAGGACTTCAAAGCCTTCGTGCAGGAAGCGCATCGCCGCGGCTTGCGGGTGATCACCGAGCTCGTCATCAACCACACTTCGGATCAGCATCCCTGGTTCCAGGCTGCGCGCCGTGCACCGCCGGGTTCGCCCGAGCACGAGGTCTACGTCTGGAGCGACACCGACAAGAAGTTCTCAGGGACACGGATCATCTTCACGGATACGGAGACCTCGAACTGGGCGTGGGACACGATCGCGCGTCGCTACTACTGGCACCGCTTCTTCTCGCACCAGCCCGATCTCAATCACAACAACCCTGCTGTCGTCGATGCAGTCATCGAAGTGATGCGCTTCTGGCTGGACATCGGCGTCGATGGCTTGCGGCTCGATGCGATTCCCTACCTGTGCGTTGCCGAAGGGACGAACAACGAGAACCTGCCTGAGACGCATGCGGTGCTGAAACAGATGCGCGCAGCCGTCGACGCGGACTATCACGGCCGGATGTTCCTCGCCGAAGCGAATCAGTGGCCGGAAGACGTCAGCGAATACTTCGGCAACGGCGATGAATGCCACATGGCGTTTCATTTTCCTCTCATGCCGCGAATCTTCATGGCAGTCGCGCTGGAGGATCGCTATCCCGTCGCGGAGATCCTGCGACAGACGCCGGACATTCCCGAGAACTGCCAGTGGGCCATCTTCCTGCGCAACCACGACGAGCTGACGCTCGAAATGGTGACGGATCGCGAGCGCGACTACATGTACAAGATGTATGCGCAGGAGCCGCGCATGCGCGTGAACGTGGGAATCCGCCGCAGGCTCGCGCCGCTGCTCGGCAACGATGTCGACCGCATCAAGCTCATGTACAGCCTGCTGCTGTCGATGCCGGGCTCGCCGATCATGTACTACGGCGATGAGATCGGCATGGGCGACAACATCTACATCGGCGATCGCAATGGCGTGCGCACGCCGATGCAATGGAGCATCGATCGCAACGCCGGCTTCTCGCGCGCCGATCCGCAACGCCTGTACCTGCCGATCATCATGGATCCGATCTACGGCTATCAGTCCGTCAACGTCGAAGCGCAGGGGCGCGATCCGTCGTCGCTGCTCAACTGGACGCGACGGGTGCTGAGCATCCGGCGTCAGTACCGCTGCTTCGGCCGCGGCACGCTCGAGTTCATCCGGCCGCAGAATCGCAAGATCATCGCGTACGTCCGCTCGTTCGAGAACGAAGTCATTCTCTGTGTCGCGAATCTTGCGCAGTCCGCGCAAGCGGTCGAGCTCGATCTGGCGCGATTCAAGGGACGCGTGCCGGTCGAGCTCTCCGGTCGCAACGCATTTCCGCCGATCGGTGAATTGCCGTACTTCCTCACGCTCCCGGCACATTCGTTCTTCTGGCTCGAGCTGAGTGCATCGCACGAGGCGCCGTCGTGGCACGTGGAGCGATTGCCGGCTTCCGAACTGCCTGTACTGGTGCTGACGGATGGCATCAAGTCGTTGTTGTGGCCCGATCGTCAGCCGGTTTCCCGTACCGTGACGCGCCGGACGCTGCAGCAGCTCGAAGCGGAAGTGCTCCCGGAGTTCCTGCGCATTCGCGGATGGCTGCGGGAAGCGGCGGCGAAGATCCATCTCGGCGAACGCATTGTGTGGACCGGCGCGCATGGCGAGACGATGCTGACATTCATCTACGCCGAAACGCAGCAGGCCGGTCGCCAGCGCTATGCGCTGCCGCTGACGCTGGTGTGGGACGATGCAGCGGACAGCGACGTCCAGCGGACTGCCGAGTGGACGCTGGCCCGCGTGCGCGAGCATGCACGGGTCGGCATCCTCATCGATGCATTCGCCGATCCGAATTTCTGCCGGAGCATCGTCAAGGCGGTCGATGGCGCCGAGCGCGTCGAGTTCACCGGAGGCGCATTGCGCTTCGAACGAACAGCGGCCTGGAGCAGCTTCGATCTCGCGCATCTGGCACCGGTTCAGCACATCGGCGCGGAGCCGCTGGAGGCGAATGTCATTCTCGGCGAGAGCGTGTTCATCAAGGCTTACCGATGGGTCGAGCCCGGCATCAATCCGGACATCGAGATGACGGATTTCCTGACGCGTGTGGGCTTCAGCCACATCGCACCGCTCGGCGGCACGGTCACGTGTGAGATTCCAGACAACGACCCGATCGCACTGGCCGCGGTGCATGCGTTCGTTCGGCACCAGGGCGATGTGTGGACCTTCACGCTCGATCATCTCGATCGCCTGGTCACCGAGCTGCGCTCTGGTGCGGCAGCAGGCGGCAAGTCACCTCACGCGCTGCTCTATGACAGGCTCAGGACACTTGGCCGGCGAGTAGGCGAGTTGCATGTCGCGCTGAGCGGCACGAGCGACGATCCTGCTTTCGCGCCAGAACCGGTGACGGCGTCGGACATGGCGGAGATTGCTGCCGAGCTCGTGCAGTTGGCCGAGAGCGTTATTGCTGGCGCGCAGCAGCGCTTTGCCCGGGTCGATGAGGCGTCGCAGCACGTACTGCGACCGCTGATCGACGCGCCCGAGCGGCTCGTCGGTGAGATCCGATCGCTCGCGGCGAAGCCGGTGAAGACGTCGAAGCAACGCCACCACGGCGATCTGGTGTTGCGAAAGGTGCTGCTGGTCGCGGACGATTTCGTGATCACCGACTTCGAAGGCATCCTGACGCTGCCGCTGGAAGCGCGCCGCCGGAAGTATCCCCCGCTGCGGGACGTCGCGACTCTGCTGTGCTCGCTGGAAAGGGCGCGTGCCGCCGCGCTCGAGCGCGCGCTCGCCGGTCAACCAGACATCCGGGAACGAATCGAGCCGGCATTGAACGCGTGGCTCGCGGGAGCGACGGAGGCCTTCATGCGGGGCTACCGCGGGAGCATCGAGGGTTCTCCGGCTGTACCCGAGAGGGCGGCGGAGGCGGGCGGGCTGCTGCGGCTCTTCCAGATCGAAAGGACGCTGCGCGATCTGTCCGTCGACCTCGACCGCCGACCCGCGGCGGTCGATGCCACGGTCGCAGCGTTGCTGTCACTGATCGGCCAGAGCCGGCGGAGGAGCGACTCGGCCTGATTCATCGCTGGCGTTCCAGAAAGCGCCGCGGATTCTCCACAGTGATGGTGTGAATAGCCGCCTGCGATATGCCGTTGCGAATCAGATAGGGAATAAGCTGGCGGCTGTTGAACAACATGCCGTCCGGATTGATCTGCTCCCGTCGTTCGCGCGCGCCCGGGGGCAGCAGTGAGCTGCTGAACGCGGAGTCGTGCGAGAACATGAGCTGCCGACTGAAGCCTGCGTCGATCAGCCGCACGATGTTATCCGCACGCTTCTGCCACGGCAGGGCGGTGTCCGGTGCGAGCCCATAGTTCATATGATCCATGTCGAGTGAGTAGCCGCGCTTGCACAGTCCAATGAGATAGCTCGTGTCGCCGCTGTCGTCGCTGTGGCCGAAGGCGACGCGCGAAGGGTTGACGCCCTCGGACTCGAGGATGGCAGCCTGGCTTTCCCCCGCGCGAAGGCGTGCATGCGTGTGCGTCTGGATGCCAACGCCGGCCAGGCGGCTCACGCGCGCCGCTGCGCGCAGCGTCCTCTCTTCGGAAGCGGAGATCTCGTTGGAGCGCGTGCCAACCTTGATGACGCCGGCCGTGACGTTCGTCCCGTCGATTCCTTCCTCGATCTCCCCGAGAAAGCAGGTGGCC
>JACZCZ010049895.1_pt1 | contig 22295 bp, 22 predicted proteins | sample 8641811 | NCBI WGS metagenome assembly JACZCZ01 (sample SAMN15324610, study PRJNA640507) | soil metagenome | isolation source: intercropping peanut in the first line | place: China: Luxin town, Laibin City, Guangxi Province | collected 2019-07-25 | depth 10cm m | reverse complement strand
GGCTTTTTCTCACATCCACAAAACGAGAAAACGGCAGGGATTGGAGTAAATACAGAAGAAGTATAAAAATGGCACGCCCCCGAACAGCCTCGAACGTCCTCGAGCTGAAAGGGGCGTTCAAGAAAAACCCGAAGCGCGGCAAGGAACGGGCCAACGAGCCCGAGCCGGTTGGCGATATCGGCGATCCTCCGAAGCGATTCAACGCCGTGCAGAAGGCGTGCTGGCGGGAGATCGTAGAGCTATGCCATGTGGGCACGCTCTGCACGGCCGACCGGCTGATCGTCGAGCACGCTTCGATGCTCCTGGCGCAGCTGCGTCTACAACAATGGGAGGTGCATCCGACCATCCTCGTGCGATGGGAAGCCGCGCTCGGGAAGCTCGGCCTTACTCCGGCTGACCGCTCGAAGGTGAAGGTCCAGAAGGCGCCGCCAAAGAATCCATTCGCGGACCTCTGATGAAAGCCTCAAAGGCGACGCCGCACATCGACAAGCTCGAGGCGTACGTCGCAGGCGTGCTGTCGGGCGAGATCCTTTCATGCAAGTGGATCCGCCTCGCATGCGAGCGGCACCGGCGCGACCGGGAAGCGAAGGCCGCATTCCCGTATCGGTTCGACGCTGCGAAGGCCGAACGGGTCTGCAAATTCATCTCGATGTTCGCCCACGTGAAGGGCGAATGGGCGCGGCGCGGCGAGAAGATCAAGCTCGAAGGCTGGCAATGCTTCTGGGTCGGTTCGATCTTCGGATGGGTCCACAAGAAGACCGGCAAGCGCCGGTTTCGGAAGGCTCGGCTCTACGTGCCGCGCAAGAATGGCAAGTCTCTGCTCGTTGCGCCGGTCGGTCTCTACATGCTGGCAGGCGATGGCGAGCCGGGTGCCGAGGTCTATTCGGGTGCCACGACGGAGAAGCAGGCCTGGGAGGTCTTCGGCCCGGCGAAGCAAATGGCGTCGAGACTGCCCGAGTACACGGAGCACTTCGGTGTCGACGTCAACGCGAAATCGCTAACGCGAACGTCGGACATGTCGAAGTTCGAGCCGGTGATCGGGAAGCCCGGCGACGGCGCGAGTCCTCATTGTTCGATCACGGACGAGTATCACGAGCACCCGACCGACGAGCAGTTGGCGACGATGGAGACCGGCATGGGCGCACGTGCGCAGCCGCTCTCGATCATCGTCTCGACCGCCGGCGACAACGTCGCAGGGCCTTGTCGGGATGACTGGCTCGACTGTCAGAAGGTGCTGCAGGGCATCAACGAGGACGATCGGCTATTCGCGCTGATCTTCACGGTCGACCAGGATGACGACTGGACAAGCGAGGCCTCGCTCCGCAAGGCGAACCCGAACTTCGATATCTCGGTCTCGGCCGAGTTCCTGCTCGCCCAGCAGCGAGACGCGATCAACAACCCGCGCAAGCAGGGGCACTTCAAGACCAAGCATCTGAACCTGTGGGTACAGGCGCGAGATGCGTTCATCAACATGCAGCGCTGGGCCGAGTGTCGGCGCGAGATCGAGCTCGCGGACTATCGCGGCCGGCGCTGCTATGTCGGCCTCGACCTGGCCAGCAAGATCGATCTCGCCGCGCTCGAGCTCCTCTTCCCCGAGGACGATGGAACGTTCGCGCGGTTCGGTCGCTACTACCTGCCCGAGGAGACGGTCCAGCTACCTGAAAACCAGCACTATCAGGGCTGGCACTCCGAGGGTCGCCTGACCGCGACCCCCGGGAACATGATCGATTACTTCTACATCCTCGACGATCTGAAGCAGATCGCGGTCGATTTCGACGTCGAGGAGGTCGCCTACGACCCGCATAACGCGACGATGCTCGTCACGGCGTGCCAGCAGGAAGGCCTGCCGATGATCGAATTCGGTCCGACGGTGCTGAATTTCAGCGAGCCGATGAAGCAGGTCGAGGCCCTGATCGTCGATCGAAAGCTGTTCCACGACGGCGATCCGATCATGAATTGGGCGATGTCCAACGTCACCGCGAAGGTCGACCGGAAGGACAACGTCTTCCCGAACAAGGAAAGGCCCGAGAACAAGATCGACCCGTTCGTCGCGCTCGTCATGGCGATGGGGCGGGCCATGTATCAGGAGGACACCGGCGACATGGACGGATTCTTCTCTAACCCGGCGCGCACATGAAACTGATCGATTCGTTCCGCGGCCGGCAGCGGCCCAGTGTGAAGGGCACTGTCGTCGCCACGGCGAACTCGCGCACCGGCTGGGAATCGTTCGGCATTCCTGTCGACTCGGGCGATGGCTTCGCCTACAACCTCGAGGGCGCCCTGCAGCGTGCTTCGGGATTGGTCACCAGCGAACGCGCAATCCTGCAGCTGTCGACCGCAATGGCGTGCGTCCGGCTCCTGGCCAGCACTATCGCGACTCTGCCGATCAGCATCTATCGGCGTCTGCCGAATGGCGAGCGCGAGCCAGCGACCGAGCACCCGCTCTATGCGTTGCTCCACAATCAGCCGAACGCGAGCATGACCGCGGTCGACTATTGGCAGATGCAGATCGCGTGGATGCTCCTGCGCGGGACGGCCTATGCCGAGATGGACATCATCGGGACGCGCCTCGTTGCGCTCGACCCGCTGCAGCCGCAGTGCCTGACCTGGCGAAAGCTCGACAACGGCGCGCGCCGGTACACGTATCGCGACCCGAAGACGGGCCGGTCTCGCGACATCGACGAGTCCCGAATCTGGAAACTTCCGGCGTTCACGCTCGACGGATGCGAGGGCCTCTCGCCGATCAAGTACGGCTGCAGCGTCTTCGGCAACGCCACGGCGGCCGACGATGCGAGCGGCAACCTGTTCGCAAATGGCCTGTCCTCGCCGGGTTTCGTGCGCACGGCGAACGACCGATGGCTGACCGAGAAGCAGCGCGACAGCCTCCGCGGGCACCTGCGCGAATTCGCCTACAAGGCCCAGCACGCGCGCGAGGTCTTCATCCTCGAAGGCGGCATGGAATACACGCCGCTTGCGATGAACCCCGACGACGCGCAGATGCTCGAGACGCGCTCGTTCAACATCGAGGAGATCTGCCGATGGTTCGGCGTCCCTCCGACGCTCGTCGGGCACGGTGAAAAGACGTCGAATTGGGGCACCGGCCTCGAGCAGCAGAACCTGTCGTTCCTGACCTACTCGCTGCGGCCCTGGCTGACCAAGATCGAGCAGTCGATCTGGAAGAATCTGATTTCGGCCGGCGACAAGGCGAAGTATTACGCAGAGTTCAACGTCGAGGGCCTGCTGCGTGCCGATTCGAAGGGCCGCGCCGAGTTCTACTCGAGTGGCCTGCAGAACGGCTGGATCAACCGGCAGACGGTGGCGCAGCGCGAGAACCTGCCGGTCCCGCCTGGCGGCGAGATCTACACGGTGCAGGCCGCGATGATCCCGCTGAATTCCCTCGAGGATCGCGCGCGTGCGACGCTTCCGAAACCGGCACCGGCCGCATCCACCGATCCCGCCACGCCGACGCCGGAAGACGTCCAGGCGACGGCGCTGAATGGCGCGCAGGTCGCATCGTTGCAGTCGCTGATCGAGGCGGCAGCGGCCGGGACGATCCCGATCGATACCGTGCGCGCAACGATCGCCGCGGCGTTCCCGCTCCTGACCGAGTCGGACATCGACGCAATCATGAGCCCGCTTTCGGGCTTCACGCCGGCGTCGCCGGCATCAGAACCGAAGGTAACCCCATGAAGACGAAAACCGGCCGCTCGGATCTCGAGCGGAAGCAGTTCGCGTTCAAGGCCGACAAGGTCGGCGAGGACGGCACTTTCTCGGGCTACGGCTCCGTTTTCGGCGTGCTCGACAGCTATCGCGAGATCGTCGCGCCGGGCGCCTTCGCCGAGAGCCTGAAGGCACTCGAGGACAGCGGCGACCCGCTGCCGGCGCTCTGGCAACACCGGTGGGATCAGCCGATCGGCGGCTATGACCTGCTCGCCGAAGATGATCGCGGCCTGAAGGTCTCCGGCTGGCTGATGGTGAACGAGATCCCGCTCGCGGCCCAGGCGCACGCGCTGATGAAGCGCCGCGTCGTGAAGGGCCTCTCGATCGGCTACTACGTCCTCGAGGACAGCTACAACGAGAAGGACCGGATCCGGACACTGAAAAAGATCGACCTCCAGGAGATCAGCATCGTCACGTTCCCCGCGAACGATGAGGCCCAGGTCGACGAGATCAAGCGAAAGCTCGCACACGGCGAGCTGCCCTCTCTGAAAGATTTCGAGCGGCACCTGCGCGAGGCAGGCTTCTCGAAGACGCAGGCCGCGGCGATCGCCAGCGGCGGCCTGTCGAAGTTGCTCCGGAGTGAGTCCGGCGACCCCGAACAGGCGAATCGACTCGGAGCCAAGCTCTCCGAACTCCTCCGCTGAAAAAGGAATCACACCATGCGTATCAATCTGAAACTGTCCCACATCGGGGCATGCCTCGTGCTGGCCGTCGTCGTGGGCCTGCTCCTGTTCGATTTCACCGCACCGCACACGATCGGCGCGATCATGGCCGCACCGGCAGCCCTCGCGATCACCGAGGAGGGTCTCGAAACCCTCGTGAAGGACTTCAAGAAGGCGACCGAGGAAGTGAAGGGCGTCGGCGCCGAGATGGATCGCCAGTACAAGGCCGGCGAGACCGTGACGAAGGAGCTGAAGGAAAAGGTCGACGAGGCCCTGACCAAGCAGGGCGAGATCAATCAGCAGATCATCGATCTTAGCCAGTCGGTCGCCCAGGCGATCAAGGGCATCGGTTCGCAGGCCGCGAATGACGAGCTCGGCGAGCAGCTGAAGAAGGGCCACGAGGAGTCCGGTCTCTCCAAGATCGGCGACGGCCTGGGCTTCCGCGGCAAGACGGTGAACATCCCGATCAGCCGCAAGGCCCTCACGAACTCCGGCACGACCGGCGCGGCGCTGAACTATCCGGGCGTCCAGGTCCTCGGGCAGCCGTTGCAGCCGTTGCAGCGTCGCCTGACGGTCCGAGCACTGCTCGCACCGGGTCGCATCAGCAAGGCGGTCCTGTTCTACATGCGCGAGACCGGCTACACGAACAACGCCGCGCCGGTGTCCGAAGGCAGCCTGAAGCCGAAGTCGGAGCTTACCTTCGACCTCGTGACCGAGTCGGTCAAGACGATCGCGCACCTGTTCGATATCTCTCTGCAGATGCTCGACGACGTCGAGTTCATTCAGAGCTATATCGAGACGCGCGGTCGCTACGGCCTGGCACTCGTCGAGGAAGACCAGCTCCTCAACGGCACCGGCACCGGTCAGAACCTCGAGGGCATTTACACGGCGGCGACGGCGTACTCGCAGCCGGTCGGATCGGTCGTGCAGGCCGAGCAGGATATCGACAAGCTGCGTCTCGCGATGCTGCAGGTCGAGCTCGCGAATGCCTTCACGACCGGCATGGTGCTGCACCCGACGGATTGGGCGAACATCGAGCTCCTGAAGGACACGCAGCTGCGCTACCTGATCGCCAACCCGCAGAACACGACGACCGGCCGAATCTGGGGCCGCGACGTCGTCTCGACGCAGGCCATGACCCAGGGCAAGTTCCTGCTCGGTGACTTCATGGCGCACGCGCAGATCTTCGATCGCCAGGACGCGAACGTCGCGATCTCGTTCGACAACAAGGACAATTTCGAACGGAACATGGCGACGCTGCGCATCGAGGAGCGTCTCGCCCTAGCCATCTACCGGCCCGAGGCGTTCGTGAAGGGCACGCTCGAGTCGGCCAGCTGATCGGCAGACGGGAAAGCGTGACAGTTTGAACGGGGCGGCTTCGGCCGCCTCGTTCGTTTCTGCAACACGGAGACGAGCAATGGTCACCATGATCGCAATCGAACCCTGCAACAGCGTCAAGGCTGGCAGCGAGTTCGAGGTCAGCGAGCGCGAAGCCGCGCAGCTGGTGCAGCGCGGCCTCGCGCGAATGAAGGGCCCGGCCGAAAACAAGATGGCACCGGCCGGCGAGAACAAGGCAAACCCTACGCCGGCCGCTGGCGCGGCTGCAGGGTCGTCTGCATCGCCAGCGGGCCAAGCCTCACCGAAGAAGACTGCGCGCGGGTCGCGCGGTGGCAGTCGGAAGGCGAAGGCCGAAAAGTAATCGCGGTCTGCAGCAGCATCGGGAAGGCTCCCTTCGCCGATGTGCAGTTCGCGATGGATTACAAGTGGTGGCGCGAGTACGGGTCGAGCGTCCCCAACGGCATCGAGATGTGGTCGACGAGTCGCTACTCGGCGAAAGTCTGGGGCCTGAACTGCATTCGATCCGAACCAGGTGGCGGCATCAGCGACAAGCCTGGCGTGATCCGCGAGGGCGGGAACAGCGGGTTCGCGGCCGTGAGTCTGGCGATCCTCTTCGGTGCCGTCGAGATCGTGCTCCTCGGCTTCGACATGCAGCTGACCGGCGGGAAGACGCACCACCACGGCGACCATAGCGCGGCCCTCGGCAATCCCGACGCGGCCAAGCTTCGGACGTGGTGCAAGCGGTTCGCCGAGCTCGCCGAGGCGCTGCCGTCTGACGTGCGGATCATCAACGCGAGCCGCGAGTCGGCCCTGACGTGCTTCCCGAGGATGGATCTCGATGCGTGCCTTTCTGAACCTTCGGCACGCCGTGCCCGAGCGGCGCGCGGCGTTCGCCGCAGGGCTTGAACGGCTCGGGTTCACGGTCGTCGATGGGGTCACGAATCGGCCGGGTGATCGCGACATCCTCGTGACGTGGAACCTGATTCGAGACGGGCGCATCGCCGCCGACCGGTTCGCAGCGATCGGGCGGCCGGTGATCGTGGCCGAGAATGCGTCATGGGGAAACGGCTTCCGCGGCGGGCACTGGTACACGCTCGCACGCGGTCGGCACAACACGGCCGGCGCGTTTTCGATCGGTGACGCGCATCGGTGGGATTCGCTCGGCGTCGAGCTCGAGCCATGGCGCGCCGATGGCGAGACCGTGCTCCTGCCGCAGCGCGGGATCGGTCCGGCCGGTGTCGCGATGCCGGCGGACTGGATCCGACGCAACGCCGCACGAGGCCGCATCCGGCCCCATCCCGGGCAGGGCGCAGCGATCCCGCTCGAGCAGGACCTCGCGCATGTCGCCCAGGTCATCACCTGGGGAAGCGGAGCCGCGATCAAGGCGCTGATCTGGGGCATCCGCGTCGAGTCGCACATGCCGAACTGGATCGGCGAGCAGGACAACACCGACGCGGGGCGCCTTGCCATGTTCCGGCGCCTCGCGTGGGCTCAATGGCAGTTATCGGAGATTTCCCATGGTGAACCGTTTGCTCGTCTCCTCACTTGAGGAGTTCGAAAACCTGCATGTGACGCCGAACCCGGGTCGCACGCTGATCGTCGGATCGCAGATCTACCGCGACAAGGAAGATCGCCGGCAGCGATACGCCGACGTCCTCGGCGTCGACATGCTCGAAGGGCCTGGTGTCGATCGCGTGCTCGATCTGGAGGAGGATCTTCCCGAGGACCTCGGCCAGTTCGATCACGTCGAGTGCATGTCCGTGCTCGAACATTCGCGCCGACCCTGGCTGCTCGCCGCGAACCTCGAACGCCTGATGGCGCCGGGCGCGACGATCTTCGTCTCGGTGCCGCTGTGCTGGCGCATCCACGGTTATCCGTCGGATTACTGGCGCATGACCCCGGAAGCGATCCGGCAGCTGTTCCCGAACGTCGAATGGCAATCGCTGATGCTCGCCTCGCACGGCCTGACCGAAGGGCCGAAGTTCGCCGTCGTGAAGCAGGGCGGCCATCCGTACCTCGCACGCACCGAGACGGTCGGATTCGGGCGCATGGCCGGCACGCCGGCGCAGGCCAGTCGGACCCGACGCGGCGCCCGATCCACGCGCCCGACCGCGACCGTCGAGCCGGCCGCAACCGAGGAGGGCGGCGCGAGCCAGGGAACGGCCTCCGAATGAACCTGCTCGTCACCGGGCGCGGTGGCGCCGGCAGCTGGATCTGCCGCGGCGAACAGCTGGGCGCGGCGCTGGGCGCGGCCGTGAAGACGTTTGCGACGCTCTCCGACGTGCGCGCGTCCGACCTCGCGATAGTGGTCAAGCGCGTCCCGCCGGCCGTCCTGGGCGCGCTGCGGCGGGCCGGGCGGCAGTGGGTCTATGACATCGTCGACGCCTATCCGCAGCCGACCGCATCGGGCTGGACCCGGAACCAAGCGATCAAGTGGACCCGCTCGCTGATTCGGGATCTGCAGCCGACGGCCGTCATCTGGCCGAACGCGCGCATGCGTGACGACTGCGAGATCGACCTTCCCGGTCTCGTGCTCCCGCACCATCATCGGCCCGGCATCCGTCTGAACCCGATCCGCGAGACCGTGAAGATCGACGCATACGAGGGGGCGCCCCGATACCTGGCCGGCTGGCCCGACCGCATCGAGCGGGCTTGCATGGCGCGCGGGTGGGCGTTCGTGGTCAACCCGCCGAACCTGGCCGACGCCGACATCGTCGTCGCGTTCCGTGGTGGCGAGTGGACCGGCTACGTGCAGCGGCATTGGAAGTCGAACGTCAAGCTCGCAAACGCGCACGGCAGCGGGACTCCGTTCATCGGTCAGCAGGAATGCGGCTACACGGAGACGGCGACCGGCGCGGAGTATTGGGCCGAGTCGGCCGAGGACCTGCGCGTGTGTTTCGACTGGCTCGAATCCCAGACGACACGCGAACAGGTGCGCGACCGATTCCTGCAATCGGCGTTCCCCGTGGAACGTGCGGCTGCGCGGCTCGCGGAGTGGCTGCGTGGACTGTGAAATTGTCATTGCGCCGCGCACGGCCTTGCGCGGCGAGAAGATGCTGCGCGCGATGGTCGAAGCGGCCGAGGGCGCCGGCGTCGCGGTAACGGTCTCGAATCGCTGGCGCCGGCATGCACGCTGGCTGATGACCTACGGCCTCGGACATCCGGAGCGGCGCGCGCACAACCTGCAGCACATCCGCGAGGGTGGCCGGCTGATCGGCTGGGATCTCGGCTACTGGAATCGCGACACGCCGCTGACCTTCTCGATGCGCTTGACGATCGACGCAGACCATCCGAACCGGATGCTCACACCAATGCCGGCGGATCGATGGGACGCGGCCGGGATCGCGTTGCGCGAGGACTTCGATCCGAAGGGGCCGATCCTGCTCTGCGGTCTCGGCCCGAAGCAGCGGCACATGCTCGGCTTCAGGGGCCAGGAGTGGGAGCGGCGCACGCTCCAACGTCTGCGCCGCGAGTTTCCGACGACGCCAATCGTCTACCGGCCGAAGCGCCTCGAGGCGCCGCTCGAGCGGTGCTCGACTTCGACCGGTCCGATCGAGGAGGCCCTGCGCGGTGCGTCACTGCTCGTGTGCCTGCATTCGAATACGGCGGTCGACGCCTGTATCGCCGGCGTTCCCGTGCAGTGCGAGGACGGCGCGGCGTTCACCCTCTACCGAAACAACCCGAAGCCGACGCGCGCGCGGCGGCTGGATTTCCTGCATCGCCTGGCCTACTGGCAATGGTCGGTCCCCGAGGCGCCGCAGGCCTGGCAATTCATCAAGGAGCGCATCGCGTGATCCATCTCTTCTGCGGCTATGACGAGCGGGAGGCGATCGGCTTCGCGGTCTTCGCGCATTCGGTCATTGCGCGCGCCTCACGGCCCGTGGCGCTGATTCCGCTCTCGTCGATGGGCCTGCCGACCGGGACGAACGCCTTCACGCTCTCGCGGTTCATGGTGGCGAACCTGATGGGCTATCGCGGCCATGCGATCTTCGCCGACGCCTGCGACATGCTTTGCCTCGGCGACATCGCCGAGCTCGATCGGCTCTTCGATGATCGCTTCGCCGTCCAGGTCGTCAAGCATGCCGACTATCAGACGCGTCACCCGCGCAAGTACGTCGGCACCGGCATGGAAGCCGAAAACCGGGACTATCCCCGGAAGAATCACGCGAGCCTCATGATCGTGAACTGCGCGCATCCGGTCTGGCGCGGCATCGCGGCCGAGACGCTGCGCGATACGCCTCCGCTGCCCTGGCTGCAGTTCGCCTTCGTGCCGGATGCAGAGATCGGCGCGCTCCCGGCCGAGTGGAACGTCCTCGTCGACGAGGGGCAGGACCGGCGCGGCGCCAAGATACTGCACTGGACGGCCGGGATTCCGGCGTTCGAGCACTACCGCAACGCGCCTTGCTTCGAACGATGGTATCGCGAGCACACCGAGTTGGAGGTCTGACCATGAGCAAGATCACACTCGACACGGTGAAGGCGTTCATCCAGGTGACGCACGACAGCGACAACGCGCGCCTGCAGCGCATGCTCGACGGCGCCGAGGACGAGGCCCTGCGATACCTCGAGCTCGACACGCTCCCGCGCCTGGGCGCCGCGTGTCCGGACTGTGAGCCGACGAGCGGCGTCGAGCCGGTGTCGGATGCCGACGACGTCGCGCCGGTGGTCGTGACAGGGATCTGCATCCTCGTTCAGGCCGTCTATGACGCCGGCACGGCGGCCGAGGTGAAGGAGATGCGCCGCATCGCCTTCGACATGCTCAGTCCGTACCGGTGCGGGATGGGCGTCTGATGCTGACGCAGAAGCTGACGCAGCGCATCGACATCGAGGCGACCGCGCCGGTCGTGGTCGATCCGGTCGGCGGAAGCCAGGTCAACACATGGGCGCTGTTCGCTTCGGACGTGCCGGCCGAGGTCGTGCCGCTGTCCGGTCGCGAGTTCATCGCCGCCGGCGCCGAGCAGGCGGGCGTCGTGGCGCGCGTGACGATCCGGCGCCTCGAGGGCGTGCTGCCGTCGATGCGCATTCGTCACCTCGGACTCGTCTACAACATCCTGCAGGTGCTTCCGGACCCGACCTTCCGCCGTCACCTGACCCTGATGGTCGAGTCGGGCGTTCCGGCGCCTGCGATCGAGTACGAGCCGGAGTCGGCCTGATGGCGAGCACGGTCCAGATCCACGGCCTGAAGGAGATCGGCGAGCGCCTGAAGGCCTTGCCGAAGGAGATCGCCGGCAAGAACGGCGGGCCGCTCGCGGCGGCGCTGCGCAAGATGGGTCGCGTCATTCAGGCCGACGCGAAGGGCCTCGTCCCGGTCGATACCGGCACGCTGCGCGAGAACATCATCGTCACGCGCGAGCGCGACCCGAAAGCATTCGGCGCGACCGAGGTCGTGCATGTGACCGTGCGCGCGAAGGCGAAGGCCTACAAGGACAACAAGAAGAACCGGAAGGCCTCGAAGGTCGGCGAGAACTATCAGGACTATGGCCCGTTGTACTACGCGCGGTTTCTCGAATTCGGGACGGTCAGGGCATCGCCTCATCCGTTCATGCGGCCGGCGTTCGAGCAAGCAAAAGCACGCCTTCCGGAGATTTTCCGGAGTGAACTTTCGGCCGCGATCGATCGCGCCGTGCGGAGGCTGAACTCGCGATGATCCCTCCCGTCTATCCGATCCTCTCGGTCGATGCCGGCGTGCTCGCGCTGATCGGTGCGCCTGGCCAGATCCTGCGCAAGCGCGCACCCCAGACCACGCCGCGGCCTTACATCGTGTGGCGCGTCGTCGCGAGCGTGCCCGAGAACTACATCAGCGACGCCACGACGGCCGATCAGTTCCGCGTATCGATCGAGGTGGTCGCCGACACGGACGTCAAGTGCCGCGCGGTCGCGAAGGCCGTGCAGACGGCGCTCGGGCCGCATGCCACCGAGATCGGCGTCGTGCTCGACGAGGAGGACGCCGAGACCGGCCTGCATCGCTACGTCTTCGATTGGTCCTTCCTGACCCTCCGAACCTGAATTCCCGAGGCCGGCTCGGCACGGCCGACCGAAGGAATCCGACCGCCCTCGTGGCGGGTTTTTGTTGCCCGCCTTGCGCGGGTTTGTGCCGGACCCCAACAATGTGAGGTAACACCCCATGTCAAACGAGACCTATTCCCAGGGCTTCGAGCTGTTCCTGATCGATGACCTGACGAACCCGTCCACGCCGGCCGTCGTCAAGATCGGCAACGTCACCAACCTGGGCGAGTTCGGCGGCCAGGCCGACGAGATCGAGACCACCAACCTCGACTCGGTCGCGAAGGAATTCTTCAAGGGCCTGGCCGACAACGGCGAGATGAGCCTGCAGGTCAACATCAAGAAGGCCGACGGCGCGCACAAGCTGCTGTGGAAGCTGCAGAAGCTGCAGCCGTCCGAGGGCGACCCGCGCAAGCACTTCATCGTGTGCGGCTCCGACGGCACCGACCTGCCCACGGTCGACACGAACGGCACGTTCAACCCGCCGGCCGACCGCGAGTGGTGGGCGTTCGATGCCTTCGTGAAGTCGTTCCGTTTCCCGGTCTCGGTGAACGCGATCGTCAACGCGACGACCGCGCTTCGCCTGTCGGGATCGATCGCATCGTCGATGGATTCCTGATCTCTTCAACGGCCGACACTTCCAACGGCTTCCCGGGTGCGCGGTGTGTTCCGCGTCGTAGGCCGTGGCGTATTCGCGCCGCGTGCCCGGGTCTTTCTGTGAGGCTTCACAATGAACTTTCTGCAAGTGGCGGCCCGTGCATCGGGCGATATCAAGGTCGAGCGTCAGGTCTCCGTCGAGGGCGGCGAACCGGTGACGTTCGTGTTCCGCAAGCTCGGCGCTGGCGAGGCCGAGTCCCTCTTCGAGGGCGTCAAGAAGGACGGCCGGAACAAGGGCCTGCGCAATCGCGTCATTGCCGCAATCGTGTCGGCGAAGTCGCCGGACGGCGAGGAGATCCCTTGCACCGCGGAGGATGCGAAGCAGATCACCAACGAGCTCGCCAACGAGCTGCAGACGATCGCGCTCGAGGTGAACGGTCTCGCAGGTGGTGAAAAAAAGGCATCCGGGGACGACAGCGATTCAAGCACGTCCTAGCGCTGCGTCTCGGGTGTTTCGTCGAGCACATCGACCGGTTTATGACATTCGAGGAGCTCCTGCAATGGGAGCTCTTCGCGGCCGAGACGCCGATCGACGACCTTCACACGCACCACCTGCCGGCAGCGGGGATCGCCTGCCTCCTGGCCAACATCAACCGCGACACCAAGCGGCATCCCGTGCCGTTCAAGATTTCGGATTTCCTGCCGCCATGGGTTGACCTGGCCGAAGACGTAGAGCCCGAGGGAGCTGAGGCGCTGCGCGCGAAGTTCGAGATGGTCCGAGACCTAACCAACCAGTGACCCCGCTCCGGCGGGGTTTTCTTTGTGCGCCCGGCAGGGCGTCCCTCTCACTATCCGGTGACCCCATGGCCCGTTCTTCTGGCTCCCTTGGAGCTTTCTCGGTCGACGTCCTGGCGAACATTGCGCAGTTCGAGTCCGACCTCGGACGCGCGAATCGCATCGCGCAGCGCGAAGCCGAGAAGATGAAGCAGGCCTTCACCAAGGCCGCCGGACTGATCGGCGTTGGTTTCAGTGCTGCCGCGTTCACCGGCTGGATCAAGGGCGCGGTCGACGCGCAGGACAAGGCCGACGAACTGGCGCAGAAGGTCGGCATCACGACCGCGCAGATGTCGAAGCTGCAGATTGCCGCCCGGTTCTCGGCAACCGATGTCGACGGCCTGGGCAAGGCCATGCAGAAGATGTCGCAGAACGCGGCAGAGGCGGCGACCGGCTCGAAGGAGCAGGCCGCGGCGTTCTCGCAGGTCGGTGTCGCGGTGACTGATGCCAACGGCAAGGTTCGCGATGGCTTCGATATCTTCACCGATGTCGCGGAGAAGTTCGCCGGATACGAGGGTGGCGTCAACAAGACGGCGCTGGCCGTGAAGTTGTTCGGCAGGGCAGGCGCGGACCTGATCCCGATGTTCAACGACTGGAACGGGCAAGTCGCCGAAGCCATCCAACTCGCGGACGAATTCGGCGCGACGGTATCCTCGGAAGCGGGCGCGGCTGCCGGTCGGTTCAACGACCAACTAGCCAAGCTCGGCCTGGTGTCCAAGGGCGTATCGAATCAGATCGCGGAAGCCTTGCTTCCGGCCCTGAACGACCTCGCCGATGCGGCCCTTCGGTTCTTCCGCAGCGACCAGTGGAAGCGAATCCTGGCCGATATCTCTGCGGGTGCGCGATGGGTCGCTGACAATCTCGACCGCATCATCGGTGCCGTGAAACTGCTCGGCACCCTGGCTGCCGTCATGCTCGCCGGCAAGCTGGCCAATGCGCTCACCCTGGCCGCCTTCAGCGTCGTCAAGCTCACGGTCAACACCTATCAGGCAGCGACGGCTGCCACCGTTCTCGGCAAGGCGTGGATCGCCGCGGGTGGCAATATCGCCGCGACCACAAAGGCCTCGATCAAGAGTATCGGTGTTCTGCCTGGTTTGATCGGTTCGGTGACTGCCGCTTTCGCAGGCTGGCAGATTGGCACGTACCTGCGCGAGCAATTCCTCGAAGCCCGCCTGGCCGGCATCGCCTTCGTCGAGGGGACTCAGGTCGGGTGGCTGCGCATCAAGCAGGCCGCGCTCGTCACCTGGGAAATCATCGCATCGGGCGGCAAGTACGCCTGGGACCTGATCAAGTTCACGCTGACGTCGTTCGTATCGGAGGCGCTGACGAACCTGCAGAAGGTTGCCAACGCGATGGCCAACATCGCGCGCGGCCAGGGTCAGTTCGGTCTGTCGATGGGCATGGAAGCGGCGGCTGCGCAGATCGGCAAGTACGCGGAAGGAATCGAAGCGACCGCGCCATCGATGGATGGCATCAAGGATCGCATCGGCAAGATCAACGCCGCGATCAATACGCAGATCGCCAATACCAAAGCCATCACTGGGGACATGGCCGCCTACGAGATTGCTGCCGATGCCGCTGCGCGTGCTGCAAATGCAGCTGCGGACGGCACGAAAAAGCTCGGGGATGCCGGAGGCGACGCAGCGCCGAATATCGACAGCGCTGCCGAGAGCATCAAGAAGCTCAACGACGAGGTTGCCAAAGGGCAGGAAAAGCTGGCCGAGATGGCAGGATCGTTCGCCGACTATGCCGACCCGATGGATGCGGTCATGGCGAAGTTCGACGGCCAGATCGCGCAGATCGGACGCGCCGCAGAAGAGCAGCAGGCCATCATCAATTCCCTGCGTCAGAGCGGCGGGGAAGGATCGCAAGAGGCTGCCGCAGCGGCTCAGGCCGCCATGCTCGAATCGCTTGCGCTCGGAATCGTCAATGCGACGGCAGCGCGCGACGCGGCCATTGCGGCCATAGAAAAGGAGCGCGACGTCACCAGCGGTTATATGGACACGCTGGCCGAAGAGGCTCGCCTGATCGGGATGACATCCTCGCAGTATCGCGTCGAGACCATCGTCCTTCGCGCACTCGCCGAAGCCAAGAAGATCAATGCCGCTGCCGGTAAGGAAGTGGCCAAGGTCGACGAGGCGCGCATCCGGCAACAGGCCAAGTTGAACGAAGCCCTGGGCATCGCCGCGAACGTGAACCAGGAGTCGCCTTTCCAGCAAATGTTGGGCGACTTGGCGAGCATGCAGGATGCGCTGGCAAAGCTGCCGGAACTGATGGGCGACGCCTTCGATCCCGCAGTCGCAGAAGATCTTGAAAGGGCGATCAAGAAGACGCGCATGCAGTTGGCGACAGAGTTCGTAGGCGCGGCGAACGAGAGTCTGAAGAGCATTCAATCGATGACCAAGGAGGGTAGTCGGTCGTTTCAGATTCTGCAGGTAGCGATTGACGCGACGACGGTTTCCGAGGCGATTCTTGCGCTGGTGCATCAGCTTTCCGCTGGCGATGTCTATACAGCGATTCCCCGAATGCTCGCCGTGGCGGCGGCCATTGCCTCGTTGGGTGTCAGCGTTGGCAACGTGGGTGCAGGCGGCGGATCCACCGCAGCACAACGCCAGGCGACGCAAGGCACCGGCTCCGTCCTCGGGGACTCCGAAGCAAAGTCCGAATCCATCGCCAACGCCATCGAAATCACGGCGGATGCCACGACCGAGTTGGTCGGCATCAATCGCGGCATGCTGGTTGCGTTGCAGGCATTGCAGGATGGTCTCAGCGGCGCGGCGAATCAGCTGGCACGCGGTGCCGGCGATGCTGACTTCAGCGGTCTGGACCTTTCGACCGAGGGCGATCTTTCGATATGGGAACAGAACGACCTGATCGGTCGCCTGTTGGGCGGATCCTCGGAAGTGACCGACCAGGGCATCATCATTTTTGGCGGTGCGCTGAATGACATGCTGAACGAGATCGCGGTCGGCGCGTATCAGGAAGTCCAGTCGCAATCGTCCTTCTTCGGATCGACCCACACGAACGAAGGCATCGTCGACGTATCGGATCAGTTCGGTCGGCAGTTCCAATTGGTCATCGGATCGATTGTCGACACGGTGCGCGCTGGCGCGGAAGCCCTGGGCCTTCTGCCTGCCGATATCGAAGCCGCGATTGCTGCATTCCAGGTCGAGGAAATCCGAATTTCGCTGATGGACCTTTCGGCGGAAGAGCAGCAGGCCGAGCTTGCCGCAGTGTTCAGCCAGATGTTCGACGGACTGGCCGGGGCCATCGTGCCTTTCATCGAGCAGTTTCAACAGGTGGGCGAAGGCCTGGGCGAGACGCTTGTCCGCGTCGCTACTGGCGTGCAAGTGACGCAAGAGGCCATGCGTCAGCTTGACCTTGACATTGACGAGACGGACCCGGAGCGCTTCGCTCAGATCAGCGAAGGCCTGATGCACGCGGTCGGAGGGGTCGAGGCTTTCATCGACGGCATGAACTCCTTCGTCTCGGCATTCGCCGACGACGGCCACCGCTTGCAGATCGCAACCGAGGCAATGAACTCGGCATTCGAGCAGGTCGGCCTGAAGGTGCCGGCGACCGAAGAGGGCATGTGGGCTCTGATGCAGTCGCTCGATGCGACGACCGAGGCCGGCCGCGAGCAGATTGCCACGCTGCTACGTTTGTCCGGTACGGCGCGCGAGTTCTACGACATGCTGGAGAACGCAGAGCAGAGCCGTGTGGAATATCTGATGGCCTCGGCAGAGCTGCAGATGGAGCTTGGCGAAAGCGGTGGATTCGTCGCCATGCGCGCACAGGTTGAAGCCTGGGCGAATTCTACCATCGACACAATGAACGCCCTTGCTCGGGCGGCAGGACGTGCCGGCGCCTCAGAGCAGGATCTCGTCAATGTCCACCGTGTTGCGGCTCAGCGGGTCGCCGAACTGATCGACAAGCTGAAGGACGAAGCCTCCGACCTGGCCGTGCAACTCGGCTACATCACCGGCACAGGCACCGACACGATCGAATCCCTGAACGCGCAGATCGACGCCTTCGGTGCGGCGGCGATCAATGCCGGTGACGCGATTGGCTCCGCAGTCGACGCCATGCGCGAGAAGATCAATCTCCTCCTCGGCGACCTGTCCCCGTTCAACGATCAGCGGAAGCTGCAGATCGCGCTCGAGGGACTCGCCGCCGGCACGGTCGATCCGGAGCAGGTGCTCGAGATAGGTCGGCGTCTCTATGCCTCGACCGCGCAATACACGGCGCTCTTCAATCAGGTCATGGGGATGGCGAACTTCGGCCAGGCCTCGGCGACCGGAAACGGCAACGCTCCGGACGTCAACGGTGATGGCCGGACGTTGCAGGAACTGATCGCGGCTCGCGACGCCTTGCTCGCGGCACAGCGTCCGGAGATGGCTGACGAACTGGCGCGGCGCATCGCCGAAATCGCCTATGCGAGCGGGAATGATTTCGCCGACGTGGCCGCCAGCATCGGCTTCAGCCTCGACGAGATCGCCAGCGATATGAGCATCTCGAATGATGACCTGACCGCGCTGCTGCAGCACTACTTCGACGAGTTCGATGCGTCCTCGTTCACAGAAGGCGCAAGCATGATCGAGAGCGCGATCAACGTCAGCCGCGATGCGATCGTCGATGCCATCGATCGCAACCTCGGAGACGGCACGATGCGATGGTCGGATTCCGATGCGCGCGCGGCCCAAGATGCCTATCGCGAGGACGCGCGGAAGAGCCTGCAGAACGAGGAAATGATGCTCGCGGAGATGCGGAACAACACGGCGGCTGTGAACAACCTCGCGGCTGCGATCCGTGACTATGGACCGCGCAACATCGTGGAGCAGATCCGATGAGCCGATGGGCCATGCTCGTCGACATCGAGCCGCAGGTCGACCCGACCGCGCACGATCTGCAGATCAAGCCAGGCATCCGCGTCGCGCGGTCGGGCGAGGCCTTCAGCGCCAGCATCAACGCCAGCGGCGGCGAACCTCCCTACACGTACCGCACGAGTTCGACGCTGCCGGCCTGGGCGACGCTGGACCCGGTCGAGGGCGAGATCACCGGCACGCCCACGGGCGGCCCGGCATACACAGAGATCGAGGTCGAGGCCGAGGATTCGCTCGGTGCGGTCGTGTCGGTCGTCGTGGCGATCAACGTCGTCGACGCGATCGAGATCACGGGAACGCTTGCGCCCTGCGAAACCGGCGTCGCGTACTCGTCCGGGTTCACGGTCGAGGGTGCCATCGGCGCGGTGACCTGGGGACTGATCGGAAGCCTCGGCTTGAACCCGATTTTCATCGACACCTCGACCGGTGTCCTGTCGGGTACTGCGGTCACGCCCGGCGAGTTCCCCGCAATCATCACGGTTACGGATAGCACCGGCGCAACAGCGAGCCGTTCGCTGGATTTCACGATTGCTGGGAACCTGTTTTATTTCCCGACCCTGACCGCTCCTGTTGGTCTGGTCGGAGCCGCCTATGATTTCCAGCCCATCATCAACGGCGGCGTAGCGCCGTTCCTGTTCGAGTCCTCGGTCGATATTCCGTCAACGTTCCCGGGCCTGAATTTCGATCCCAATACGGGGCGGATCTACGGCACGCCCACGGAGCCCACCAGCGTAATGAATGTTGCATTCACGGTGGACTGCACGGATCTGGTCGGGGGTTTCGCCAGCGAGCTCTATACGCTCACGATCAATAGCCCGGTCGCCAACCCTGCACAGGCATGGCAAACGTCGTTCTTCGGCGACTCCTCTACGAAGACATTCAACATCGTGGGAAATCCATTCCCTTACGACCAGTGCATCGGGCAGGTACACGAAATTGTCAGCGGCGATCATGTCCTGATCGACGTCGACGTGACATTCAAATCGGATGGATCGATCGACGTCGGTCCTTTCGTCAATGCCCCAACGGGGTCCCAGCAGTTCTACGTGACCGTCGTGGCAGGGTTCAGGCCGTGAAGAATTACTCCAAGATCCAGGGTGAACCGTCGACCACGGCCAGCGCCGGCCTGACTCTTCCGCACGGCACTGCGCCGTCATCGCCTGTGAATGGTGACGTGTGGACAACGACCGCGGGCATTTATGTGCGCGTGAACGGGGCCACGGTCGGGCCGCTGGCTGTCACGCTTGGTAGCAACAACGGCACGGCGTATGCATCCTCAACTACTTCCCTGTCGGCGGACTCAACGTGGTATGACACCGGAGCATCGGTCAGCCTGTCAGCAGGGACCTATCTCGTCACCAGCTTTGCTCAGGGCTTCATCCGCACTGCTGGTGGTGCCGCTGCCGGAATTATAACGCGTCTCTACAACGTGACCGACGCTGCCGCAGTCACGGATTCGGAATGCCTGATCGTGCATGACCTTCTAGCCGTCCGGAAATCGGCGTCAGGCTCTATCTGTCTTGTCGTGACAGTTGGGTCGACAAAGACGATCCGCATGGAAGCCATGCGCCTAACGACCACATACGCCACTACGCCAGTTGTTGACAGCAACACAACAGGACGATCCGGCATTACCTATGCGAGGATTGCCTGATGCTCTCTCGCACGTACTCGATCCTCGACGACGCGCAGAAGGGGCCACTCCTCGATCTCGAGCAGAGCGCGCTGATCGTTACCTGCAATACACCGTCGACGAACGGATCGCGCATGGTGCGCGGGTCGATCGGACGGCGCACGCAGGACGGCGGGATCTTCGGATTCGAGTGCGTCTTCTACGGCTCCGACGACCTGGCGACGGCGGCCGTCGGTCTAGCCAGCGCGACCGACTCGCTGTCGCAGAAGGTCGGGTCCGGCACCGGCGCCACGAACGTCGGCCTGCGCCCTGGGGACTCGGCGATCTACCAGAACGGTTCGTCGGCGGTCGCGACCGAGGAATATGGTCAGCGCGTGATCTTCACGGTCGTCGCGGACTTTTCGAACACGATCGTCCCGGTCGCCTACTTCTATGCCGACGGCGCACTGATCGACGGTGTGACGCTCGCGGCCGGCACCTACTATCCGGCCGTTTCCGTCGGCAGTCCGGATGCCGCCTACGAGCTCAAGGCCTTCTGCAATTTCGGCCAGCGCAAGATGAAGCGCAAGATCCTGAGCTCGGCTGGCGACGTCATTGACGGCTGGTACTCCGGTCGCGTGGCGCCTCGCCGCGTCTACGTCCTGCCGTGCGGCGCGGGTGGCGCGATCGTGAAGGACGCCGACGACGTCCCGCGGTCCTACGCGCCGCGCATCAACAACGCGGACGCCTTTTCGTTCGCTCGGCGCTGCACGGTCCGAGGGTGGTCCGGGCGCACCTCCGGCACGACGTTCGGGCAGCTGGACATCGACAACCGCGATGGGGCGTACGACGATCTCCTCGCGAATGACTACCGCGACGCGCTGCTGCGCATCAGCGTGGTGAAGCTGACCAGGGATGCGGTGATCTATCCGAAGACGGCCAGGGTGACGCTGGCCACCGGCGTCGTCGATCGCATCGACGGGAACGCCGAGGAGTCGGTCCGGATCACGATCAAGGACAAGCTCGCGACCCTGCAGAAGAACCTGCAGACCGACTCGATCCTTCCCTACTTCGACGAGAGTGCCGCGAACAAGACCACGCCGATGACCTTCGGCGCCTGCCGCAATGTCGAGCCCGAGCTGATCGAGGAGACCACGCGCCTTTACATTGCGCATGACGCCCCGCTGACCAACATCGCGCGCGTGCGTGACATGGCCGCGCCGCTGTCGCCCTATTCGAACCCGCCTCAATACGTCCCATCCCCGGACCTGACCGGCATCACGCTTGAGACCGATCCCGCCGGCAAGCTGACGATGGACATCTCGAGCGTCGGCGCGCAGGTAGTGATTCCGGGCGCCGCCGACGTGCTCGGCGGACTCGGCGAGTTTTCGACCTGGCCGGTCGCGGGCGACCCGCCTACCGGTTGGACGGCGGGCGGCAGCGGCACGCGCACGCGAGTCGGGTCCGGATCGCCCTATCAGGCGAAGCTGACGACCTCGGCCTTCTACGAACCGAGCGCCGGCGCCTATGGCATCTGGCTGAAGACCTCGTCGAATGTATTCGAGGGCGGGAAGAACTACCGGATCACCTTCACGATCTCGGCCGCGACGGGCGGCGTGTCGGCCTATGGTCCCGACGGCGTCCCCTTCGGCCTGATGCTGCGCGCTAACCTGAGCAACAATCCCGGGCTTGCGATCACGCCCAACGTGCGCCCGATCAACATCCCGAACACGACCGGGTTCGAGAACTACACGTTCACGTTCCAATGCCCGGCCGGTGCCTCCCTTCCGCTCTACCTGATCGTTACGGCGCCGCAGGGGACCGTCGCCGGCGTCGGCAATGGACCGGGCTCCGTGACCGTCCACGACGTTCGGATCGAGCTCCTCGGAGCAGTGACGCAGAACCTGCCGCTGACCGGGATCTCGTACACGGACTATTACCGCGAGATCTTCCGACGTGCCGGTCTCGCCGACTCTGAATGGTCATCGTCCGACACGGCCGCGCTCGACGTGCCGATCGCGCTCGACCTGCGCGGCAAGCGAGAAGTCGCGCGGACGATCGGTCTGCACGTTCGCGCCGGCGAGTCGATGTCAGCCTATGCCGCGGCTCTGGCTCCGATGACGGGGATCAATGGGACGATCTTCACCGATGCCGATGGCGTCATTCGGATGCGCGAACTGATCGACCCGCGATGGCTGAAGCGCCCAGGCGCGCCGCCTGCGACCCTGACGGCCGTCGCGCAGTTCACCGCGGCCCAGATCGCGCCAGGCGTCGAGTCGACGGCCGACCTGGCCCCGGGTCTGACGACGACGGTCGGCGCGCGGCGGAATTGGTCGCCATTCGACGACGGCGACTTCGTCTCGGATACGGCCACGGTTCCGGCGGCGACGCGCGCGGCCTTCAAGCGTGACTTTCAGCTGCAATCGACGACGGCCTACTCGATGGGCTCGAGCTTTGCGCACGCGATCAACGCTGCGCCGATGCCGACCCTGTTCGACGACATCGATATCGCCGAAGCGATGCGAGACCGCACGCTCTACAGCTATTCGACGCTCGTCGACCCGCCTCGGTTCACGCGCTATACCGTGTTTTGGGACAGCGTCCAGGCGATCCCGATCCTCTACTTCGCCGACCTCGTCGACATCC
>JACZCZ010149085.1_pt1 | contig 22302 bp, 18 predicted proteins | sample 8641811 | NCBI WGS metagenome assembly JACZCZ01 (sample SAMN15324610, study PRJNA640507) | soil metagenome | isolation source: intercropping peanut in the first line | place: China: Luxin town, Laibin City, Guangxi Province | collected 2019-07-25 | depth 10cm m | reverse complement strand
CGCCGCTGCCTCCATTGGGGGTGCCTGTTTTGGCGGCGCATCCGATGAGCGCGATGAGCGCAAACGCTGAAAGCAAGTGACTGCTGCGGACCATGGAACCTCCGACGAACCGACGTGTGCTGAGTGAAGCGATGTGGATGAGTCGTCCGTGCCCGCCGCGATTTTCGTGACTTGGCCGGCCAAGTTCCATGCCGGTGTTGTCGTGGCGGGAGACTCTCAGCCAGGCTGGCAGGTGTGTGAGGTAAGTCTCAAGGCGCCGTATCCACTGGGATTCTGAGGGCGACAGGGTCCTGGGGCTTGGGTACGGCACCGCTTTCACGAAGCGTCCCGAGCCAGAGACCTGTCTTGTCGATTGTGGCCAGTTGGGTCCCCTCCAAGGCATGGGCCGAAATCAGCCGATCGCCCGCCCGCAAGTGGACCGGTGACAGCACGCCATCGAATGGCAAATCCACCCGGGTTGGCCGCGCCGATGTCCCGATCCGAAGGGCCAGATCCGGCGGGCAGGGACCCAACGCAAGCAGCTTGAGCGCAACCGTTGACTGGCGGAGCACCGCGCCCTCGATCGCCAAGCAACCGGTCAAACGTTGGACCGCGCCGGCGTGGGGGGCCGCGTCGTGAGAGGAGGAGAAGTAGCGCTGCGCCCAGCCTTGACGGGGTGCTGCGCTTCGCGCGAGCAGCAACCAGGGCATCGTGACGTCGACCACGCCGTGATCGTCGCGCGCGAGCCACGCGCGAATCAGTGGTTCCTCCCGTGTGCGCAACAGATCCTCGCGCTGCGCGAAGCGTTGCCGGTGCCGAATGTCGAGCGCGACGTAATCCGTGCTGCGTTCGGGAGGGGGGCCGCGATGCACGACCGTGCGCTCGGCGAGATGGGGCAAGAGCGGATCGGGGCCTTGGAACGAAGCCTGCCTGGGAATCCGCGCGACGATCGTGCGACAGGCGGTCGTCTGCTCATCATCGACGAATGCGCGCCAGTCCATGTCCCACGACCACGGCAGGCCACCGATCCACAGTGACGCGATCGCCGGAGCGAGCCACGAAGCTGCTGCCATGCGCGGCGCCAAGGCTCGAACCTTGGTCAAGCCGAACAACGCGCTGACGATCAAAGCAGGCAACGCTGGCGAGAGGTAATGCGAGTCGAGCCGCGTCGACGTAGGCCAATGGGAGATCAGATTGATCGCGAAGGTGGGCACGCACAGCCAGAGCCAACGCGGCGCCCACAGTGGCAAGAGCGCGAGCGGCAACAACACCCGCGCGAGATAACTCACACGTTCCCAGTGCGCGACGTGCTGCCACACCCGTGTTGGATCGCGCAGCAACGCAGCGATGATCCCCAAGGGCGAGCCGCCCCAGTCGCCGAAGTGCAGCGTCGCGCTGCTCGGCCCGTGCGCGGGCCAGGCGCGCTGCAAGCCAAACACGAGTCCGAGATAGAGCAACGAGCTCGCCGCGATCAGTGCGCCGTGACGACGTTGTCGCGCGTCGTGCCCGCGATCCAAGCCAACCCAGAGCCCCATCGCACAGGTGATCAACGCGTAGTCGGCGCGGCACGCGAGCACACCCAGCGTTGCCAGTGCCAGCGCGTGCACTTGCTTGCGATCGATCGCATCGAGCGCCCAACACATCGGCAACAGCGCCAATGATCCCGGATGCATCTCGTAGGTGCCGACGTGGCCCAGGTTGGGATAACCGATCCACATGACGGCCGCGTACAACGGACCCCGCTCACCCAAGTGGCGCTGCGCGATGCGCGACAGCGGCCATAGACACGCTGCGATCGCGGCGGCCTGCGCGAATAGCAACACCGGGGCCGTACCGAACCATCGCCCGAGCAAGCCGAGCGGCCACAGCACCCACGCCGCGTGCGTGTGCAAGAGGTTGCCGTCTGCGATCGGGTTCCACACGTCGCCATGCGCCAACCCCCACGCGCCGCGCGCATACAAGGCCAGGTCGAACGTCTGGTTGTGGCAGGCGGAAAAGCGCAGCCACGCAAGCGTCGTGATCAGCGCGGCGTGCGCGAGGACGATCCACGAGATCAGCGGGCGGACGCGGAACATGGCCGCGCACAATACTCAGCGCTCGCACGCAGTCGAAGTGGCGATCGTGCGCGAACGCGTGTTTCAGGCAGCGACGCGGTACGAGATGCGGGGCTGGGCCAAGAGCTGCTCGTACGCGGCTTCGTAGCGCGCCAAGTCGCCCGGTGGGCACGCGGCAGCTTCGATCCGCAAACCGAAGCCAGGAGGTGCCGACGCCGCTGCGCTCGGGTCCGGCTTGCGTGACCACATGACGCGTCCGCGCAAATGAACGCCGATCAGCTCCATCGGTGGTCGCATCTCAAGCCATAGCTCAGTGTCGCGCGCGGGCGGATCATACGTCTTCACGTACAGGCCTTCGCGGCTGAGGTTGTAGCTGAAGCCGTAGACCGAGCGGATCTCGCCGGCGGTGCGGAACGCGCTCAACGTACCGAACAAGAGGCGTGTGGACGCGCGTTGATCCTCGCCTTTGCCACGCACGAACTCACGACGCAGCAGCTCGTTGACCACGAACAACAGGTTGTCCGGTGGCGCGAGGCTGGACAGCGCATCGACCGCTTCATGCTCACCGACCTGCGCTTCGACTTCGCGCATCCCTGGGCCGTGGCCGACGATTGCGTGTGCAAGCAACGGCAGCTCCGCGCGCGCACGCGCCTGCCGAATCAAGCCCATCAAGTCTTTGTCGAGATCGTGCGCGACCACCACGATGCGTGGCTTGGGCTCGCGCGCGACCACGCTGAGCAGCTCACTGGCGTCGGCGGCGAAGGCGGGGTCGAAACCGGCTTGGCGCAGGATGCGCCCGTACAGCTGACGCACGATCGCGTCCGCGTGCGCGACCACGGCGACGCCTTGCGATGCGCTCGGACGTGCGAGGGAATCGAGATGCGCCAGCACCGCCGCGCGCCGGGTGAACGCGCCCATGTCGCGATCCGAAATCACGTCATCGACGCCGTAGGCATGCGCGTCCGCGAACGGTTGATCGGCCACGTTGGCCACGGTCGCGAACACCGGCACCGAAAACAACCGTGCTTGTCCGCGCAGCATCCGAACGAACGCGCCCATGCCCGCGGTCGCGCCATCGACGAACACACAGCGTGGCGGTGGCGCACCAGGTGCGAGCAAGCGTTGCTTGGCTTGTGCAGTGTCGGCGACGAAGGTTGTCGACAACCCGGCGCGTGAAATCGCCGCATCAATCGCGTCGCGGTGTTCGGTGCTGTAGTTGCCGACGAGTAGCGCTGTCATGGGGACCCCTGTGGCTTGAAACGACGCGCGTCTGCCGGGCTGAACCCGGTTGGCGCGTTTGTCGGCCTACGTTCTCCCACCTGCTAGATTGCCCGCCGATGCGAGGCTTCTACGCGATTGTCGACCCTGCGCTGTGCGCAGATCCCGTGGCGATGGCTCAGGAAATCCTCTACGGCGGATGCGCCGCGCTGCAGCCCCGCGCCAAGACGCTGAGCGATCGCGAGCAGCTCTCCTTGGCGCGTCGGCTGCTGGCGTTGTGCAAGGCGCGCGGTGTTCCGTTCTTCGTGAATGACCGTGTCGACATCGCCCGTGCGTGCGGCGCGACCGGCGTGCACTTGGGTCAGGGTGACTTGCCTCTGCCGGATGCGCGTAGCGTGTTTCCCGCCGCGGTGATCGGCGTGTCCACCCACGATCGTGCACAAGCGGCTGCTGCGATTGCAGCCGGCGCGGATCTGATCGGCTTTGGGCCCGTCTTCCCCACGCGTACCAAGTCCGATGCCTCGCCGGTGGTGGGTACCGCGTTGCTCGCGGACATCGTGCGTATGTCGAGCGTGCCTGTGGTCGCGATCGGTGGCATCGATGCAAGCAACTTGAGCGACGTGGTCGCAACGCATGCAGCGATGGCTTGCGCGATGTCGGCGGTGTTGTCGGCGTCCGATCCGCGCCAAGCTGCCTGGACGTTTCACCGCGCGCTCGGCGGTCGTTCCTGAGCTACAGCGGCGTGCCGGACAAGCCCTGCACGCGCTCGAAGTAGCGAATCGCGCTGTCGAGTGAGTTGACCAGCGCGTCTGTGATCAGTGTCGACAGCGCATCGGGCGAGGTGCGCAGCGCGTCGTAGTAGCGCTGACGATCGGTCGCGTGCAGCACCGCGATCGGATATCCGCCGTGCAAGAGCATCAGGTTCATCACCAAGCGCGCGATCTTCCCGCTGTGCTTCGTGAACGGATAGATCTGCAACAACGTGAAGTGTGCTTTCGATGCGATCCGCGTCGGGTGCGCCAAGCGCTTGGTCTCCGCGCTCGCGACCCATTGAAAGAACTGCTTCATCAGTGGCTGGATCTTGTCGGGCTCACTGATGTCGTGGAAGTACACGCGGTGAAGCGGCATGTCCTTGCGGTACTTCAGCGGACCTTTGTTCTCCGCTTCCTCTGGATCGAGCGCGACGTACAAGCGCTTCAAGGTGTCTTGCGTGATCTCGACCTTCTTCTTGTCGGCCAAGTCGCGGACCACTGCGATCGCCGCGGCGTACTGGCGAATTTCATCGTGGATCGGAATCAGCGACGCGTCGGTGACGGGCTGATTGGCGATCGCCGCCTCGAGCTCTGTCGGCGAGTACACGACGCCGTCGAGCGCGTTGTCGTGATAAATCCACGAGAGATCGAGGCGTTTGCGGTACTCGCTCACCTGCTCCGCGGTCGCAGCCTTCTCCAACTCGCGCAGGCGCTCCGCCTTTCGCTCGATGGTTCCTTGTTTGGCGCGCACGCGAGATCCCTCCGCAAGCTCGGCGGCTGCTTCCGTTGACAGGGGCGATCCAGTCGGTGCCCCACTCGCCGCTGTCACGCCCGTGTTGACTACCAAGAAGGCGTTCGCCCTGTCAAACGACATGGCCGTAACTAATGATATTGATTCACAATTTCGACGCTTCCCGGTGCGGCCTCCACGTCCACACCAGGCTACCGACAGCGCGTTCAGTTACGCAACGGAAGACGGATTTCGAACGTCGCGCCACCCAGGTGCCCGTCACGACAGCGCACTTCGCCACCGTGCTCGATGACGACCTTCTTCACGATCGCCAAGCCCAGCCCGGTGCCTTCAGCCTTGGTGGTGAAGTACGGATCGAACACACGCGCCTGGTCGTCGTGAGGCACACCCGGGCCGTCGTCGCTGACTTCGAGCACCGCGCGGTTCTCTTGGAGTCGCGTGCGGATCTCGACGTGCCCGTTGTGGTCGGTACGGTGTTGACGGATCGCCTGCATCGCGTTGCGCACCAGGTTGTCGACGCAGCGCCGCAGCATCATCGCGTCAATTTGCACGGGTAGAGCGTGCTCATCGACCTGGATCCGCACTTCGATCGGCGCGGCTTTGGCCGACGCGGCGCCAAGCTCCTCTTGAAGCGCGAGCAGCGAGCGCTCGGCATCCCGCACGAAATGATTCAGGTCCGCGTTCGCGACGTGCACCTCGGGCAATCGGGCGAACTCGCTGAACTCACCGACCAAGCGTCGCAGCGTGGCGACTTCCTCCTGCACGATCGCCGCCGCATCGGCGAGACGTCGCTGATACGCCGGATCGTTGCCTTGGTAGCTGCGGTGGACTTCCTGCATCGCGAGCTGAATCGGCGTCAGTGGATTCTTGATTTCGTGTGCCAAACGCCGCGCGAATTGCTGCCATGCGCTGATCTGCTGCAGATACTCGATGCGCTCACGCGACTCGCGAATGTCGCGCACCATGCGGTTGAACGCCTGGGTGAGATCACCGACCTCATCGTCGACCGTGCTTGGCACCTGCACCGTGAGGTTGCCCGCGCCGACCTTGGATGTGGCGTCGACCAGCAGCGCGATGCGACTCGTGACGCGCCGAGACATCACGATGCCAACCGCGAGCGCCAGCACGATCACGCTGAGCAGAAAGCCGATGTACACGAGCAGATAGAAGTTGGAGACGAAGCGCGTCCCGGCTTCCAAGCGTGAGAACACCTCGACCAGCTCGCCAGCCCTTTGATGCTCACGAAACGCGGTGGCCGGCGTCGATACCGTGATCGTCAGCGTTGCGTTTGAGTCCGCCAGTCGTCTTTCGAGCGACAAGAGACGCATTGTGTCGGCGTCCAGACGCGCGCCGAGCTCTGCAGAAGCCAACGTGCGGCCCTCGCGCTTGACCATGATCCGCGCCACGTTCGCGTGTTGTCCGAGCACGGTTGCCAACGTTCGCTCAAGCTGTTGCGCTTCGCCGGCTTCGACCGCAGCGCGCAGGGTGTGGTCACTCGCGATCGCGTCCGCCGCGTGGTCAGCGGCATCGCGCAGCAGTGTGAAGTATTGCTGGTACACCGTCAGCGAGTGTTCGAGCTGCTGCCGTACTCGCTGGTTCACGCCCACTTGATACGCCTCGCGCAGGGCGGTTTGTCCAAGCACCAGCGCGCCGATCAGTGGCACGAGCGCGACGGCGGACATCGCCATCAGGATCTTGCGTTCGAAGCGACTGAAACGGATCACGGGATCACGTGATTGGGTGAACGGAACTGCACCAGGCGTTCCGCTGCGCCGATCTGCCGGTTGACGAAGATGCTGACGAACGACCCGAAGAACGCGTCGCCACCCATGCCGCCGCTGTTGGGGCGAGATAGCCAACGGCGAATGCGCTCCACGGTGCCGCGCGAGATCGGGTTCTGCTCCACCGCCACCGCGAAATAGACGTTGCGTCCTCGCAGGCGCTCGTAGTTGTCGGCACGTCCGATCGCGCGATTGCGCATCACCAAACACAGCTCGTGCACCTCTTGCACCGAGCGCGCGATCACAGCGCGATCGTTCTGATCGTTCTGGAGTTGGACGCGAAACACCTCCTCCCAGAGGTCATACGCTACGCGACACGACACCACGCTCACGGCCGCTGGCTCGCGGCTGCGGTCTGGATACGCGTACACGCGCATCAACAAGGTCTGCGGCAAACCGCTCATCAGCTTTTTGGCGAGCGCCGGTGTCGCCAAGTCGCGCGCGGAGAAGCTCAGGTGGGGGACGCCCGCGCGCCACACGACGCCCAAGTTGCGCTGATGCACAGCAGCGTTCTGGGCGTACGCGTACGGCGGCTGGATCGATCCCAGCAGCACAACAGCCAACACCCACGGGGCAAAGCGACGCATCACAAGTAAGGCAAGAATCCGATCAGGGTGGAGAAGCCGAAGCTGAAGACGCCGACCGACGTGTCTGCGCGCACGCCAAGATCGAACGTGAGATCGACCGGGATGCGCTCGGCGCCGTCGTAGCCAGGGATCGCGATGCGCACGTCGTCACGGTTGGCGAGCGCGTACAGACCGACGCGCAGGTACGCATCAAGCAAACGGATCGCTTGGCCACCGGAGGACAGCGGCAGCGCGTACTCGACATCGAGCCGGGCCGCGAGCTCTTCGCTGCGCATCTCGCCGATCGCCGTGCCCAACAGGTTGTGCGGGCTGCGGTGATCCAAGTTCAGGTCGAGCACGCGGGACGGGATCAGGTCGGACAAGTCCGAGGCATAGAAGTGATAGAAGAACGGCGCGCGCCCGAACACGCTACCGGCGAACAGGCCGAGGCTGAGGACGTGGCCCCACGGCAGCGGTTGCCAATGTCGAGCGGAGACTTCGAGCCGTGTGAAGTCGTAGCTACTGCCGAGCATGCCGGTCGCGGCGATCGCACGGAACTGCAAGAGCTGCCCGCGACGAGTGAGGCCCGGGTCATCGCGGCGGTCGTAGATCAGCGACAGCTGCAAGCTCGACACCAGGTTCTGACCATCGTCGACACGGAAGTCGATCGGCACGCGACGGCTGCCACGCGGTCGGCTGGCGGCGTCGGGCTTGTGCAGCACGTCGATCAGCTCGCCTTGCCATTCGATCGTGTAACGCAGCGTGCCGCTGATGTCGTGACCGGTGCCGATCGACACGCCGGTGCGCCGGTAGATCACGACGGCCGCTTTCGCGAGCACGAGCGGCGGACATTCTTCTCCATCTGCGATCTGCTCCGGCGTGAGCACGCACGGAAAGCTGACGGTGTTTTCGCCTTCCTTGCCGAAGAACTCCTGGGCGCGGTTGTGAAACAGACGCGTGCTCAGCTCAAAGCCGCGGCCGAGCAACATTGGGTCCAGGTAGCGCAGATCGCCGCCGTACTGACTCTTGGCGACCACGAGCTGCGCAGCGAGCGTTGAGCCGAGCCCGAACAGATTCGTCTCCGCGACACCGAGGCCGGCGTACGGTTCCACCGAATCCTGATCGCTACCTTGGCGCGAGCCGACCACGCGCGAGATGCCGGCGACGACCTTCTGGATCACGATCGTGTTGCGCTCGCGCACTTCGACCACGAGCACGATCCATCCGCGTTTGCGTCCACGCTCCAGGCTGAGCCGCACGTCGTTGAACCAGCCGGTGCCCATCAGACGAAAACGGATCGTCTCGATTGTCGGGTCGTCCACGTCGAGCACATCGCCGAGCGCGAGCGGCACGTAGCGCTTGATCACTGCTGCCGAGGTCTTCTCGTTGCCGACCACGCGGATGCGCTCCAGGAAGTAGCGAATGGTCGTGACGGTGCCTTCGGCGTCTTCTTCCCCTGAGCCATCTTCGGGCGATGCTTCCTCTTGCGCCGCATCCTCCGCGTGATCGACGGGCGGCTCGCTGATCGCGGCAGGCGCCGGCTCAGGCGCGACAACGCTTGCGTCGGGCGCAATGATCGACGTCGTCCCGGCCGCACCTTCGCTTGGTGTGGTGGCGTCGGGCGCGGCTTCGGCGACACCGGCGTCCTGCGCATGTGCGGTCGCGCGCAAGCACGCGACGAGGACGAGCAAGAAGCAGGGCAGGCGACGCACGCGTGCGAGCCTAACGCAGCCAGACGTCCGCAAGCGAGCGGTCGTGCTGCATCCTCGGCCACCTCGGTACGCGCCGCATGGACCTAGCCGAGCACATCTTCGCGCATGCGACGTCGTGCGAGATCGACGCTGCGCGCCAGCGCATTGCCGTCCGACGGATCAGGGTGTCGCCGCAGCACCGACGACAGCGCTTCGACCATTGCGCGCGCGCTCTGAAAGCGTGCTTCTGGGTTACGCGCCAGCGCACAGTGCGCCACGTCGCCGATCGCATCGGGCACATCGTCACGCAACCCGTTCACGGCGGGCACGACTGCCTTCAACGCTCGCATCGCGATCTCCACGTCGGTGCCTTCGCCACCGAACAGGCGCTTGCCCGTGAGGCCTTCCCAGAGCGCGACGCCGATGCTGTACACGTCGCTGCGCGCGTCTGCTTTGCGCTTGCCTTCCAGAATTTCGGGCGCGAGGTACGCAACCTTGCCTTTGACGATGCCGGGGTTGGTCGTGCCCGGGCGGTCCATCGCGCGCGCCAAGCCGAAGTCGGCGAGCTTCACGACGCCGTGCGTGCTCAAGAGAATGTTCACCGGGTTTACGTCGCGATGAAACACCGGGGCGGGACGACCGAGCTCATCGACTCGCTCATGCGCTGCGGTCAACGCGCGCAATGCTTCGATACATACCGCCGCCACCAGGTGCCACGGGGCGTGCTCACCGCGGCTGGTGAAAGCACGCAGATAGGCATCGAAGCCGAGGCCTTCAACCCATTCCATCACGATGAAGAAGTTCCCCCATTGGTCGCGGCCGAAGTCGTGGACTTGCACGATATTGGGATGATTGAGCTCCGCCACCACGTGTGCCTCCTGCACGAACATCGCGGCGAACTCTTGGTCGGCCGCGTGTTGTTGGAGCACGCGTTTGATCGCGACGCGCCGACGGAAGCCGGCCTCGCCGTGGGTCAGACCGCGCCACACGCTTGCCATTCCGCCTTCTCCCGCGGGCGCGATCAGCTCGTACTTGCCCGCGAGCAGTTGGTTGCGAGGCGCTTGGGTCATCCGGCCAGGATAGTCCCGGTCGTTCAGCCTGGCCAAAAGGAAGGACGCGGATGTGCAGCGCCCTTAACGACGAAGAGCACGAGACGCGTTGCGCTCTCTCGTGCCCTTCAGGTGCTTCGAGCTGTGTCTCGATCGATCCGATCAGACCTCGCGACGGCGCCCTGCGAGCACCACTGCGACGCCTCCAAGCAGCAATGCCAACGCAGCGCCCGCCGCGTTTGGATCGAGCTCCGGAACACCGGCCGCAGGTGGGCGGCGCGGCGGAAGAGGGCGCACCGGACGACGCTGGGCTTCCGCGTTGTCGGCGAACAAGAGACCGCTCGCAGCGATCGCCAAAGCCAAGATCAGACGTTGCATGTGGCACCCCTTGGGACAGCGAAGATGTAGGTGCACTACCACCAACCGAGGACTCCGCAAGAGGTGGAGGTTTACTTTCTTTGCTGCCTGAACAGACGATTGAAGAGTCTTGCCGCGACGTTTCCAGGCTTTCCGCGTTGAGGCGGACGCGCGGCGCTCGTCTAGTATGCCGCCGCGCATGCATCCTGCGATCGGCACGACGGTGACAGACGCGACAACGACATTGGTGGTGGGGGCGGGGATTAGCGGTCTGGCCACCGCTGCGGCGCTCGCCGAGCAGGCCTATGTGGTGCTGGAAGCGAGCGATGAGATCGGCGGCTACTGCAAGACGATCCAGCGCGAGGGATTCGTCTGGGATTACTCGGGCCACTTCTTCCACTTCAAGCATCCGGAGATCGAAGCCTGGCTGCGCGCCCGGATGCCCGGCCAAGACGTGCGCACCGTGCACAAGCGCTCGTTCATTTCCTATGGCGGACGTCGGATCGACTTTCCGTTCCAAAAGAACATCCATCAGTTGGCGCAAGACGAGCTGATCGATTGCTTGCACGACCTCTACTTTGCGCGGCTCGCGCCGCAGCCGGAGACCAACTTCAAAGAGATGCTGTACGCGCGCTTCGGTCGCGCCATCGCTGAGAAGTTTTTGATTCCGTACAACGAGAAGCTCTACGCGTGCGATCTGAGCACGCTGGACCGCGACGCGATGGGCCGGTTCTTTCCACACGCAGACGTGACGGACGTCATCGCGAACATGAAGCGCGCCGACAACGCCAGCTACAACGCGACGTTCACCTATCCGCGCGGAGGTGCATTCGAATACGTGAAGGCGATCGCAAGCGCGGTCCGATCCGATGCCATTTGCACGAACGAAGCTGTGGTTGCGATCGATCTCGCCCGCCGCGTGGCCACAACCACCCGGCGCCAGATCCGCTACGAGCGCTTGGTGTCATCGATGCCGTTTCAGCGCTTGCTCGCGCTCGCCGATGTGCCGCATGACCCGCGCGTGTTTACCAGCAACAAGGTGTTGGTGTTCAACCTCGGCTTCGATCGCAAGGGCCCGCGCGATGTGCACTGGGTGTACTACCCGAATCACGAGCGCGTGTTCTATCGCGTGGGGTTCTACGACAACATCTTCGACACCGATCGCATGAGCCTCTACGTCGAGATCGGTTTGCAGACGCACGCTGCGGTCGACGTGGATGCGCTGCGCGCTCAGGTGCTTGCTGATCTTGCCAAGGAGGGCGTGATCACCGACCACGCATTGGTTGCGGATCACCACGTCGTGATGGATCCGGCCTACGTGCACATCACCCAGGCATCGATCGCGGAGCACGCCCGGCTGAGCGCACAATTGAAGGCACACGGTGTCCATTCGATTGGGCGCTACGGCGGTTGGACCTACTGCTCGATCGAAGACAACATCGTCGAAGCCCGCGCTTTGGTCGAAAGTTTTCGTAAGTAATTCATTACGTTACGCGTGGTTCGCGGCGTGCCTCTCCGGGCGCGGGTTCGTCGTTGCGGCCATGCCCACCATTTTCAAACAGTCAATGTTGACGGTCGTAAACAGTCACCGCAGACTGTTGAGCATGCAGACCCTGTTGGACGCGTTCGTGTCGCTGGTGGAAGAGGGCAGGACGTACGTCTTCCTGTTGCCGATCTACGTCTCCTTGTTGGCAGGTGAGCGGATCGCCCATGCGTTGTGGAGCAAGCGGCCCTGGAACGACCGGGACGGTGCAGCGAACCTTTCGATCACGATCGCGTACCTCGGTGTCGAGCTGGTGGTCGGCAAGATCGTTCCAGTCGCGGCGATGGCGTGGCTGTACGAGCACGCGCGCCTCTTTGCGCTCGGCAATGCGTGGCATGGCTGGTTGATCGCGTTCCTGCTCCACGATCTCACGTGGTACGTCGATCATCGCCTTGGCCATCGCACCGGGTTGTTCTGGGCGACGCACCACGTCCATCACTCATCGGAAGAGTTCAACACCACCGTCGCATCGCGCGGCTTCATCTTCGACAACACCGTGGCGCGACCGATGTACTTTTTGCTGCCGCTGCTCGGTATGTCGCCGTTCCAGTTCGTGGCGATGCGCATCTTCGTGAGCGTGTGGGGCATCGCACAGCACACACGGCTTGTGCCGAGGCTCGGTTGGCTCGACTGGTGGTTCGCGACTCCGTCGAGCCATCGTGTGCACCACGGCAGTAACGACAAGTACATCGACAAGAACTACGGCGAAGTCCTGATGATCTGGGATCACCTCTTCGGCACCTACCAAGCCGAAGAAGAGGAGCCGGTGTTCGGTGTGACCGAGCCGATCGGCACGCACAACCCGATCAAGATCCAGGTGGCGGGCATTGCCGGACTCCTCCAGCGCATGTCGTCCGCGTCGCGGATCGCTGACAAGCTGCGTTACCTGATCAAGCCACCGGAGTGGAGTCACGAGCCTTCGCGGAATACAACGAGCGGGCCGCGCTGCCCCCCCTGGCTTGAGATCGCGACCCGCTGAGGCGTGAATGCGTGAGTCGTGGGCTCAGTGTGCTTGGAGTTGGGCCACGGCGACCTTGTCAGCGACGAACGACGACGACAGTGTGGAGCGAGCTCCGAAGTCGTAAACGTTCGTGTATGCCGCACGCACCGACAGCTGAGCACACACGTCGCGGCGCAGCGGGCTACCATCGCCGACGCAGCAGGACAGGACGTCGATTTCCACGTGCGCTTCGCTCGCTCTTCCGATCGTGAGCGCGTGTTGCGACGCGACCGGGCCCACCATGAAGCGCAACACCGACTGCGGCTCGATCGATGCGGTCCACGGTCCCTCGGTGTCGGGCGCGCTGTCGAGCACGCCATTGTCTCCCAAGGCACAAAGCAGACCGAGGCGCAGCTCTGTACAGCGACTGATGTCGATGGCGATGGGTCGCGGCACCGCAGCGCGTTGAGGCCGAGGCAGCGCGGGCTCGATCTGTGCTGAACCTGGCGTCTGTGACCTTGCGCTGATCAAGAGCCCGCCACACATCACGTCGCCGTGCCATAGCTCCAGGTCCACGTCCGTGCCTTGACGATCGGTGATGATCAGCGGTGCGCGTCGTCGCAGGCGCTTTGGGTTGTGTGGCAGTGGCGCCCATGCGGTTGAGCCAACGAAACAGGAAGAGATCTCCACCACCATCAGGCGGATGCCTGGATAACGTTTGCGTCGCATGGTTCCCCCCCGGGAGCATTGAGCGCGTGGGCGACATGCAATCGATCACTCACGCGGCAGCTCAGTAGTGTCGGCAGCGCCAGTTCTGATCACGATTTGATGGCGTGGCTAGCGCGCTCGCGATCGCAATCGAGCCCGCACCAGCGTGCGGCGGAGCAAGCGGTGTGCGAGGCGGCTGCGGCTCGCGACCGTGCCTTCCGGAACACCAAGCCGTCGCGCGATTTCTGCGCGGGTAAGCCGCTCCCAATACAAGAGCTCCAACATCGCGCGCAGCGCCTTGGGCAACTGCTGCATCGCCGCCATCAGCGCATGCTCGTGGCTGGCATCGTCGTCCACCCTCAGCTCATCGCGACGATCGCGCTGCTCCTGTTCCCATTGCACCAGCGCGTCGTGTCGCCGCTTGACGTCGCGCCACTCAGCAGAGAGCACGTTGCGCGCGATCCCAAGCAAGAAGGCGCGAACGTTGCCGTCGCCGCGGTAGCGTTGACCCACGGCCATGCAGGTCAGGAAGGTGCGCTGCACCAAGTCGTCCACATCACGCGTCGTGCGCTGTGCGATGAAACGCCTCACCGCCGGCGCATGCTTGTCGAACAAGAACGCCCCAGCGACACGATCCCCACTGAGCCAGCGTCGTAGCGTTTGCTCATCGTCGCAGGCATCGAGACGAGGGCCGACGTCGCTTACCGTACGCGCGGTTGCGCAAGGAACGGACAATCGTCTGCGACGTTGCGCCACGCGTGCGTCCCCTCAGAGACGATCGTTGGTCGCGAGCGCGCTCTCCCCCCGGATTGCGCACCGCTCGCGATCAACTGACGGCGAGTCTCTAACACGGCTGTACGGATGCCGGGCAAGTTTGTGAAGACGCTTGGATCAGATCGTTGCGCGCTTGCGTCGCCAGAACGTGTACGCGAAGGCGAGGTTGATCGGCGCAAAGAGCGTGGCGGTCATCGAGAGATCTTGATCGAAGCTCGGCACGATCACCTTCAGCAGCAGTAGCAACGTCGTTGACGCAGCAAGCGTTAGCCACACGCCGCGCAGGATCGCCTCGACTCGTGCGCGTGGCGTCACGAGGCCGAACGAAAGCAGGCTCGCCAGCAGCGGCAGCGGATTGGCCATCCACAAGTTCTCGTTGGCGTGCGCAACCAGGTGATCGGTGAGCCAGAGCGACAAGAGCAAGCTGCCCAGCAGCCCGATCAACAACGCGAGCTGACCATGCACGATCGCAAACGCCCAGCGCGCTTTGGCCGAGCTACCAGGTATCGCGCGGAGACCGGTGCGAAGAATCAAGAGCGCGTTGACGACACCCATCAACAACATCCAGGGCCAACGCGTCGCCGGAGTCTCGGGGGGCGGCGCTGCTTTTGCGTCATGAAGCAATGCGCGTCGACCGAGAAACGGTGCTTCCTGTCCGGCCGGACCAAGCGGCGGGACCTGCATCAGCAAGCGCTCGAGCTCGTCGGGCAGGAACGCCTCGTCCCACTGCGTGATCGGTTGATCGACTGAATCGTTCAACCCGAACATCATCAGCCACTCGATCAACGGATCGCGCTGGGTGTAGCGGCGCGTGTGTTGGCGCAACGTGAAGCGAGCCGGACCCGACAGCGCGCGCTTGAGCTGACCGCCGAGCGCGTGATCGATCACGTCACGCACGCGGGTGGAGCAGTTGTTGTCGTAGTGGTTGTAGAGATAGTCGCGATGCTCGGGGCTCGCGTCGTGCGCCAGCTCACGGGCGATTTGCCAGCGCTGTGCCGCGCTCACGGTCAGTGGGATCACGCGGATGTCGCGGTTGGCGGCGACATAGCTGCCAAATGTTGGACGCAGCGCCATCACGCCGACCCAGAACTCCAAGCGTCCACGCAGAAACTTCGGGATCATGCCCGGCCCAAAACCGAACATGCCGTAGTTGTAGACCGCGGGCTCCGACAGATCGCCGCCCGACACGATCAACGCGTTGTGGCCGAAGTACTGATGCACTTCTTTGCCGGGCCCGAACGTCACGAGCGAGATGCGCGGCGCGTTGTCTTCGTCGGAGCCTTGCGCCAACGCGTGTGACGGCAACACCACCCACAGGCAGGCCAACAGGGAAAGCCAGAGCTTCACGGCGGGAGGCTTTGTCACAATTGGCGCACGCCGGGTAGGGCGTGTGTTTCGTTTTATTTCCGACGTTGAAAAGCCCGCGAAACCGCCGCTCCCGCATCCTAGTCGCTGCATGAACACCATGTTTCGTGACGGCCAGACGCCGCGCTGAAGTGAGGTCCGCGATGGCCGATGTGGAACGAGTCAGTCAGACGGTGATGTCACCGCTGCGGGCCGAGGAGGCCGGGTTCAACGTGCGCATGCCGGGCCTCGACCTGGCGACGTTGATTCAAATGGCGAGCGCGCAACGTCAGCGTTTGATCGTGCGCGTGCAATCCCAAGGGCATGAGGGGCTGTTGTTCTTTGCCCAAGGACAGCTGGTGCACGCGACCGCCGATGGCTTTGCTGGCGAGCCCGCGGTGCGCCGCATGCTGGTGTGGCCTGGCGGTGACTTTCAGGTGTGCGAACGACCGTGGCCGACGCAGACCTCGATCAACACCAGCATCGAAGCGCTGTTGTTGCGCGCGGCGCAGTCGCGTGACGAAGACATCCATCGCCGCTCTGAGGCCCCGGTGCGCGCGGTGCCGAACGTTGATCATGATCGCAACCATGCCTCGTCGCGGCCAGCGACAGGACCGCGAGCCGTACCCATGAGACGAGAACCTCCTCAGTTGCCGCCGCCACCCCCTTTGCCGAGCGAGCGTGCAGAATCCGCGGTGGTCGCATCCGTGCGGATCACGGAGGACGGTCAGGTGGTTCCGGGTCACGGCGACGCGGACACACTGTCTCAATTGGTCGCGTACACGATGCGCCTCGGGACGCTCGCGGGGGCGCACCTGGGGCTCGAGCCGATGGATGCCCTGTATGCCGACCTTGGCGATCGCCGTGTGGTGGTGTTCAACGATCAGGGCGACACGGTGGGGCTCGTGCTCACGCCAGGGTCGACCGTGGCAGAGCTGCGTCGGCAGCTCGGAATCTGAACCCGGGGGGACAACGACATGCATGCAGCATTGGCGACGCTGAGAGACATCGATGGTGTGGTGGGCAGCTTCGTGATCGACGCAGACGGTCACGTGCTTGGCCGCGACATGCCGAACCTGTTCGACGAAGACACGCTCGGTTACGCGGGTGAGCGCTTGGCGCGCTTGCGGCACGCGTTGGAAGGCGAACGCTGCAACCTCGACGGCGGCGTCGCGCGCTTCGGTCAACACCTGCTCGTGATGAAGGCCGCCGCCGAGCGCACGCTGTGCGTGATCGTTCCGCAGGGCACCAACCTGATGTCATTGCAGATGGGCGCCAACATCGTCGCGCGCCGCGTCGCACACATGCAACCCGAGCTCGAACGACCCCACGACGCAGCGATCACAGCAGCTGGCACCGTGGTCTCACCATCACCGGCGACCGCGTCGAGCAAGCCGGCTCCTCCCGCGAGCGCGGCCGCACCCGTGACATCGATGCCCGCACCAGCCACACCAAGCGCCGCCCCCCGCATGTTCCGCGGCCGCCCGATTTAGCTCCGGCGTAACCCACTCGCGCGCACTGTCTGTTCGAGGTCGCGGAAGCGTTGGGCGAGGGCGCGGACCAACGCGCCGGTCCAGCCGTCCACATCGAGGCCTTCGGTCATGGTCGTGCGGTCGAGCACAAGCACGGTGACTGGCTCCATCGCTTCGACGCTTGCGGCGCGTGGCTCATCGAGCAACAGCGCCATCTCGCCGAACACGTCGCCTGGCTGCATCACGGTCAGCGTTTCCTGTTGCCCGCCCACCGCGCGGTACGCACGACAGCGGCCCGCCACGATCATGTATGCGCTGTCGCCCTGGTCGCCTTCGCGGATGATCACCTCGCCGGGCTTGAAGGCGCGACGCGGTAAGTGCAGGCCGCCGCGCAGGAACGACTGGATGTCGCGCTGCAGCTCCACCACCGTCTGATAGCGATCACGGGGCTCCGGCTGCGTTGCTTTGTCGACGATGTTGCGTAGGCGCTTGGACGCACCGAGCCCAGCTTTCGCCAAGGCGCGATCGATCGGAACCACTTGTCCGGCGCGCGTGCGCTCGAGCAGGGCCTCCGTGTCGCGGTGATCGCCGAACGGCTCACGTCCGCTGACGATTTCGTACAACAACGCGCCGATGCCGAAGATGTCGCAACGCTCGTCCATCTCGTCCGGACGACCGCGCGCTTGCTCCGGCGCCATGTAACCGGGCGTGCCCACCGGACCGGGCGCTTCCATCTGTGATTGCGCACCAGACGCGGGACGTGTGCGTGTCAGGCGCGCCAGGCCCCAGTCCATCAAGTAGACCTGACCGAAGCCGGCGACCATCACGTTCTCCGGCTTGATGTCGCGATGCACGACACCGCGGTGATGGGCGTAGGCAACCGCGTCGCACACCTTGACCACGATCTCCAACGCTTCTTCCAAACGCTCGCTGGTTCCGGGCAGACGGCTCGGCGCCTTCAGCCAGCGATCGAACGACACGCCTTGCACGAGCTTCATCGTGAAGAACGGCACGCCCTTGTCATCCACCATCAGCTCGTGCACCGGCACGATGTTCGGGTGCTCCAGCTGACCGGTCATCTGCGCTTCTGCAATGAAGCCGTCTCGATAGAACGGAACGCGAGCCAGATCTTTGTCGAGCCGCTTGAGCGCCACGTGTCGGAGCAAGTTGCGATCGGTCGCCGGATGGATACGACCCATGCCACCGCGTCCAAGCTCGCGGAAGATGCGCAAGTGCGGAGGGGTCGGGATGCCTTCGCGCAAGATCTCTTCGGCGCTTACTTGGTTGGCGCCCGCAACTGGGATCGATTCGATCACGTATACGGGCTCTACATCTTTGCTCATGGGGATCGTGACCTCCGGCCGAAGCGCTCACTCAACTCAGGTGACGTCGTAGAAATTGCAGCGTGCGTTGCCATGCGAGCGCCGCGGCGTCCGCGTTGTGGACCTTGGGGTCGCCTTCACGCATGAACGCGTGCGGCGCGTCGTAGACATGGAGCTCGAAGCAACCGCCGTGAGATTGCACGGCGTCCGCTGCGGCGCGCACTTTGTCGATCGCGATCAGTCGATCCTCTGCGGCGAAGTGCCCCTGGATCGGTCCGAGCACCTTGGACCAATCGACGTACTTGGCGACTGGAAAGCCGTAGAACGGCACGAACGCTGAAGCGCTCGGGCAATGACACGCCGCGGCCAACGCCATGCCCCCACCCAAGCAGAAGCCGACCACGCCGACCTTTATGTCGCGCTGGGTACGTGTCTTGAGCAGCGCCGCCGCGCTCTCGATGATGGTCATCGCATCGAGCGTCTTCATCTCGATCGCCAAACGCATCGCGACCTTGGAATCTGCTGTCACAGCGCCGCCATAGAGGTCGACTGCGATCGTCGCGAACCCGGCATCACAGAAGCGTTGTGCCAATGCGCGAATCGCGTCGTTGAGGCCCCACCATTCGTGTACGACCACCACACCAGGCGCGCTCGTATCACCCGTCGTGTCCGGCTCGTATAGGCACGCGTCGGCGTCACCGTTCGGCGTGTGTAGTTGCACGGCCTGCATCGCGCGCCACGCTAACAAGCTGGCATCGACAAAAGAAGGGGCAAATCCCGGTGATGCCCGGTGCTAAGGTGCGGTTTCGGTCCCATCGTCGAGGGGTTTCCTGCATGCGCGTCGTTGGTCGGTTCTTTGCGAGCGCGTTGGCGCTCTGTGCAGTCTTTGCATCCACTCAAGCGCTCGCGACGGTCGTTCAAGTCGACGGCACGATCGTCCCTGCCAACAACAACTTGCAGGGCTACCTCAACACCGAGGAAGGCGTCGCGCCGCCGAACGTGCTGGCGATCAGCGCTGTGCTCGATGCGGCGACCACGCCCGAGATCTTTCGCCCGGTGCTGACCACGCCGGTGGTGTTCAAGGACGTGGCCGAGGGAGCAGGGTTCGAGAACAGCTTCGGCTACTACAACATCGGCGACAACGTAAACGATACCGCCAACCTTCACCCGATCCTTGGCTGCGGGACGAGCGCGGCGACGCACGCCGGCGAGGCCAACGGCTACGTGCCAAATGCCGAGCCGCCAAACACCGCGTCCGTCAACTTCCAAACCGAGCTCACCGCCGGTCGCTACAAGGGCGGCTTCATCGGTTTCTATTTGATCACTCCCGAGGGCCACGACAACGCCAACTGCGGCGACTTCGCCGGCACCACGCGGCACTTCGGTCGCATCTACTTCACCCAACGCGACCTCAACAACGACGGCGACTTCGTCCATCACCTCGTCTACTCGTCTCGCATCAACAACCAGCAGTTCTACTTTGGCTTCGAGGACCTGTTCCGCGGCGGCGACAATGACTTCGAAGACATGCTGATCAAGGTCACGGGCCTGATCCCGCCGTGCGTGGCGACGACCGAAGTCTGTGACGGGCGCGACAACGACTGCGACAACAACACGGACGAGAACCCGAGTGATGCGGGTGCGTCCTGTACTTGCGATGGCGTCGGGATCACCTGCCAGGGCGGCGCGCGTCAGGGCATCTGTCGCGCCGGTCAGACCGCGTGCGTCAGCGCGACCATCGTCTGCCAGTCCACCCAACCGCCGCTCGCCGAGATCTGCGACTCCATCGACAACAACTGCGACGGCACGGTCGATGGCAATACCACCGACGACGGCGCGGCGTGCGATGGCAACGACACCGACCAGTGCAATGAAGGCACGCGCGTGTGTACCGCCGGCGCATTGGTGTGCAACGACGCCACCGGCAACAACACCGAGACCTGCAACGGCATCAACGATGACTGCGACGGCGCAACCGACGAGAACCCGACCGACATCGGCCAGGCGTGCGACGGCAGCGACGGCGATCTGTGCAACGAGGGCGTCTTCACGTGCAACGTCGCGAGCCCGTTCCGCCGCTGTTCCGACAACACCACAACCAACGTCGAGTTGTGCAACGGCGCCGATGAAGATTGCGACACAATGATCGACGAAAGCCCGACCGGCGTCGGCTTGTCGTGCTCCGTCGGCGTGGGCAGCTGCCGCCGCAACGGCGCGACGGTCTGCTCGATGGGAGCGCCGCGCTGCAACGTGACAGCGGGCACGCCTGGCACAGAGGTCTGCGACGGCAACGACAACGACTGCGATTCGCTCACCGACGAAGGCTTCAATCTGGGCGGCATGTGCGACGGCGTCGGCGCGTGCGGCATCGGCGTGATCGAGTGCAATGGTCCCAATGCCACGCGTTGCTCGACGGATCCGGGCGGCTCGCAGAGCGGCGTAATGCCCGAAGCTTGCAACCGGATCGACGACGACTGCGACGCCAGGACCGACGAAGGACTGAACGATCTCGGCGCGTGCGGCATCGCGACGGGCGACTGTGAGCAAGGCCGCTTGCGTTGCATCGGTGGCTCGCCGGTGTGCCAAGGCGGCGTGGGTCCGCAGCCCGAGATCTGCGACGGCCACGACAACGATTGCGGCGGCATAAACGACGAACGGACCAGCGCCGACGACAGTAGCGTCGGTGGCTTGACCGACGAGGGCGCCCCGTGCGGAAGCGACATCGGCGAATGCGTGTCGGGATCGCAGCGATGCGTCAGCGGCGCATTGGCATGTCAGGGTGGAACCGGACCAGTCGATGAGACGTGCAACGCGCTCGACGACAACTGCGACGGCCTCGTCGACAACAGCCCGACGGACGTGGGCGCTGCCTGCGGCCTGACCGACGTCGGCTCGTGCGAGCTCGGCCAAACCATCTGCGTCGCTGGCGGCACCGTCATCTGCAACGGCCAAACCGACCCCACCACGGAGGTCTGCGACGGGGAGGACAACGACTGCGACGGCAACACTGACGAGGACCCGGCCGACGTGGGCACCACGTGCGGGTCAGCGATGGGCACATGTCTGCCCGGCACGTTCGTGTGCGAGAACGGAGAGCGCGTGTGCCAAGGCGCGACGGTCGGCGTCACCGAGACCTGCAACGGCATCGACGACGATTGCGACAACACGATCGACGAGAGCCCGATCGATGGCGAGGGTGAAGCATGCGGCGATGACACCGGCGTGTGTGAGCTGGGCGAAGAGCGCTGCATCTCCGGCGAGTTCGTCTGTGTCGGCGGTGTGCTGCCAGGTACCGAGGTCTGCAACGGTCTCGACGACGACTGCGACGACATCATCGACGAGGGTGATCTGTGTGAAGGGGGCGTGTGTGGCGACGGTCGCTGCAGCAGTCCCTGCGATCGCTCGAGCGAGTTCATGCCGTGTCCGGCAGGTCAGAAGTGTGTCGAAGAGTTCTGCGTCCCAGACAATTGCTACGGCGTTGACTGTCCGCCGGACTCCGATGGCACGGGCAACGTGTGCGTCGATGCGCTGTGCGTGCCGATCTGCGAGACGCTGAGCTGCGGTGACCCGAACGTCTGCCGTCGCACCGATGGCGCCTGCGTTGGCAACAACTGCATGTTCCTACCGTACCTGTGCGCCGACGATCAGCTGTGTCGCGCGGGTGAATGCGTGACCGATCTTTGTCACGAGGTGAGCTGCCCCGACGGGCGCTTCTGCCGCAGCGGCGAGTGCATCCCGAGCTGCGCTGGCGTGAGCTGCGCTGGCAACCAAGGCTGTCGCGACGGTGTCTGTGTCGACACTGGATGCAGCGCGACGTGCATCGCGCCCGAGGTCTGCAACGCGACGACCGGAGAGTGCGGTCCGAATCCGTGTCTCTCTCGCGCGCCGTGCGCAGCGGGCTCGGTGTGCGATGCGCAAACCGGCGACTGCGTGGCCGACCCATGCGCGGGTCTGACATGTCCGGACGACCAAGTGTGTCGTGAGGGCAACTGCTTCGACAT
>JACZCZ010028608.1_pt1 | contig 22368 bp, 12 predicted proteins | sample 8641811 | NCBI WGS metagenome assembly JACZCZ01 (sample SAMN15324610, study PRJNA640507) | soil metagenome | isolation source: intercropping peanut in the first line | place: China: Luxin town, Laibin City, Guangxi Province | collected 2019-07-25 | depth 10cm m | reverse complement strand
TGCTTCGGCGTCGGGCGAAAAGCCATCTGCAACGCGATCGCACAACACAAGCTCACGACACCGCAACAAGTCGGCGAGAAGCTCCGCGCGGGCACGAACTGTGGATCGTGCGTGGCGGAGCTCAAAGTGCTGATAGCGGAAGCGGCTGTCGAGTAGCGCGCCTCCGTCATCCCCGCGTCCGCGGGGATGACGGAATACCTCGGGCTCCTGCGGGGACTGCCCAAGGAAAAGAGGCGGCCGAAGCCGCCCCTTCGCGCCGGGTGCCCGCCACCGGTCACCCGTCACTCCTCACGTCCTCAGTTGAAGCTCTTCCGCACACCGAGCTTGAACGTCCGGCCGAGCGGATTGCCGGTCAGCGGATCGTAGTTCAGCTCCATCAGTGCGAATGAAGGATCTTCATCGAAGATGTTTTCCACGGTCGCGAGCAGCGTGACGTCGCCCGGCAGGTTCGTGCGATACGTCAGGTTGTGCAGGATCGTGGAATCCACCAGCGAATCGAGCGCCGGGTTGGTCACGTAGCGCTGATCGCGGTACTGATCGATGAAGTTCGCAGTCCAGCGGACGTTCTGGTTGCCGATGCTGAAGTCCACGTAACCCTGGGCACGCCACTCTGGCAGTGCGTACAGGGTGGTTCCCTGGTTCAGCAAGCCGGCGCCATCGAAGCCCTGCTGGAACACGACCCCGTTGATCGTGAGCGTTTCGGTCTCGTACTTGTTGATCCACGTCGCGGTCGTGCCGACCGTCATGGAACCGCCGAGCACATTGTCGAAGCGATAGTCGAACGTCATGTCGATGCCGTCGTTCACGAGCCCCGCACCGTTGATGCTTGCGCGCGTGAGCTTGAGAACGTTGTTCGGATCGCACACTCCGCCGGCAAAGTCGAAGTGCGCATCGAGCCACACCGGATCGACCGTCGCGCAGTTGTTCGGTGCCGTCGCACCGCCCGTCGCGAAGTTCGGGAACACGATGTTCACGATGCCAGCGGAAGGCTCGACCGTGAGCAGCTTGTCGATGTCGAAGCGCCAGTAATCGACGATCGCGCGGAAGTTGCCGAGGTCGAGCATGAAGCCCGCCGTCCAGGTGAACGCCTCTTCCGGCTCGAGATCGGGATTGCCGACCGTGCCGACGGGGCGATTGCTGCCCAGCACCGACTGGAAGGCGATGGCTTCTTCAGGAAGCAGGGACGTTTGCGGCGGAGCACGGAACGTCGTACCCGCGGATCCGCGGAACGCGAGCCAGTCCGTCGCCTGCCAGCGCAGCGAAACCTTCGGATCGAAGCTCGATCCGCCCTTGTCGCCGTAGTCTTCGAAGCGCGCTGCGATCTGCGCATTGAAGGAATCGGTGATCGGCAGGCTAAGTTCGCTGAACACGGCGTAGATGCCGCGATCCAGCTTGGTGGCGCTGTATGTCGCCAGGAAGTTGTACGGGCTTTCGTTCGGCGAGCAGGTCACGTCACCGTTCAGCAGTGTGTCCGGGCAGGGCACGGTTGCCGCGTCGTTGTAATAGTTGTTGCTCGACTCGGTCCAGTTGTGACGGTATTGAGCGCCGGCGGCCCAGCCAATGGCGCCGCCCGGCAGCGTCAGAGGCATTTCACCGCTGAGCACGGCGTCGACTTCCAGAACGCGCTGCTCGTTGACATCCTCGCCCCAGAACTGCATCCAGTCGATCAGCTCCGGAGTGTTGATCACCGCCGCGTTGTAGCCGGGGTTCTCGTAGCCGGTGACCGGGTTGCTGGCTACCGCGTTCGAGAACGGATTGAACCAGAGACAGCCGTTCTGGCCGTAGGTGTTGTTCGCGATCGCCGCAGCGGCATCGCAGTTCGGTCCGCCCAGACCGCGCAGCGCGTACTGCAGTCTGCCCGTGGAGATATCGAGATCGCGACGCGTCACTTCTGAAGCGGCGTATGTCGTGGAAACAGTCCACGCGGTGCTGCCCAGCTCACCGGTGAGCTCAGCGGAGAAACGGGCCTGCTCACGCTCGTACTCAGCCTCACCCGGGCCGTTGTCGAACGTCGGATTGCCGCCCGCGAAGAACGGACGCCACTGGTTGAGCACGATGTAGCCGCGCGCTGCGTTCGCGGGTGTCAGCCCGGCAGCGCGTGCGGCGATGAAGCCCGGGTTGTTCGACGGGATGTAGAACAGCGAGGTGCGGGCCGGATCGGCGAGCCCGTTGTCGTTACCGAGGCCGAGAGCGCCGCCGGATGCAGGTCCGGTAGCAGTTTCCGTCGGACGACGCGTCGTCGTGAACGACGGCGTGAACTTCGCTTCCGGCACGTCCGTCATCGCGTAGAACGCCTCTACGTGAAGGCGCGTGGAGTCGGAGATGTCGAGGTTGTACTGCGTGAAGAGTCGGTAGGTGTTCTGCTCTTCGACGAGGTTCAGCCACGGCGTGTACTGCATCTGGCACTGCGTGCCCTCGTTCGCGGCTGTCGTCGGGTTGTCGATGCTGACGACGTCGCCGCCGAAAGCGGCGCACGACGGATCATGGAGCTGCGTCGGCGAGAAAGCGAACGTTCCCGGCCCCGTTGCCAGCAGATAACGGAACGCGCCCGGATTCGAGCCCGTGCTCCAGCCGCCCAGCGGATTCTCTGCTCGCGAAGTCAGCGCCCAGTCGCGATCACGAATCATCAGCTCCGAACGATGGAAATACTCGCCGGAGACGTAGAAGTCAGAACGTTCGCCGGCAGTGCCCCAGGTGATCGACGCGGTGTAGTCACCGTCCGAGTCTTCGATGTAGCGATAGTCGCCCGCAAGCTCGAGACCGTCGACGCGCTCCTTGGTGATGAAGTTGACGACACCGCCGATGGCATCGGAACCGTAAGTGACTGCGCCGCCGTCCTTGAGGATTTCGACGCGCGCGATGGCCGACGAAGGCAGCAGGTTCGCGTCTTCGGAGGCAAGACGCTTGCCGTTCAACAGCGTCAGCGTGCGCTCCGAGCCGAACCCGCGAAGGTTGATCGCAGCGGACCCCTGGGCGGCCTGGCCGCGGCCTGAAGTGAACTGGTTGCTCTCGCCGATGATGCCGTTCATCACCGTCGTCGACTTCAGCATTTCGATCGCGGACGGAGCGCCCTGCTTCTCCAGTTCTTCGGCGCTGATGACTTCGACCGGCAGCGCCGCATCTTCGGCAGTGCCCTTGATGTAAGAACCGGTAACGATGACGACTTCCGCGATTTCGCTGGTCTGCGTCGTCTGTTGCGCAAACGCGGCCCCTGCGACGACCACGCCTGTGGTTGCAAATAGAACGCGACGAATGCTCGCTCTGAGACTCGGACTCATTGTGACCCCCACTCGCCGGCGGACTCACGCCGGATTCTGTTGCGCCGTCTTCATTGTCGAAGACGGTCCCTCGACCTTCCCTGGAGCCCCCTGCAGGGTAGAACGCGAAGCGAGAGGCTCACTTCACGGGTTCCTTGATCTTGCTGGCATCAGTCTTTGCTGACGCGAAATGTCGTTCCGCGATACGGATGGAATTTCCGCTTTGGAGAATCGACAGGAGTGGGGTCGTGTTTATCGGTCGAGTGAAGAGGGGTCAATGACGCATCACGTTTCTAATCATGCGTAGACAGTTCTCGACAAAAGGTCGTCCTGAGCCGCAAAAAATTCTGAGCTGCGAGACAACTCGTTTTTTCAACTCGCGGGCAGAGCGCACTCAATGCGGGAAACACCTAACGATGCGCAATCTTTCGGCTGAAGGCCGCTGCCCGCACGTTCCGAATGCTGACAGCATGTAGTACGAGCTGTTCCGTTCAATGGAATCTGGCTGCGAGCTGCGAGCGATGAGCGCCAAGAAAAAAGGGCGCCCCGGAAACTCCGGAGCGCCCTTCGCTCAGGACGCGTACCCCGAAAGATCGACGCTCAGTCGCCGCCGAACTTCTTGCGCAGGCCCAGCTTGTACGTGCGACCGAAGGCGCTCGACGTGAACGGGTCGTACGAGAGGTCCAGTCGTGCGAGCGACGGGTCTTCGTCCGTGAAGTTTTCCACCGAAGCGGTCAGCGACATCTCCCACGGCAGCGTCACGAAGTAATGCAGGTCATGCATGATCGTGTCTTCGATCACCTTGCCTGCCGTGATCGCGACGCCGCCGGTATCCGGGCTTGCGACGAACGGAGCCGTCCGCTGATCGATGTAGTCATCGATGTAGTTCATCGTGTATCGGATGTTGTGCGCACCGATGGCGTACTCGGCGAAGAACTGACCCTTGATCTGCGGCAGCGGGTACGCCGTCGTCTGGTAGTTCAGCTTGCCGGCCGCATCGAAGGGATTCGCGACCTGCTGTCCATCGATGAACGCCGCCGCGACGTCGTAGTCGAGCACGTATGTGGCGTTGATACCCAACGTTGCCGTGCCGGCGAACATGTCCCACGCGAACTCGGTGCTGAGATCCAGACCCGTGGTCTTCACGCCAGGTCCGTTGATGCGCTGCCTGTCGACGCGAATGATGTCGGCAGTCGCGCAGTTCGCTCCCGAGAAGGCGAAGCGATACGCGAGCGGATTCGAGAAGCTGCAGGTCGCCGCGCCGTTCGGGAACACGAAGTCCACCAGCGGCGTGAGCGGCTCGGAGACGATCGGCTTCTCGAAGTCGAACGACCAGTAGTCCAGCGACGCGCTGAATCCGCCAGCCTTGAGGATGGCGCCGACGTTGAAAGTCGTCGCCTCTTCGGGCTTCAGGTCGGGATTGCCGAAAGTACGAACCGCGCGGAACGTGCCACGCACATCCTGCAGCGAGGTGATCGAACCTTCGCTGATGTCGTTCTCCGTCGGACCGCGGAAGGTCGTGCCGACCGAGCCGCGCAGCGCGAGGGCGTCGGACAACTGCCACCGCAGCGACAGCTTCGGATCCGTCGTTGCACCGACGTTGCCGCCGTAGTCCTCGTAGCGCACGGCGAGCTGTGCCTGGAAGTTGTCGGTGATCGGGATGCTCAGCTCTCCGAACACTGCATAGACGTCGCCGTCGAGATCCTCATCGAACGAGCCGCCGAGGAAGGCCAGGCCGCCCGTTGGTGCAGCGAGCTGCGCTGGCGTACATGCGCCCGGTCCGACGATGCCTGTAGAGATCGAGTTGACGCACGGCGTCACTGCGTAGTTGCTGAGATCGCTGTATCGGGATTCGAAGTGGTTGTCGCGGAACTGTCCGCCGAACGCCCACGCGACTTCGCCGCCGCCCAGCTTCAGCCCCGTCGTACCGTTGACCACCGCGTCGACGACCATGAGTTCGGTCGTCTGCTCCGTCCAGACTTCCGGGAACATCCAGGCGATGAGTTCGGGATTGTCGTTGCTGACGGCACTGTTGTACGTCGCGTTCGACGCACCCGTGACCGGGTTGCCTGGAATCGCGTTGGAGAACGGGTTGTACCAGAAGCATCCGTTTGCGCCGGGCGTGTTCGCCGCGACGTTGCAACCAGCGCCGCCGAGGCCGCGGAGCGCGAGCTGGTATCTGTTCACCGCGGTGTCGCGGCCTTCGCGTCGTGCGTTCTCTTCCATGTACGTCACGGCGATATCCCAACCGAAGTTTTCGCCGATCTCCCCCGAGAGCCCCGCCGACAGCCGCATGCCGTCGTAGTTTCGCGGGCCCTCCGACGAGCCGTAGCCGAACAGCGGATTGCCGCCGAGGGCGAACGGACGATTGGCAACGATGAGTGCACCGACCGCATCAGCAGGGAATACGCCGGGATTCGATGCGATGAAGCTGTTCCACGCGGGGTGCGTGCGCGGTACGAAGAACCGCCCTGCGACAGGCGATGTGCCGCCGGTAGCCAGCGACGTGGGTGCCTGCAGCATCGCGTAGCTCGGCGAAGTGCGATAGATCGGAACCTCGGTCTCCGCGTACAGTGCTTCGAAATGCAGGCTGGTGGAATCCGTGATATCGAAATCCGCCGAGCCAAACACCTGGTACCGATCTTCCTTTTCGGTCAGCGCATCGAACAACGTGTACTGCCAGCGGCATACGGGCGTGGCTCCCGAAAGCGTCGGCACGCCGCCGAGATTCGCGCACTGCGGATCGCGGAATATCTGCGCGACCTGCGCACCGGCTGGCGTCAACGGGATGAACGTCGAAGGATTGCCGGCAGCGGAGTAACCGCCCTGGGGATTGTCGAAATAGCTCCTCCTCGCCCATTCCCGATCCTTGACGAACAGCTCCGAGCGATGCTGGTAGCCGGCCGCGAACATCAGGTTCAGGCGATCCGTACCCCACCCGTAAGCAAGGTTCGCGGTGTAGTCACCATCGGAGTCAGCGATGTACTTGTAGTCCGCTCCGAGCTCGAGCCCGCGGAAATTTTCCTTGGTGATGAAGTTGACGACGCCGGCGATGGCGTCGGATCCGTATGTCGCGGCGGCGCCATCCTTCAGGACTTCGACGCGTCCGATCGCCGCCATGGGAATCAGGTTGGTGTCGACCGCACCGGTGAACGGGTTGTTCACCATGCGGCGGCCGTTCAACAGCACGAGCGTTCTCTCCGGGCCGAAGCCGCGAAGGTTGACGCTGCCCGAACCTTCTGAACCTTGCGCACGCGCATCGAACTGGTTGGTATCGCCGAGTACGCCGTTGCTGACGTTCAGTGACTTCAACAACTCCACGGTCGTCGGCGCACCGACCTTCTGCAGTTCCTCGGATGAGATGACATCCACCGGCAGCGCCGCATCCTCGGGCGTGCCGCGGATGTACGAGCCAGTAACGATGACGACCTCGGCGACCTCGTTCACGTCCTGTGCCAACGCTGCACTGATCGTTGATGCGAGTACGCCGCAGGCGCCTGACATGATGAGCATGCGCTTAACGTTCATTTAAGACCCCCTTTCACCGGATCGCGCCGGACTACTTTTCGTTGCGAAACCGCCATCGACGCACGCGCAGGTGCGAACGACGCCAATACAGGCTCACGCGAACGGCATTGCGCCATTCGCTTCGAAATCGCTTGTGGGAAAGTGTGCGTGGAAAGCGGGCAAAGGGCAGACGCCGCGACAGCACTGTGTTCGGCCGTCGCGAACCGCTCGCATTCCTGGACATCGTGCACTGCACTTCGTCCGGACCCCCTGTTCTCCCATCTATTTTTCTTCCTGCCTGCTTCGCAGACCGGCCGGTCGGCAATAGCTCAGTAATCGCGCGGTTCTGCCACGCGGATTCTGCTCCCTGTTTCCCAGTGATTCCCCAACGACAACCTTGCGGTGAACGTCGCTGGAATTTTCCTGTTCACTTCGAAGGTCTTTGTACGTTAACAAGTCAACGACGGTCAAGCAGTGTTGCCAACTTCCAACGGGAACAACGCTGCGATACGCATTTTCCGTCCCGCGCAGCGGATCGATCGCCGTTGTCGTGACAACAGCGGTACGCCTCTGCACAGAATGGGGGCGTGGGCATACGAGTGAGGTCGCACATCGCGGTCCGGGAGCCGCTGACAATGGCGGCTCAACGATCCGTGACGACCCGGTACCGTCGTCCCCCTACGATCAGATCTCGCCAAGCAGACGGCTCCGTCGTGAAGGCACCCGCTCTGACGTCGTCGGCAGCGTCGTTCTCCCGAGGAGATGGCGAAGTCGCCGTTCGCATCCCCGTCCACGAACCCTTTGCAAGCGTATAGACGGTGGCGACTGGTCCCTGAAGGATGACGAACTCGTCGACGCCGTCGCCGTTCAGATCGATGAAGAATCCGGCAACCATGCTCCCCGCGTCGCCGGAGCGCCATCCGTTCGGTGGGTTCTCCAGATCGGTCTCGAGCGCATACCTCAGTCCGCGATCGATCTCGCGACCGTTGGGCTCCCGGATCATCTCGGCCAGACGCCGACCCCCATCGACGAGCCGAGGAACCCCCCGATTCGTGCGCTCGAGCATTGCCGTCGCACTGCCCCTGAGTTCTGCCGCCCGCGGATGATCCTTGATCTGCGAAAGCTCGCGCAGCCGTCGCATTCCGTAGTCGCCAGCGTCGAAACGCAGATACTCGAGCGAGGTGCGGCGATCGCCCGAGACCCTATCGCCTGGCATCGGCGTCGCCAGCGCGATCCGGAACTGACTGCCCGCAGCGATGCGGTAAGGCGAAAGGATCGGTGTCAGCGCCAGTGCAGTCACGGTGATGAGGTAAAGCGCCGTCACGATGTTGACCGCCGCAATGCCGCCCAGCCATCGCTGACCGTCGCGACAGGACAACCCATAGCCGACGCTGTACAGCAAGGCAGCACCCGCAACGACACACGCCCAGAACCGCGACACGGTGAATCCATATTCGTCGATGCGCAGCCAGAGCGCGTACACGGCGGTGAGCGCGATGACGATCGTCAACGGAATCACGAAGCGCAATGTGGCTGCGATTCTCCGTGGGTAAGGTGTCGACACCGAGCCGTCGCGATACGCTGCGTTGACCAGCAGCACAGTGACCGCAACCAGCCAGAGGAGCCATGACGCTGCGATAGCTCGCTCCCCTGAACCGAACATCGCAGGCAGCTTCGTGATGAGCGCCACTGTGAAGAGCGTGAGAATCAGCCCGGCCACCAGAGCGAGCCATTTCAGCACGCTCAGCACCTGTTCGAGCAGCACACTGGTCAGTCTCTCGAGCGAGCCGATGAGTTGCAGCGCGACGCCGAACACGATCGAGGTCACGGGATAGAAGAAGATCGGTTCTTCGAACAGCTCCTTGAAAAAGGGCATGCCGATCATCCTGAAGAGCTGTGCCCACAGCACCAGCAGCAACCAGAACAGCGCAGTGAAAGCGACTGCCTCCGCGAGCAGGAACTTGTTGTTCCATGCGGTGGCAAAGAGCCGCTCGTATCGCGGTCGCCAACGTCCGTCGAGCAACCGGGCCTGCAGGAACGGCATTGCAAGCAGCCAGAGCACTCCCAGAATGAATCCCAGCGAAGCCCATTCGTCGACACGCGGATGGCGCGGATCGGCCTCCCGCATGACCGAACCGCCGAAATGCCAGGCAGCGAAGAAGGAGAAGACCGCGACAACTGCGATGGCTATCCATGCGAGCCGTTGCCGTGCGTGCTGCACCAGAAGCTGTACGGTCAATGGAGCGAAGATCGCGACAGCATAGAGAGCGGTCAGCGCAGCAAGGTTCGTTGCCGGCCAGCGACCATCCTCGATGCACATATGCAGGAAGTAGAGGCTCCAGCCCTGGAACGTTGCCGCAATCAGGATGACAGGAAGCTCAGCGCCTGCGCTGCCGCGAAGCGGATTCTTCCAAGTGGACTGCCCGGTCATCGTCGGCCTCCTTGGTAGCGACGACACGGATTATGGCCATCCTGCGCGTGCAGAGGATGATCAATTGTGGCGGCCACCTGGCCAGCCGGAACGGCCAAGGAATAGCTCTTCTTCTGACCAGCCAGCCAGGCAGCCGCTTGGCCATCTCTTTTTGTCGGCTCGACGCCAACGCCCGCGTCCTAGGGTTCCATCACCGTGGAGAGCGCCAATGATCAAGAACTCCTCCCTCGTTCCCGCCGTCGAGCTGGCGAACCGCAGCCGATTCCGCTTTCCCGGCGAGAGCGCCGAATATCGACAGGCCCGTCAGGCATTGCTGGCGGAGGAGATCGAACTTCGCCGACACATCGAGCAAGTGGCGGAACTGCGTCGCGCGCTGCCCTCGGGTCCCGAGGTCACGAAGCAGTATCGGTTCGAGGGTGAGCAGGGGCCGGTGACGCTCTCTGACCTGTTCGGCGACAAGCAGACACTGGTCGTCTACACATATATGTATGGACCGCAACGCGAGCGGCCCTGTCCGATGTGCACGTCCCTGCTGAGTTCCTGGGATGGAGAAGTGCCCGACATCGAACAGCGCATCGCAATGGCGGTCGTGGCGCGATCGCCGATCGAGCGACTCATCGCCTTCAAGAAGAAGCGCGGCTGGCGCCATCTCAAGCTCTACTCCGACACGAGTGGCGAGTTCAGTCGCGACTATCGGGCCATCACGCCGGAGGGCGGTGACGATGCGGGCTACCACGTGTTCACACGTCGCGACGGGAAGATCCGTCAGTTCTGGAGCGGAGAGATGGGTGGTGAGACGGCCGATCCCGGACAGGATCCGCGCGGCGCACCGGACCTGATGCCCATCTGGACGATCCTCGACACGACGCCCGAGGGACGCGGAACGGACTGGTATCCGAGCCTCGAGTACCCGAAATAGCCCGGCTGGCTTGCGTGCGGTGACGCGGAGTCAGACACTGCGCGGCGGATCTAACAACTCCAAGAAGAGGATGCTGCCATGACACGCATGTCATCGATGGGGATCGTGCTCGCGCTCTGGGGATTCCATGCGCTGGCTCAGACACCGGCGGAAGTGACGCTCACCCGGCTCGATTGCGGCAACGGAGTGACGTCATCGGAGATCGCCTTCTTCTCCGACACGAATGCGTACGACGGCAGGAAGCAGGAACTCGTCGTGAGCTGCTACCTGATCAAGCACGGTGACGACTACCTGATCTGGGACACGGGCTATCCCGCCGCTGTCGCGGGTGCGACCGCCACCGGTCCAACGGCGAAGTTCAACCTCGTCGAACAGCTCGCACGGATCAATGTGAAGCCCGAGCAGATCAAGTTCGTCGGTGTCAGCCACTATCACGGTGATCACATCGGGCAGGCAGGTTCCTTCCCGCAAGCGACATTGCTGATCGGTAAGGGGGACTGGGACGCGCTCACATCGACGCCTCCTCCGCCAGGCGCGAATCCCACGCCGGTGAAGCACTGGATCAGCGGCGGCGGCAAGTTCGAGGCCGTGCCACGCGACAAGGACATCTTCGGCGACGGCACAGTGAGGATGCTCGATATGCCAGGCCACACGCCTGGCCATCATTCGCTGCTCGTTCGCCTGAAAGAGAAGGGCAACGTGCTGCTCACCGGCGATCTCGCACACTTCCGCGAGAACTACGACAACAACGGCGTGCCCGTCTTCAACACGAACCGCGCCGATACGCTCGCGTCACTCGATCGCTTCAAGCAGATGGCGAAGAACCTCAATGCGACGGTGATCGTTCAGCACGACCCGCGCGACATCGAGAAGCTGCCTGCGTTGCCGGCGTCGGCGAAGTAGTCCGTATCAGCGAATCTGCTGTTGCCACTGCGCCGCTTCGCGGGCGTGGCGGCTGCCGGGGGCGAAGCTCTGCCAGAACTCATCTACCTGGGCGAAGAGCTGCGCCGCTTCGTCGCGATTACCCCGGGCCAGGGCGAGCCGGCCTTGTGCAACCAGGATGTCGATCGCCACGGGTGTCGGTCGCTGCGAGACCTTCTGCTGGGTCGCTGACGCTGCCCGAAGCGTTTCGTCGGCAGCTGCGAATTCACCCGCAGCGAACTGCGTTTCGCCGAGGCCCAGGAGTGCCGCGACGACGACGCGCGAGGGCGGCCCCTGCGATGAGAGCTCCTTGGCCTTCTCGAAGTGTGTTCGCGCAGTGGCAAGGTCTTTCTTCGAAAGCGCCACGAAGCCCAGTCCATTGTGGGAATCGGCTACCGCGGGACCGGCAGGCGTCGATTGGAGATTCGCGGCCAGTACCTTCTGTGCTTCTTCCATGCGCCCGACGAGTACCAGCGCGTTTCCGTATGAAGAAGTCGCATTGCTCAGCCAGGCGGTCCCCGTCGTGTCGAGCCGTCGGATGACGTCGACCGAAGTCTCGAGCTGCTTCACCGCTTCGTCGGTGCGTCGTGCGGCGGCGAGCGCGACACCGAGCGTCGACTGAACGCGGGCCCGCGTGAGTTCGTCGCTCGACAGCTGCGTTGCCCGCTCGAGCGTCGCAACCGTCCCCTTCACGTCGCCGAGTTTCATCTGTGCACGTGCGAGCCACGTGAGCTTGCTGACAACCGAATTCGCTTCGGAGCCGAAGATACGTTCCGCGCCGGCCACTGCCTTGTTCAGGTGCCCGATGCCTTCCTCCAGCTGGCCCGAATCGACGAGCGCGCGGCCATACACGTCTTCGGTCTCGACCAGCAGGTTGTCGCGGCCGCCGTCACCGAAGTTGCGGATCGCGCTCTCGTAAGCGATACGGGCCGCCTTCAATCCCTCTTCCGGCTCTCCCATGAGCAGGTGTTCCTGCGCGAGCTGACGCATCGCGAGGATCGTTTCGGAATCGTTGTCGCCCAGCACTGGCCGCAGGACTTCGACGGCCTCACGCATCTCCGCCACGGCGCGCTTGCCGTCGCCGCGCTCGCCGGCAATGAAGCCGCTGGACACCAGAGCGCTCGAAAGCGCCCGGGCTCCTTCACGCTGCATTCGATGCTCGCGAAGCACCGGCATCGCGGCCGCGATCTGCTTCTCGGCTTCGTGGTAGTTGCCTTGCTGTACGGCGATGCTGGCCAGCTGCGTACGGCCGGCGGCCACTTGCAGGCTGTCGGCGGGCAGGACGCCGTCCGCATTCTTCAGCGCCCGCTCGAGCGTGGCCTTCGCTTCATCCAGCTGCTCGAGATTCGCTTGCGCCTCTCCGACGATCAGAAGAAGCTCAGCGGCGTCGTGCGGCTGCGAGGCCATCTCGCGATCGATACGCTCCTTCGCGAAAGTCAGGAGCTGCGCGGCGGTGAGCTGCTTGTTGCCGGTGAAGAATGGATCGGCGGAACGAAAAATGGACGCAACGAAGTCCTTCACTTCCTCCGCGTGGCGTCGCTCTTCCTGCGCGATCCGCAGCTGCCATGTCGCAACGAAGAGGCCGGCGGCGAGGGCGACGACGACGGCACCGGCCGCGCCGACGACGAGACGATGCTTGGCCGCAAATTTCCGCAGTCGATAGCCGGCCGAATCCGGTTGTGCCAGCACCGGATCGCTGCGCAGGTAGCGCTCGAGATCGTCGGCGAAGGCCGCAGCCGTTCCGTATCGCTCCGCCGCCTCCTTCTTGAGCGCCTTCATCAGGATCGTGTCGAGATCGCCGCGGAGCTCGCGCGCATCCGATGCCTCGTGCGCGACGCTGCTCGGGCGATGAATCTCGACCGAAAGAATTTCCCAGCTCGTGTTGGCTTCGCTCGTGAACGTGTAGGGTCGGTAGCCCGTGAGGATCTCGTAGGCCACGAGCCCGAGCGAGTACACATCGCTTTCGGTCGTCACCGACTGGCCGAGGATCTGTTCCGGTGACGCGTATGCCGGCGTCAGCAGCATCGTGCCGAGTTGCGTCAGCGCCTTGTTCGCGGGATCGCCCTCCTCGATGAGCTTTGCGATACCGAAATCGAGCAGGTGCACCTGCCCCGCCGCATCGATCAGCACATTCGACGGCTTGAGATCGCGATGAACGATCAGATGCGAATGCGCATACGCCACTGCGCGCGCAATCTGGGCAATCAGCTGTACTCGTGTTCGCAGGTCGAGCACGTTCTCACGGCAATAGATGTCGATCGGCTTGCCTTCGATGTACTCGAGCGCGAGATAAGGTCGCCCGTCGGGTGTCACGCCCGCGTCGTAGAGACGCGCAATGTTGGGATGCTCGAGCTGCGCGAGAATGTCGCGCTCCTGTTCGGCGCGATCGCTGAGCTTCGCGATCGCCCACCAATGCGGCAGCTTCAGTGCGACACGACGCTTCAGCACCGCGTCGTCGCGTTCGGCGAGCCACACCGAGCTCATGCCGCCGTCGCCGATCTTCTCGATCAGCCGGTAGGGACCGACGATGGCGCCATCGAACGGCGCCGGTGCAAGTGATCCGACCGGATGACGCTTGGTGTGCTCGGAAAGCGCCGCGATGAACTCGTCCGTCTCGTGCTTCGCCTGCTTCTGCAGCAGACCCGCGACCGTTGGCCGCAGATGACTCTTGCTGGGATCGAGCGTGTCGAGCCAGCGTCGACGCTCCTCTTCGGGGAGTTCGAGCGCAGTCTGCAGCAGCGACAGGAGATCTTTCAGGTCGCCGGGATCGAGGGGCTGCATCGGGAAAGCGTCGCCGTGTTATTCGTCGTTGCGGCAATCGTCCGCGACGCGCGGCCCGATGACAAGCAAAGTCTGACGGGTCGCAATTTACCTACACAGTCGCAGTGGTCCCGTCGTTGTATTCAACTCCAGCCCAGGTCGTGATTCCGGAAGGGTGTGGAGCGAATGCGTTTACCTGTGGCGTAGAAGATGGCGTTGGCCACCGCGGGCGGCACTGGCGGGCCTGCGGGCTCGCCCAGGCCGCCCCACTTGCTCCCGCCTGACAGTGCAAAGTGCACATCGACCTGCGGCATCTGATCGATGCGCAGCAGGTTGTAGGTATCGAAGTTCGTGTTCGTGAACCGGCCGTCCTTCAGGTCGAGGCCCCCGACCCATGCGTGCGACAACTCCCAGGCTGCACTGCCCTCGCATTGTTCGATACCGCCGAGCGGATTGATGACGTGACCGCTGTCGACCACGATCACCAGCTTCTCTACATGCAATGCACCGCGACGCGAGACAGTGACGGTTGCGCAGGCGGCAGCGATCGAGCCGTGCGATTCGACGATACCGACGCCCATGCCCTCGCCGCGCGGCAGATCCGTACGGAAGCCGGATTTCTCTTTCAGGGTGAGCAGCACCCGCTGCCAGTCGTCCATTCCCTTCGTCATCTCGATCCGCCAATCGAGCGGATTCCAGCCGCCGGCGATCGCGACTTCATCGACGAAAGATTCCGTCATGAAGCCATGCTGTCCCGCGCCGGGCGCGCGATGAGTCGCCGTCGGAATGTGAGTCTTGCCGTTGTGCCGCTCGTGGTGCCGGTTTGGTACTTTGTACGGCATATTGCCGATCGAGTAGTCCGCATGCGCCGCGCCGATGCGCGGCATGCCGTCCTGCGTGAACCAGACGGAGCGTGTGAACCACGCGCTGGGCAACCCTTTCTCTCCGAGCAAAGCCTTGAAGGCCGTCATGTTCGGCGGGCGCTGCTTGTCGTGATTGATATCCTCTTCGCGCGACCAGACGACCTTCACGGGTCGCTTGAGCTGGCGCGAGAGTTCCGCAGCCTGACGCGTCACTGCGGTATTACCGCCGCCGCCGCCCCCAAAGCCGCCGCCCAGAAAGACCGTATGCACGAATACATCCTTCACGTCGCGGCCCACCTGATCGGCCGCCAGCGTGAGCGCGAGCGATTGATCCTGCGTCGGTGACCAGACATCGACACGGCTGTCCGTCACGCTCACCGTCGCGTTGATCGGCTCCATGCGAGCGTGCGTTTCCCAGGGGCGGTGATACTCCGCGGCGACGACTTTGCCGCCGCCAGCGATCATCCCGATCGCATTCGCGCCGGTCGTATTGCTGATCTCGCCGGGTTGCTCGAGAAGCCGGCGAGCTTCAGCCCATTGGCTTTCAGTGCTCGACTGCGCTCCGGGTCCGAAGTCCCACTCGATGGGCATGAGCTCGAGTGCGGTCTTCGCGCGGTACCAGGTGTCAGCGACAATCGCGACACCATTCTGCATGTCCGAGAAGGCAGTCTTGCCGGGCACTGCTTTCAACTCGATGGCGGCGATGACACCCGGACGCTGCTTCACCGCATCGAAGCTGAAGCCCTTCAGCTTGCCCCAGGGCACAGGACAGCATTTCACCGCCGCATACACCATGCCGGGCAAGCGCGTGTCGATGGCGAAAGCGGCACTGCCGTCGACCTTTCTCGGAATGTCGAGCCGTTGCTTCGATTGCCCGAGCAACCACCACTGATCCGGCGTCTTGATCGCAGGCTCCGTTGGCAGCTGGATCGCCGCTGCGGCTGTCGCGAACTCGGCGTAGGTGCCCGATCGTGTCCCGGACTTCAGCACACCCAGCTTCGCTTCGACGGCGGGTCGATCGACGCGCCAGGCCTGCGCCGCGGCAGCCTTGAGCCGTTCGCGTGCAGACGCACCGGCTTGCATGATGTGCGGGTGCTGCAACCGGACGAGTTGCGAACCATGCGTCGTCATCACTTTGTACTCGCGGCCGCGGGTGAGATGTCGATTGGGATCGGCGAACACCGCCTGGATCTTCGACCAGTCGACGTTCAGTTCTTCGGCGATCATCATCGCGACCGACGTCAACGCACCCTGCCCCATCTCCGTGTGCGGCACGCGAACTGTCACGACGCCATTGCGGTCGATCGTGAGCCATGCATTGATCTCGACGCCTGCCGTGGACGCTTTCCACGGTTGCGCTTCGACGCTCGCAGCGTCTGCCTCCGGGACATGGAACCCGAGCAGCAGGCCGCCACCGGCAGCGACGGATGTCTGGATGAAAGCGCGGCGGGAAAGGGTTGTCTGTGTCATGGCGTCGCTCACTCGGTCTGCATGAGCGCGGCTGCGCGACGAATGCCCTGACGGATGCGCAAGTACGTGCCGCATCGGCAGAGGTTGCCGGACATCGCGGCGTCGATTTCCTGGTCCGAGGGATTGCGACGTCGCGCGAGCAAAGCAGCGGCCGCCATGATCTGACCTGATTGACAGTAGCCGCACTGAGGCACACCGGCTTCGATCCACGCGGCCTGCACCGGATGCAACTGCCCCTTCGCGCTCAGGCCTTCGATCGTCGTGATCCGCCGGCCGACCGCGGCGGAAACGGGAATGGCGCAAGACTTCACGGCCTGGCCATCCAGATGCACGGTGCACACGCCGCACTGTGCAATACCGCAGCCGAATTTCGTGCCCGTCAGACCGATGTTGTCGCGAAGCACCCAGAGCAGGGGCGTTTCCGGTTCAGTATCGACGGTGTGAGTTTCGCCGTTGATCTGCAGCGCAATGGCCATGAGCTTTCGCCTCCGCGACGAACGATGCAGGCGGATACTAGTCCCGGTCTGGATGCCATCCAATAGAACGTAACTCGATCCGGTACCCAGACATCGACAGGGCCCGATATCAGGGGTTCCCGGCCGATTCGCCCGCTGTTGCGTTGTCCTCAGCGCACCAGGGCCATTCCGTCAGGGCTGCCGCCCGTCGGGATCGTGCGCGTGACCCGCAGCGCTTGCAGATCAACGACGGCAATGTGGTTGTCGCCCGAGACTGCGACATAGGCGAGCTGATTGTCCGGAATCAGAATGCCGGTCGGCACGCGGCCCAACTTGATCCGGGCGCGCTCGGTTCGCTTCGCAGCGTCGATCACGACCAGCTCGCCGCCGCTCAGGTCCGACACGAGGACGAGCTTGCCGTCCGGCGTGAACTTGAGCCTGTTGGAGCGTTTCGTTCTCGCGTCGAAGGTCTGAGCGGCCTTCTTCGACGCGATGTCGATGATCGAGATGCCGCCGTCGCGCGAGTGTGCGACCCAGAGCTCACGGCCGTCCGGGGATGTATCGAGCGCTTCCGGTCCTGCGCCTGCGCCAATGAGCGTCTGGGTCCATTGATCGCCCTCGCCGCGCTCGATCACGCTCACGTTGTTCGAGCCCATGTTGGTGGTGAACAGCTTCGAACCATCGCGCGACGCCAGCACCATGTGTGTGCCCTCCTGCGCCGTATCGAATGTCCAGTCGACGCGTTTCGACTGCAGATCGTAGCGACCGACGCGGCGCGCCTGCTCGGCAGTGAAGTAGATCTTGTCCTTGAGCAGCGTAAGCCCATGCGGGCGGCGCAGATCGCCCAGATCGACCCGCTCGAGTTCCTTGCGCGCCTTGACGTCGACGACGGAGAGACTGTTGCCGGGCGTGCTCGCGCCGTAGTTCGTGACGACGGCAATCTTCGCGTCAGCCGACAGCTCGATTTCATGCGGCCCTTCGCCGGTCGCAATGGTCGCGCGGGTCTGGCCGGACTCCGGATCGATGAACGAGAGCGTCGCGTCGCTCTTGTTGAGGACGAGCAACTGGGCAGCGAGCGCCAGAGTGGGCAGGGTCGACGCTGCGAGAACAAAGACTACGCGTTTCATGTCAGTCACCTCCTTGGGGGAAGCGACTGTGCCGCCGGAGCGTATCCGGCGGCAAGTGCCGAGAGTGTCCGTTAGAACCTGTACCCCAACGTCACCGAGTAGTTCGCCGGCGCGGCGTAGTAGCCGACCTGGTACAGGCTGCCGATGTATTTCTCGTCGGTGATGTTGTCGGCGTTCACCCGCACGTAAGCGTTCGCAGCGATATCCCAGGCAGCGAACGCATTCAAAGTTGCGTAGCTGTCCTGTCGGACAACACCGCCATTGGTGCTGTCGACAGTCCTGATGTCGCTCTGCCAGCGACCATTCAGTCCGAGCTGGAGCTGCGGGAGGCTCGGAAGCTTCGACACCAGACTGAGATTGACGGTCCGGCGCGGCACCCAGGTGTAGATCTCCGCACCTTGCGGATCCTCGAGCTTGAGCGCAGTGAAGCCGAAAACGAGGTCGACGTGTTCGTTGGGGCGTCCGGTCGCTTCGATCTCGATGCCTTTCGATTCGACGTCCATGCCGACGTAGTAGTACTGCTGCGTCTCGGGATTCGTTCCGCCGTACGTCGCAAGATTTTCCTGTTCAGCCGTGAAGAGCGCGAGCGTTGTCAGCAGGCGCTTCTCGAACCAGTCGGCTTTGACGCCGACTTCGTAGTTGACACCCTTCGACGGGTCGAGATAGTTGCCGTCGAAGTCGTCCTGGTCCTGCGGCTGGTAGATATCCGAATAGCTTGCGTAGGCCAGCAAGTTGTCGGTGATCCGGTAGGTCACACCTGCGTATGGACTCAGCTCGCTCTCGGTCTGATCGAAGCGTCCGCCGCCGCTCGGCATGCCTTCGCGATGGTATTCGGCCCAGTTGAAGCCGCCGATGGCAGTGAGCCGGTCGCTGAACGCGAGACGCGTCGCGCCGTATGCGCGCTTCAGACGCTGATTCATCGTGCTGTCGACGATCGTCGGCTGCCATACCGGCTCGGGGACCACGTTACCCGCGTAAGGAAACGCGGGAAGAATCGCCGCCCAGGCGGGGTCGGAACCGAGCACCGGTCGCGTGAACTGCGTTCCCTGGCTGCGCGAATCGCTCAAACCGAGAATGGCCTCGTGAGTGCGGCCCCACGCATCGAAATCGCCATTGAGCGTCAGGTCGATGAGATTCGACTCGTCTTCAGTCGGCCAGCTGCCGGGCCACGGCAACAACCCGGTGTTGTCCGGATTGAGGCCCGGGTCTTCCCAGCTGGTCAGTACATAGAACAACTGGCTGACGTCGTCATACGAGCGGTAGTTGTAAGTGAGCTTCGCGTCCCACGCGTCGGTGAGCGCGTATGTGAACTCAGCGAACGCAGCCTGGTTCTCGGTATTCCAGTACGTCCAGTCCTGAGTCGTCGAAGAGCTGCGCGGAAATTCAGCCTGCGTGCCGTCCTTGTAGGTGAACACCAGGGCGCCCCACATGTTGCCGTCGGTATCAGCCTTCTGATACGAGTAGCCGACAGTCAGCGTGCCGCGCTCGCCGATCTGCCCGTCGACGACACCGTAGAAATAGTTGCGTTCGTTGTGCTTCCCGCGCAGCCACGAGTCGCCTTCCTCTGCCGCGGCCACGATACGGCCGGCCCAGGAACCGCTCTCGGTGAAGGGCGTCGAGTAGTCCGCCTCGATCCGCCTCGTGTCCCAGGAGCCGATCGTCGCGCTGACGCCACCTTGCGTATCGTTCGTCGGGCGCTTGCGCACGTAGTTGATCGTGCCCGCGGAGTTGCCGACGCCGGTGAGCAATCCGTTGGCGCCGCGGATCACTTCGATTTTTTCGTAGCCGAACGAATCGATCGCGCCCGTCACGATGCCCCAGTCGTTGGGCAGGCCGATGCCGTCGATCTGTGTGTTCTTGATCTCGAAGCCCCGCGACATGTAGTTCGTGCGGTTGGTTTCCCATTCCTCGACATTGATGCCGGTAGCGAGCCGGAGCGCATCGTTGATGTTGTCCGCGCCGAACCTCTCCATGTCGTCGGCCGTAACGACGCTGATCGACTGCGGCGTCTCCACAATGTCGAGATCGAGACCGGTCGCGCCCTTGCTCACGCGATCCGCGCGCTTCGCCGTCACGAGCACGGCTTCGAGCACATTGTCATCTGCCAGCAGACCCTGAACAGGCACCGCCAGACCTGCCACCGCGAGCACGGCAGCGGACCCCATCAACCTCGATCGCATGTTCCTCTCCCGTTTGACCCGGCATCCGCCTCCGCAGGGAATGGGGCGATGTCGGGACGGGAATGATAATTGTTATTATTTGCGATTCAAGTGCAATAACATGTAACCCCTTCTCCCGTCGAAGAAGGGGCTGATCGACGTGGGCAGAATCGAGGCGGTTTAGCTGAACCAGCCTACCTTTTGCGCGTGGCGGGCGAGCCAGAGCCACAGGACACCGAGCAGGAAGATGACCAGCGGGAACGGCACCGCGGCTGCAGCCCCAAGGACCTGCACCGCCTTCATCGGACCGAAGGTGTAGCCGAACTGCACGATGATCGCGACCAGGGAGATCGCGAACGCCGTCGATGACCACGACTTGCGCATCAGCAATCCGATTGCGCCGGCGAGCCCGCTGAAGATCGCGATCGCATAAATCGCGAAAACCCATTGCGGACGCGATTCGTACAACTGCCGCTGCGCTTCAGTCATCTGCGCGAGCGCCGCCTCATCGGTCATGAGATCCGCGGTCCAGGCCATCACGCCGACGAGCATCCAGAGGAGTGCGATGACGGCAACGATCCAGTACCAGGTCGGCGGCTTCGTGGCAGGCGCGGTGGCGGTGACAGCAGCTTCCATACATCTCCCCTCGTTGTTGTCGGATCAACGGGATTGTGCTCGGACAGCCACGGCGCAGGCAACCGTCGACATCAGACGCGACCCGGCACCCAGTTCGTTCCGGCGAGAGGAATATTCGCCATCGCTGCCGCTTCGACCGTGAGCGCCACGAGATCCTCGCGTTCGAGGTGATGCACATCCTGCTTGCCGCACGCCCGCGCGATCGTCGTCAGCTCCATGTTCAGAGTCTTGAGATAGTTGCGGACGCGCTTCGCGCCGACATCGGGTTCCAGGCGCTGTTCGAGTTTCGCATCCTGAGTGGTCACACCGACGGGGCAGCGGCCCGTGTGACAGTGATGGCAGAAGCCAGGCGCCGTGCCGAGGGCGTGATAATCGCTCACTGCATCGACATGACGGCCGCCCTGAACGTAAGTGTGGCTGTTGCAGCCGAGCGAGAACAGAATGCCCTGACCGATCGACACGGCATCCGCCCCCATCGCAATCGCCTTCGCGACGTCCGCACCGCTGCGGATTCCGCCCGAGATGATGAGCTGCACTTTGCCGCGCATGTTGAGGTCTTCGAGCGCATCGACAGCCTGGCGCAGCGCCGCCAGCGTCGGAATGCCGACATGCTCGATGAAGACGGTCTGCGTCGCCGCCGTGCCGCCCTGCATGCCGTCGACGACGACGACATCCGCACCGGAATGCACGGCCAGCTTCACGTCGTTGAAAACGCGCGTTGCGCCGACCTTCACGTAGATCGGCTTCTCCCAGTCGGTAATCTCGCGCAACTCGCGAATCTTGATCGCAAGATCATCCGGTCCCGTCCAGTCGGGATGACGCGACGCCGAGCGCTGATCGATGCCTTCGGGCAGCGTGCGCATCTTTGCGACGCGCGGATTCACTTTCTGCCCGAGCAACATGCCGCCGCCGCCGGGCTTCGCGCCCTGGCCGATCACGATCTCGATTGCGTCCGCGCGCCGCACATCGTCAGGATCGAATCCGTAGCGCGACGGCAGGCACTGGTACACCAGCGTCTTCGATGAATTCCGTTCTTCCGGCGTCATGCCGCCGTCACCCGTCGTCGTCGACGTTCCCATCTGCGTCGCCGCCCGACCAAGCGCTTCCTTCACGTTCGCCGACAACGCGCCGAAGCTCATTCCAGCGATGGTGATCGGAATCGCAAGCTCGATCGGCTTCGTAGCGAACCGCGTCCCGAGCAGCGTGTTCGTCGAACACTTCTCCCGATATCCTTCGAGCGGATATCGCGACAACGACGCGCCGAGAAACACCAGATCGTCGAAGTGCGGCAGTCGGCGCTTCGCCCCGAGACCCCGGATCTCGTACAACCCGGTCGCCGACGCCCGCTGCACGTAGTCGATGACGGAGCGGTCGAAGGTGGAAGACTCTTCGAGCGAGAGATTGGCTGAGGGAGAAGCATCGGTTTCGGCTGCAGACATTGTTCGTTACCTTGGGAAGGCTGGCCAGCTGGCCGGCTGGCCCGATTCGAAGATGCAAGGGGTTCGGGCCGGCTGGCGCGTGGGCCTCTCAGTATTCCTGACCGGCATCCGCATTCCAGTGATACAGCTTTTTCGCCGAGGACACGCGCCTGAACTCGCCGGGATCGTGCTTGAAGCCGGCGACAGCAAGCAGTTCGGCGACGACCGCGCGATCCGTGTCCGTCATCGGCTCGAACTGCGCGTCGGCGCCGAGCGATTTCACTTCGCCGCGAACATAGATCACTGCTTCATAGAGAGAGTCGCCGAGTGCATCGCCGGCGCCGGCGCAGATCACCATGCGGCCGGCCTGAGCCATGAACGCGGAGAAGCTGCCGACGCTGCCGCCGACAACGATGTCCGCGCCTTTTAGCGAGATTCCGCAGCG
>JACZCZ010021950.1_pt1 | contig 22428 bp, 21 predicted proteins | sample 8641811 | NCBI WGS metagenome assembly JACZCZ01 (sample SAMN15324610, study PRJNA640507) | soil metagenome | isolation source: intercropping peanut in the first line | place: China: Luxin town, Laibin City, Guangxi Province | collected 2019-07-25 | depth 10cm m | reverse complement strand
GCGCCGGCGCCCTGGAGGCGCCGGCGTCTTTTCTTCTGTGGTCCGCCCGACCCACAAGAGAATGCCGCTTCGCCATTCCGAGCGCCTCAATTCAGACAGTAGAGACCTGCGATGCTGTGATTCGGCAGCGCGGCTGCCACGATCATCCACAGGCCGAATCCGGTCAGGAGCACGGCAGTCGCGGTGCGCGTGAAGGGACGAGCCAGGACACCTTGCAACTGGCCCGCGAACAACGATGTCCCGAGCATCGAAGGCATCGTGCCGAGGCCATAAGCGATCATGATCGCCGCGCCAGCGACGCCGTCGTGGCTCATCGCCGCGAAGAGCAGCATGGAATACACGAGACCGCATGGCAGCCAACCCCAGAGCAGCCCCAGGGTCAGTGAATCCAGTTTGGTGACGCGCCCTGCGCTGCGTGCGGCGAGTGGGCGTATGAAGGTCCACAACCGGGCACCCAATCGCTCGAGCCATCCGAGCAGGTTCCATCGCAAAGCGAGACGGGCGGCAACCAGCAGGATCAGAATGCCGCTGCCCACACGAAGTGCGGTGAACAAGGGCGTTCCCGTCGAAACGAGTTGCAACGACGCCCCCAGCCAGCCGCAGACGGCGCCCGCTATCGCGTAGCCGCTCAATCTTCCGATCTGATAGAGCAGCGTATGAACCATTCGCGCCGATCCCGTTTCGGCCTTCGCAGCTCGCATGCCAAGCGCGCCGGCCATCCCCCCGCACATGGCGAAGCAATGGCCGCTGCCTGCAACGCCGGCAAGCGCGGCCGCCACCAGGCTGATCGAGGCCACATCGTTCATTTTTCCGGCTCGGTATCCGTGGCGTTCTCGGACAGGATTTCCCACGCCGGGGAATCGAGATCGTCGAACTGGCCGCGATCGACGGCCCAGAAGAAGGCCCAGCCGGCGAACACGACGAGGAGGAGGCTGAGCGGGATGAGGGTGAAGAGAATGCTCATGATCCGTACGCCTGTGCAGGAAAGGGGCTGCCGCCGCTCGTGGAGAGCATCGAACGTTCGGCGGCCGAGCGTTTCGGCAATAGCCGTGTCGCGTTTGCGATCACCAGAATCGAGCTCAGGGACATGCCGAGCGCGGCCACCCACGGCGGAATGAGGCCGAATGCGGCCAGCGGCAAGGATCCAAAGTTGTAGGCTGCCGCCCAGAACAGGTTCTGACGAACGATTCGACGGACACGTCGGGTGAAATCAATCGCGGCCGGCAGGGCACGCAGATCGTCGTTCATGAGGATCATATCCGCGCTCGAATGAGCCAGGGCGGTCCCGCGTCCCATGGCAACGGAAACGTCTGCAGCGCCGAGCAGGGGCGCGTCGTTGACGCCATCTCCGATAGCCAGTACCCGGTGACCCTGCGCCTGAAGCGCACGCAGGTGTCCCAGCTTGTCCTCGGGGGAACACGCGGCGTGCCGCGCGGGAATGCCGCAAGAGTCCCCGACGGCTTCGACGGCGCTGAACCGGTCTCCGCTCAGGATCGCCGTGGCGATGCCATGGTTGCCCAGCGAACTCACGCAGGCCGGTGCACTGGAACGCAACTCATCCTGGAGTTCGAACTGCGCGAGAATTTGATGCTTGCCGGCGAGCAGGACCACCGTACTTGCAGGCTGCGGCTCGGGAAGGAAGTCGAGTGGCAGCGATATGAACCTGGGGGTGCCGAGCCGGTATTGCATGCCGTCGACACTCCCCTCGACACCAAGCCCGGCGTGGACGCGCACGTTGGTCGTCGACGGAAGCTCGTTCGATTCGAGCTCGAACGCTTTCGCGATCGGATGCTCAGACGAGCGTTCCAGTGCAGCGGCTACAGTGTGGCACCACACTTTGTCGATACCTGCAGCCACGTGTGTCCGAGCGATGCGCAACCTTCCGTGTGTCAGCGTTCCCGTCTTGTCGATTACGGCCCGGTCGACGACTGCAAGTGCCTCCAATGCCGCGGGATTGCTCACCAGCACGCCCTTGCGCGCGAGTCCGGCGATTCCGGCGGACGTCGCTGCAGGCATTGCGATAGCGAAGGCGCACGGACAGGCAACGACCAGCACCGCCAGTGTCGCGCTGAAAGCCTGGGAGGAGTCGACAATCATCCAGCCCGCCGCAGTGGCAATCGCCGAGACAACGACCGCGATCAGAAAGCGTCGCGAGGCGCGATCCGCAGCCGCAGAGACCACAGGGCGTTGGCCCTGCGCGCGTTCGAGCAGAGCTACGATGTGTGCGACGACGGATTGGCTCGGTGCCGCTGTCACCCGCATCGAGAATGGATGGCCAACGTTGAGACTTCCGCCGGTGATGACCGCGTTTCGCATGCGCCGGACGGCCAGTGACTCGCCCGTCAGCAACGACTCGTCCACGCTCGCCTCGGTGTCGGTCAGGTTGCCGTCCGCCGGAACGATTTCGCCGCGCTTCACCTGCACGATGTCACCGATCGCGAGTGATGCCGCCGGAATGTCTTCGGCAACGCCATCGCGAACCCGATGGGCGATCGAAGGCATCTGTCGTGCGAGCGCGTCGGTTATGCCGGTCGTGCGATGGCGAACGCTCATCTGCACAAAGCGTCCGAGCGTGACGAAGAAGATGAACATCGTGACGGAGTCGAAGTAGAGGTCGCCGAGCCGTCCGGTCAAAGCGCTGTAGGCACTCGCGCCGTAGGCCAGCACAAGGGCCAGGGCCACCGGCACATCCATGCTGATCGTCCGCAATCGCACGCTTCGCACGGCCCCGCTGAGAATCGGCATGCCCGCGTAGAACATGACAGGCGTTGCGACAAGCATGCTGACGAGTGAGAAGAAGGAGAGCAGACCCGGGTCGATGACTTCGCCATTGAGTTCGGCGCTGTAGCCGGCGACGGCGAACATCATCACCTGCATCATGCCGAATGCTGAGACGGCCAGGTGGCGCAACGACGAACGCCGTTCTCTTTGCTGGTGCGCGGCAACGCTGAGGTCGCCCGGTGGAAAGGGGCGGTAGCCAGCCCGCGCGATTGCACGCATCACCTCGGCGAGGCTGAGACGTGAGTTCTGCCATCGGACGTGCACGCGACCCGTCGCCAGATTCGTGGATACATCCTGCACGCCGTCGAGTCCGCCGACCACCTTGTCTATCAACCAGGCACATGCGGCGCAACGCAATCCATCGATCCCGAGCGTGACCGCGTCCGAGTCGCCGGTACGTTGCGTGATAGTCGCCGCAATCGCCGGGTTCTCGAACGCACTCCAGGTGTCTGCCTGCAACAACGAGGCTTCCGGTCGCGAAGGGGCCTGCGAACGGACGGCATAGTACTGGGAGAATCCTGCGTCAGCGATGAGCTCGGCAACAGCGCGACAGCCTGCGCAGCACACGGGTACGTCGCGTTGGCCGACGCTCGCCGTCAGCTGCGACGTCCCGATCGGTTCATTGCAATGGAAGCAGGTGGCATTCACTTCTTCACCGGTGCCATGAAGCGCGCAGATGCGCTCACTTCGATGCCGGACTGATCGGTCGCCGCCGCCACGACGTCGATGTCATGGCCGCCGCTGACCTGTCCGGCAGGAACACGCACGCGAACCGGAACGCTGAGGATCTGACCGGCACCGACAACGAGCGTTGGAGCGTCGGTGTCGACCTCAGCGCCGTTCAGCCCCCGGACGTCGAGCTTCAACGAGTGAGCGCTCTCGTCCTTGTTGACGAAGCGCAGCGTGTAGACGTTCTCGATGTGTCCATCCGCACTCTGCCGATAAAGTGCATTGCGATCACGCAGGACGTCGACCTCGATGAGACGTCGCTGGCCGACGGCGATACCGAAGCCAATGATCAACAGAAGCAGGAGCGAGCCGTAGATCAGCGTCCGCGGACGAGCGACCTTGGTCTTGCCACCGGCCATCGAGGTGTGCGTGGCATAACGGATCAGCCCGCGAGGTGCCTGCATGCGGTCCATGACATCGTCGCAGGCATCGATGCAGGCCGCGCACGCGATGCATTCCAGCTGCAGTCCCTTGCGAATGTCGATGCCCGTGGGGCAGACCTGAACGCAGAGGGTGCAATCGATGCAATCGCCCAGTCCCTGGCTACGGGCATCGGTTCCGCGCCGTCGCGATCCGCGAGGCTCGCCACGAACTGTGTCATAGGAGATGAGCAGCGTGTTCCGATCGAACATCGCGCCCTGGAACCTCGCGTATGGACACATGTACTTGCAGACCTGCTCGCGCATGTAGCCTGCGTTGCCGTACGTCGCAAAGCCGTAGAACAACACCCAGAACGCTTCCCATCCGCCGAGCGAGGCGGAGAGCGCCGCGGGGATCAGCTCGCGAACAGGAGTGAAGTAGCCGACGAATGTAATGCCCGTGACGAAGGCGAACGTCAGCCAAGCCGCCTGCTTGCCGCCCTTGCGAAGGATCTTCTGAGTGGACCACGGCGCGTCATCGAGCTTCATCCGCTGCAGCCGGTTGCCCTCGAAGAGGCGTTCCATCCATACGAAGATCTCTGTCCACACCGTCTGCGGACACGCGTAGCCGCACCAGAGCCGGCCGGCCAGCGCGGTGAAGAAGAACAGGGACAGTGCCGCGATCACGAGCAGCCACGTCAGGAGGTAGAAATCCTGCGGGAAGAAGGTCAGGCCGAAGATGTGGAACTTGCGGTGCGGCAGATCGAACAGGATCGCCTGGTGGCCGTTCCATTGCAGCCAGGGCAGGGCGTAGAACAGGCCGAGCAGCACGCACACCGCGATCACGCGCAGCGTGTTGAAGCGGCCCGCAACCTCGCGCGGATAGATCTTCTGTTGCGCCTCGTAGAGACGGACATCGTGGGCACCGGCCGCCATGATCAAACCTCGTCGCGGCCGTCAGCACGCGCATCGATCAGGAAGGCCGTCAGGAAGCTCGCAGTGGCGCCGATGAACCAGAAGAAGAAGAAACCGCACGTGTAGCCCGTCATGCGATCGCTCAGCCAGCGCGGGGGCGCATCGTCGTGAGCAAGAAGCAGCGGATCGAACATGGCGAAGAAGAACATCGTCGCAACGCAGGCGGCGAGGAACGATGCCCACAACAGGATCGCGACGTCGCGGCGCATCATGGGCCAGCGACGTGCACGAGGATTCGGACGCTCAAGGTGAAGCGTCACCGCCCGTACCTCCATGGACTGTCGTCTCGTCTGCTACCCGTTCCTGCGCTGAGAGGCCGTAGACATACGCAGCGAGCAGCTTCACTCGGGTATCGCCGAGCAGACTCGCATGCGCGGGCATCGTGCTGTTGCGACCATTCTCGATGGTCGTGCGCACGGTCGCAAAGTCGCCGCCGAACAGCCAGATGCTGTCGGTCAGATTCGGGGCGCCAACAGCGGCGTTGCCCTTGGCATCGGCACCGTGGCAGGCGGAGCACAATGTTGCGAACCGCTCCTTGCCGGCAGCGATCCAGTCGGCGGGTGCCTCCACTCCACTGAGGCTGACGACATATGAAGCGACCTCGTTCAGTCCGTCGCGTCCGAGCACCGTTCCGAGCGCCGGCATCGCCGAGCGACGGCCGTTGGCGATCGACTCATAGATCGTCGCTTCCGCGCCGCCCCACAGCCAGTCGTTGTCGGCGAGATTCGGGAAGCCCTGTGCGCCACGAGCATCCGATCCATGGCAGGTCGAACAGTTCGCACCGAACAGGTTGCGGGCGGTGCTCATCGCCGCGGCATCCTTCGACAACTCAGCCAGTGATACAGAGTGGATACGGGCGAACTGCTGCTCGAGCCGAGCTTCACGCGCGCGGGCCTGTGATTCGTACGCACCGATCGACGACCATTGTCTGGACCCAGCGAAGTTGCCGAGACCCGGGAAGACGTACAGGTACGCGGCACCGAAGATGACAGTGATGACGAACAGCCACAGCCACCAGCGGGGCAGCGGGTTGTTGTATTCCTCGAGATCACCGTCCCAGACGTGGCCCACACGCGCCGGCTCGGCACTGCCTTCGGGCGCCTGGGGTCCTCGTGACTTCGCCGTCCACCACAGTAACCACACGCACGCGAGTACGTTGATGACCGTGAAAGCGATGATGAAGAGACTGACGCGTTCGCTCATCATGATGCGTCGCTCCGGGTGTTCACCGGCTCGTCATTGGTCAGCGCAAGCATCGCCGCGGCCTTGAATTCGGGTTCACGCCGCTTGCTCCACGCCCAGATCCACAATGCGATGAAGGCAAGGAACAGCGTTGCCGTCAGCAGTCCACGAAAGAGTCCCAGAGTCATTGCTGCCCCTCCGCGGCGGGCGGGTTGATGAATCGCAGTCCCTGCAGATAGGCGATGAGCGCATCCATCTCGGTCTTGCCGGTGACAGCACCAGGGGCTGCCGCGATCTCATCGACGCTGTAGGGAACACCGATGGCCTGCAGCGACCGCATCTTCGTCTGTGTCAGTGCCGCATCGAGCTGGCGCTCCGCGAGCCAGGGGAATCCAGGCATATTCGATTCGGGCACGACATCGCGCGGATTGATCAGGTGAAGGCGCTGCCATTCGTCGGAGTAGCGTCCGCCGACACGCGCGAGATCCGGACCGGTGCGCTTCGAGCCGAACTGGAACGGATGGTCGTAGACCGTTTCGCCCGCCAGCGAGTAGTGGCCATAGCGCTCGGTTTCGGCGGGCAGCGGCCGCACCATCTGCGAGTGGCAGTTGTAGCAACCTTCGCGCACGTAGACGTCGCGGCCTTCGAGTGCGAGCGGCGGGTAGGGCTTCACGCCCGGCGCCGGCTCGACGACCGACCGCTGCGCATACAGCGGCACGATCTCGACCAGGCCGCCGATGCTGATGACGATCGCGATCAGGGCGCCCATCAGGCCGACGCGTTTTTCGATGACTTCGTGACTCATGGAAGACCTTCGCTGGGAATCATGCGGGCGCGAGCACGGCGACTTCGACCGGCCGGGTCTCGCGGATGGTGCGCATCACGTTGTAGGCCATGATCACCATGCCGGCGAGGAACAGGACGCCGCCTGCGAGTCGCACTGCGTAGTAGGGATACGTGGCCTTCAGGGATTCGACGAACGTGTAAGTCAGCGTGCCGTCGTCGTTCATCGCGCGCCACATGAGGCCCTGCATGACACCGGCGATCCACATCGAAGTGACGTAGAGCACGATGCCGATGGTCGCGATCCAGAAATGCGCGTCCATCAATCGCACGCTCCACATCTGCGTCCTGCCGAAGAGTTTCGGGATCAGGGCGTAGAGCGAAGCGATGCTGATGAAGGCAACCCAGCCGAGTGCGCCGGAGTGCACGTGACCGATGGTCCAGTCGGTGTAGTGCGAGAGGGCATTCACGGTCTTGATCGACATCATCGGTCCCTCGAACGTCGACATGCCGTAGAAGGACAGTGAGACGACGAGGAACTTGAGGATAGGATCCGTGCGCAGCTTGTGCCACGAGCCGGAGATGGTCATGAGTCCGTTGATCATGCCGCCCCACGACGGCGCAAGCAGGATCAGCGAGAACACCATGCCGAGCGACTGCGCCCAGTCAGGCAGCGACGTGTAGTGCAGGTGATGCGGGCCCGCCCACATGTAGATCGAGATGAGCGCCCAGAAGTGCACGATCGAAAGGCGGTACGAATAGACCGGCCGGCCGACCTGCTTCGGCACGAAGTAGTACATCATTCCGAGGAAGCCGGCGGTCAGGAAGAAGCCGACTGCGTTGTGGCCGTACCACCATTGCACCATCGCATCGACCACACCGGCGTAGACGACATACGACTTGGTCGGCGAGACGGGGATTGCGATGTTGTTGACGATGTGCAGGACGGCGATCGTGATGATGTAAGCCGCGAAGAACCAGTTGGCGACATAGATGTGCTTCACCTGGCGCTTGACGATCGTGCCGAAGAACACGACGGCGTACGCGACCCACACGACGGCGATCAGAAGGTCGATCGGCCACTCGAGTTCCGCGTATTCCTTGCTCTGTGTGATACCGAGCGGCAGCGTGATCGCTGCGGCTACGATGACGATCTGCCATCCCCAGAACGTGAACGCTGCGAGGCGATCACTGAACAGTCGCGCGTGGCACGTCCGCTGCACGATGTAGTACGAAGTCGCGAAGAGGGCGGAGCCACCGAAGGCGAAGATGACCGCGTTGGTATGCAGCGGCCGCAGGCGGCTGTAGGTGAGGAACGGCAGATCGAAGTTGAGCGCCGGCCACAGAAGCTGTGCGGCGATCAGGACGCCGACGGCCATGCCGACGATGCCCCAGACCACTGTCATGATCGCAAACTGACGTACGACGCGATCGTTGTACGTGGCGCGGCCCGTTGTCGTCGTATCGCTCATCGAAAGCCCCATGCCATCCCATGTTGAACAGCGATGCATCGCTGCGGGTGCACAGTAGCGGCTGGCCTTCGCGAAGGAATTACGGGGACCCCGAGAGAGACTGCGCGGTACCCCTCAGTGATAGGGCGCCGCGCGCGCAAGATGAGAACGGGTTCTCGCTCGCGACATCGGGCAATACCTGAATTGGACGAAGGTCCTCCTGCAGCGGGAGGCGAGTTGCCTGGAAGCACTCCTTTGAGTCTTGCTTTCCAGCCCGAGTCAGATCGCGGCTGAGTAAGTCGCGGGCCGCGGACGCAGGTACGCGTCGAACGCCATGGCGATATTGCGAACGAGCAGCCGGCCCTTGTCGCTGACCTCGATTGAGTCGCCTGTGGCGGTGAGCAGGCCGTCCGTCTGCATTGGCTCGAGGCTCGTGAGCTCGCTGGCGAAGTACGCGGGGAAATCGACGCAGTGGTTCGCCTGGATTCGCGAGTATTCGACGCGGCCACTGCACATCAACTGCTGGATGACGTCGCGGCGGACACGGTCGTCGGCAGTCAGCTTGAGCCCTTTGCAGATCGCGAACTGTCGGTGTTCGACCGCGGCGTAGTACGCCCCGAGGTCCTTCAGGTTCTGGGAGTACGTGTCGCCTACGTTGCCGATTGCGCTCACGCCCACGCCGATGAGATCGCACTGCGCGTGCGATGAGTAGCCCTGGAAGTTGCGGTGCAGGGCGCCGGCGGCAAGTGCACGAACGAGCTTGTCGTCCGGCAGGGCAAAGTGGTCCATACCGATGTAGACATAGCCCGCTTTGGTGAGCTGATCGATGGTGAGCTGCAGCAGCGCCAGCCGGTCGGCCGACGATGGTAACTCGGAGCGACGGATCTGCCGCTGCGCTTTGAAGATCTCCGGGAGATGCGCGTAGCCGTACACCGCGATTCGCGTCGGACGGATGTCGATGACTTCGCGGACGGTGTTCTCAAACCGCTGCGGTGTCTGACGCGGCAGCCCGTAGATCAAGTCGAAGCCGATCTGGTCAATACCGTACCGGCGTGCATGCTCGACGATTTCGCGGGTCTGCTCGATGCCCTGGATCCGGTTCACTGCTTCCTGGACGTGCGGATCGAAGTCCTGGACACCGAGGCTGATGCGATTGAATCCCAGCTGGGCAAGCCCCTCGATCGTTCTGCGATCGACGGTGCGCGGATCGATCTCCATTCCGTACTCGCGCTCGGGCGTGTCGATCAGCATGAAGTCCGCGCGGAGGCGCTTCATGATCTCGGTGATCTGGTCGAGCGTGAGGAACGTAGGCGTGCCGCCGCCGAAGTGGAGCTGCTCCACGGGGCGATGGTGATGAAAGAGCCGGCCATGCATGCCGATCTCGGCTGACAAAGCCTTCACGTAGCGGGCGGCCTGATCGCGGTTGCGCGTAATGACCCGATTGCAGCCGCAGTAGAAGCACGGATTCGCGCAGAACGGCACATGAACGTAGATCGAGAGCGGCACAGCGGAGCTGTTGCTCAGGAGCGCAGCGGTCCGGTACGCCTGTGTGTCGAAGCCGGCATGAAACTGCGGCGCCGTCGGGTAGGACGTATAACGCGGAGCGTTGCGGTCGTAGCGTCGGATGAGTTCCGGATCGAAGATGGGGGCCACGGTTGGAATGTGCTGGAAAGTGTTGCGTCCAGCCTGCCTGCGGCCCGAAGCAGGCTGAATAAGGTCTACCCGTGGCGATTAAGGGGTAGCCGCAGAGGATCGGAGGAACGCAGCAGAACTCAGCCGCGACCCGATTTGCTTGTGCAGCATTCGGATGCATACTTTTGACGCAAATCCGACGCACCCCAGCATGGAAGAACTGAACAGAATCACCCAGCACCTGCTGCGCTTCTCGCCCGACGCCCTGATCGTCATCGACGATCGCGGGTTGATCCGCTTTGCGAACGAGACGGTGGCGGAGCTGTTCGGGCATCGCCCGGAAGCGCTCGTCGGAAAGTCCGTGGATTCCCTGGTCCCTGAACGGTTCCGGGGCCGTCATGGCCAGCACGTCGGCGGCTTTCTGAGCCATCCGAATAGTCGGGAGATGGGCGCGCGCATCGCGGATCTCTTCGCTCTGCGGGCCGACGGCTCGGAGTTCTCGGCTGGAATCCGCCTCGCCCCGTTCCGCATCGGCGATCGGTTGTTCGTCGCTGCCGCCATCCGCGACATGACGGAACGGCGGCGCATCAATGAAGAACTGGTGGCCGCGCAAGTGGAGGCGGACCGCGCGAATCGCGCGAAGAGCCGCTTCCTCGCCACGGCGAGTCACGACCTGCGCCAGCCCATGCAAACCATCCGTCTGCTCAACGCCGCGCTGCTGAAGACTGTCCCGGATGAGTCGTCGAAATACCTGCTCGAGCAGCAGGGTCAGGCCATCGAGAGCATGTCCCGCCTGCTCAACGCGTTGCTCGATATCAGCCGGCTGGAATCAGGCTCCATCGAGCCCGTGAAGGGGGACGTGAGACTGACGGAAGTTTTCGAAGAGCTGCGCTCCAGTTTCGCGTCCGTGGCGCAAACGCGTGGAATACAGCTGCACATCGACGTCAGCGACATCGTTCTGACCACCGACCGTACACTGTTCCAGCAGTTGCTCGAGAATCTTCTCGGTAACGCGCTGAAGTACACGGATGCTGGCCGGGTCAGCTTGACGGCCAGCCGGGACGGGGAAGGTGTGGCGATCGTCGTCGAGGATACGGGCATCGGCATTCCCGCCGACAAGCTCGAGCGCATCTTCGATGAGTACTACCAGGTCGATACGCACGGGACCAAGCGCATGGGCGTTGGGCTTGGGCTCGCGATCGTGAAGGAAGTCGCCCGTCTGCTCGGCTTCCAGGTCAAGGTGGCATCGAAGGTAGGCGAGGGGACGCAGGCCCGGATCCACATTCCATCGAACAGCGTCAGCAGGGGTTTCGTGGCCTTCACCGAAGCACCCGCTGCAGGAACGGGGTCGGGTGCTGCTCACAAGCCGCGCTTGATGCTCGTCGAAGACAACGACGGCGTTCGCACTGCAACTGCCTTGTTCCTGAGGCTCGAAGGACACGAGACGCTGTGCGCTGCGTCGGCAGCTGAAGCAGAGAAGCTGTTCGAGGGCATCGAGCCGGGCGATGTCGTGATCGCCGACTATCATCTCGATATGAATCACACGGGACTCGAGCTGCTGCTGCGTCTTCGCGAGCGGCTCGGCCGCGATGTGCCGGGCGTCGTGCTGAGCGGCGACCTGCCATCACTGTTGCGGTCGATTCGCACGCCGATCCCGAACTGCAGGTTTCTGGGGAAGCCCGTCGACACGAACGCGCTGATGGCGGCGATTGAGGAGCTGACGTGGTGAGGCGGCGTTCCTCTTGTGGGTCCGGCTTTAGCCGGACGCAAGGCCCGCCTGTGGGTCTGGCTTTAAGCCGGGCGTAAGGCCCGCCTGTGGGTCCGGCTTTAGCCGAACGTAAGGCCGGCAGGCCTGTTCGGGCTTCCCGCGAACGCGGGAATCCATGCCGGCTAGCTGTTTTCCCCACTCAGGATCAGCTGCATCTTCACCAGATGCGCCACCGATCGCGCCCCCATCTTCTCCATCACGTTGGCGCGATGGATCTCGACCGTCCGCTCGCTCAGCCCCAGGTCGATCGCGATCACCTTGTTGGCGCGTCCGTCGACCACGAGCGCCATGACTTCGCGCTCCCGTGCGGTGAGTGATTCTTCGCGGCGCCGCAGATCGGCGTGTTTCTCCACGATCTGACGGTTCTCCCCGTCGAGCTTGATCGCGGCATTGATCCGATCGATCAGATCCTGGTCGCGGAAGGGCTTCTGCAGGAAGTCGAAAGCGCCGTCCTTCATGGCCTGAACCGCCATGGGAATGTCGCCATGGCCCGTGATCAGGATGACGGGAATCATCGCTCCCGTGCGGTTCAACTGCTGCTGGACTTCGAGCCCGCTCATCTCGGGCATCCGCACGTCGAGTACGAGGCAGCCCGGAGCGGACGCGTCGAAACGCGACAGGAACTCAGACGGTCGTGAGAATCCGGAGGCGTTGTAGCCGACTGTCGTCATCAGCAGTGAAAGCGCGCGGCGCATGCCCTCGTCGTCGTCGACGATGTAGACCATCGGCTTGCGCTTGTCGTCACGCTGCTGCATCTGTCCGGGCATCAGGAAGCTCCTGCGGTGGCGGGCAGGCGAAACCAGAATCGCGTGCCGCCGCCGGCGATGTTATCGAATCCGATGGTGCCATCGTGTTCTTCGACGATGGCGCGGCTCGAAGCGAGCCCGAGGCCCGTGCCATTGGGCTTGGTCGTGAAGAACGGGCGGAACAGGTGATTGCGGACATCGTCCGGAATACCGCTGCCCCCATCGATGACGCTCACCGTCGCGCAGTAGCGGTCACCGGAGAGTTCGATGCGAACCTGCCGGTCGGCCGTATCGCCCTGCGCTTCGAGTGCATTCTGCACGAGCGTGTACAGCACGTGCTGAATCCGTCGCTGATCGATTGTCACGAGGGGGATGTCCTGCGCGATCTCGACGGACACGATCGTCGCGTACCGTTTTGCGAGCAATTGCAGGACGGGGAGCAATTCGTTCACGACATCGACCACCACGGATTGCGAACGCGCGGTGTGAGTCGGCCCGAATAACTTGCGGATCCGGTGAATGCCTTCACCCGCCTTCAGCGCTTCGTTGCTGACATGGCGGAGCACCTCGAGTGCAGGCTGGACCATTGGCTGCGGGCGGTCGAGCATGCGCTGCCCAGCCTGGGCGAAAGTCGTGATCGCGCCGATGGGCTGATTCAGTTCGTGCGCGAATCCACTCGCCATTTCTTCGAGTGCCGAGAGCCGCGCGATGAGCAGCAGTTCCTCCACGAGCCGGGCTGAAGGCTCGTCCTGGGAAGGCGGTGTGGGTATTGGCCGGGTGGTCACGTCGTTGGACCCTGCGTCCTGTTGGTTTCAATAGCTGAAGATTGCATCGGGCGGTGGGTGTGCCGCAAGAAAGACGAGCCCGGGCATCGACCAGCCTGGCTTGCAGGATGGTTCGCCGGTCCGCTCGGGGGTACCGGGGAATCTGCGGTTTCGTTACGAGGTTCTCCCGATGCAGGTGCTGCCCGGCTCGGCGGACCATGGCATTCCGCCTCAAGGATCCGCCATGGCCAAGCTCTCGATCACACTGTTGATGCTCGCTGTGTCGGGTGCGCAGATGCTGACACAGTCTGCGGCTGCATCGCCGGCACAGGTCGACCGACTCGTCCAGACTGCATTGCAGCTCGATCGCAATCCCGCTCGCGGCGGACGCCTGTACGCGAAGAATTGCAGCAGCTGCCACGGGCCCGAGGCCCTCGGTGATTCCGTGCGCGTCATTCCGTCGCTGGCGGGTCAGCGACGCGCCTACCTCATCAAGCAGCTCGCCGACTTCACGGAGCTCGAGCGCGAAAGCGAACCGATGCATGCCGCGCTGGCGCGAAGCGGGCTGACACAGCCACAGGATTGGGTCGATGTTGCCGCTTATCTGAACTCCATGCCGGTCGCCGTGTTCCAGGAAACGGGTGATGGCGACGGCGTCGAGCTGGGCGAGGCGATCTTCCAGGAGCAGTGTGCGAGCTGTCACGAGGAGGACGGTCGCGGCGATGATGACGGCTTCGTGCCTTCGCTGCGCAACCAGCACTATTCGTATCTCCTGCGCCAGTCGCGCAGCCTGGCCACGTGGCATCGCCACAACGTCGAGCCGGACCTGGTGCGATTCCTGGACAGTCTCGACATCGACGAACTGAGTGCTGTTGCGGACTACCTTTCCCGCATGCGCGGGCCGGTTCGCGATCGCACGCGACTCGATCAGGACGGTACAGCAGGCGACTAAGAGAGGCGGCATGAACGCGATCACCAGCATTCTCGTCATCGTCGATCCGACGACGGAGCAGCACCCCGCAGTCGAGAAGGCGGCCGCACTGGCCTCGAAGGCCAAGGCTCGCGTCGAGCTCTATGTCTGCGAGACGCGCGCAGTCCGCGAGGCGAGGCTTTCGCGTGGCAGCGGGCACGGATCGCTGGATCTCAAGCTGTTCCTCGAAAAGCTCGCGCGACCCTTGCGTGAGAAGGGGCTCGACGTAGCCACCGAAATCGACCTCGGCGATCCGCTGTGGGAGAAACTGGTGGAGAAGATTCGTCGTGCCACGGCCTCGCTGGTGGTGAAAGACACCCACCATCATTCGCTGGCGCAGCGAACCTTCCTGAACAATACGGATTGGCAGCTGATTCGAGCCTGTCCTGTCCCGTTGCTGCTGACGAAGCCAGCTGCATGGCGTCAGCCGCCGCGGATCGTTGCAGCAGTCGATCCAGGTCACACCAACGACAAGCCAGCGACGCTCGATGACCAGATTCTCGAGCAGGCAAACTGCTTCGCGAAGTATCTGGGCGGCGAGCTGCATGCACTGCATGCGTACGTGCCGGTGAGCATCATTGCGGCGGCGGTCAGCAGCGAGCCCCCGACCGCGCTGGCAGTGTCAGAGGAAGACTTGAAGGCGGAGCAGAGTGCGAAGGTCAGACAGGTCACGGAAGCCACCCGGCGCTTCGAGATCAGCCCTGACCGCATTCACGTGCAGCTCGGCGGCCCTGCTCAGTTGCTTCCCCAGGCTACGCGTCAACTGGGAGCGGACATCCTGACGATGGGCGCACTGTCGCGACGCGGATTGAAGCGGATCTTCATCGGCAGCACCGCTGAAGATGTGCTCGAGCATCTGCCTTGCGACGTATTGATCGTGAAACCGGCGGACTTCACAGAGGCGTTGCAGGGACTCTGTCCCTGACCGCGTCTTGTCCTGACCATAATGCGGCGCTCGCGGTCGCACCAATGCACTCGATCGCGCTGCGCCGCCTTGATCTGGATCAAGTAGAGGCCCGCTCTGAGTCACGCTTGCGATCATTCCTCAACCGCTAAGAGGCACTCCGCATTGGTGCCGTCGCGAAGCTCTGTTTTCCTGCACTCCAAAGACGCCTGTCGGCGTCGCAGCGGAGTGGCGGTCCATGTCGAATTACAGATCCTTCTGCCTGGCCATCGCGGTCGGGCTTGTGCTCTCAGGCTGCGGTCAGCGCAGCGCGCAGCAGCCGGTGGCGTCTGCTCATGCGAGCGGCGTGCTGCTCGATACGGGTGGATCGCGCAAGGGCGACTTCGGCCCCCCGCAGGGTGAGCCGATCAATGCCGTTCTGACCAATCCACCAGATGTTCCGCCGCCGACCGCGCGCAACTATCCGGCGAGAGTGATCGTCGAGCTCGAAGTGAAGGAACTCGACCTCGAGATATCCGAAGGCGTGAAGTACACGTTCTGGACTTTCGGGGGCACGGTGCCGGGCAGCTTCATCCGGGTTCGCCAGGGCGATACCGTCGAGTTTCACCTGAAGAACCATCCGTCCAGCAAGATGCCGCACAACATCGATCTGCACGGAGTGACGGGTCCCGGCGGGGGCGCCGCTTCGAGCTTCACTGCGCCTGGCCATCAATCGCAGTTCACTTTCAAGGCGCTGAATCAGGGCCTGTACGTCTATCACTGCGCGACCGCACCCGTCGGCATGCACGTCGCGAACGGCATGTACGGACTGATTCTCGTGGAGCCGCCCGAGGGCCTGTCGAAGGTCGATCACGAGTTCTACGTGATGCAGGGCGATTTCTACACGGTCGGCAAGTATCGCGAGAAAGGCTACCAGGCCTTCGACATGCAGAAGGCCATCGATGAGCATCCGACCTACGTGCTGTTCAACGGTTCCGAGTCAGCGCTCACGGGACCGCGCGCACTCAAGACGAAGACCAATGAGAGCGTGCGCATGTTCGTCGGCAACGGTGGACCGAACCTCGTGTCCAGTTTCCATGTCATCGGCGAGATCTTCGACAAGGTGCAGTACGAAGGTGGCACCCGTTACCAGGAGAACGTGCAGACGACGCTGATTCCCGCGGGTGGTGCTGCCACGGTCGAGTTCCATACAGAAGTGCCCGGCACGTACGTGATGGTCGATCACTCGATCTTCCGTGCGTTCAACAAGGGCGCTCTCGCGATGCTCGAAGTCAGTGGCGACAAGCGCGCGGATATCTACTCGGGCAAGGAACAGGACGAGGTCTACATCGGCGACAAGCTCGAGAGCCTCGCATCCGTCGCAACCGCTCAGGAGGCACGCGCCAAGGGAACGCTGACGAAGGCACAGCAGATCGAAGCCGGTGCCGCGCTTTACAAGGGAACCTGCTCGGTGTGCCACCAGGACACCGGCGCAGGTCTGCCGAACGTGTTCCCGCCGCTCGCGAAGTCCGACTTCCTCGCGGAGAATCCCGCGAGAGCCGTCGAGATCGTGCTCAACGGATTGAACGGGCCGGTCAAGGTCAACGGAGCCACCTACAACTCCGTGATGCCGCCGATGAGCCAGCTCAACGATGACGAGATCGCGAACATCCTCACGTTCGTGAACAACAGCTGGGGCAACAGCGGTCCAGCCATCGATGCCGCGCAGGTGAAGGCCACCCGGGCCAGCACCAAGCGGGCTGAAGGGGCGGCGCATTGAACCAGGAGCGAGTCATGAAGACGCTCATCGTCGGCGCTGCGCTGAGTCTGATGTGGGTCTCGGGATTCGCGGCGAATCCCAGGCCCCAGGGGACGGAGCGACCGGCCATGACACGGGTCGCCGCCGGCGCGCTCGATTCGGTACTGCCTGTCGCGCCGGGAAAGAATCGCGTGCAGGTCGCGTCGTTCGAGATGGATGCCGTGCCGGTCACGAATGGACAGTTCGCCGCGTTCGTGGCCGCGAATCCGAAATGGCGTCGCGATCGCGTATCGCGACTGATGGCAGATCCGCAGTATCTGTCCCAGTGGCAGACGCCGACGACGCCTGTCGCCGCGGAGCGCAACCAGCCTGTCACTCGAGTGAGCTGGTACGCAGCGCGTGCGTACTGCGACTCACGAGGCACGAGATTGCCGACCTGGTACGAATGGGAGTGGGCCGCTGCAGCGAACGAGTCAAGCGCCGATGCGCGCAACGATCCTCGCTGGACGCAGCAGATCCTTGCCTGGTACTCGCAACCGGCAGGTGCTCTGCCTGATGTTGGGTCGCGGCCGGCGAATGTTCACGGCGTTCGCGATCTTCACGGCGTCGTCTGGGAATGGGTCGAGGACTACAACAGCCTGCTGGTCGCCGGCGATAACCGCCAGCAGGCGGAAGCGGACGACACCCGATTCTGCGGCCCCGGCGCACTGACGATGGAGCAGAAGGAGCAGTACGCCACGCTCATGCGGATCGCGATGCTCTCCAGTCTCAGGGCCGAGTTCACTACTGCCACGATGGGATTCCGATGCGTACGCTGAAGCAGTTCTGCCGTTCATCCCTGTTCGCGCTGACCCTCGGTCTTCTCGCGCAAGCCGTGCTGGCCGAACCTGTTGCACCTTCGCTCTACGAACTCGAACTGACGCTCACGGATCAGGCCGAGGCATCCCGGCGACTCGACGTATATCGAGGCCACGTCGTGCTCGTCACGATGTTCTACGGGCGCTGTCCAATGGCTTGCCCACTGCTTATCGATACGCTCCGGGCGATCGAGTCATCGCTTCCCGAGATCGAGCGTTCGAATCTGCGTGTGCTGATGGTTTCGATCGATCCGGAGCACGACACGCCTGCCGCGCTTGCGGCATTGGCGAAGCAGCGGCGACTGGATCCGAAGCGGTGGACGATGGCTCAGGTTCCGAAAGATGACGTGCGGCTGCTGGCTGCAGCGTTGAATGTCCAGTATCGGCAATTGCCCGATGGTCAGTACAACCACACGAGCGTCATCACCTTGCTCGGGCCTCGGGGCGTCATCGGGAAACAGACGACTGCTCTGGGGAAGCCGGATCCGGAGTTTGTGGCGGATGTGCGCAAGGCGCTGGGAAGAGGGCGGTAGACTCGGGCTCTTCGTTCCGCGAACGCGGGAACTCGGCAGACGGAACGAAGATGAACTCCCGCTTGCGCGGGAGTCGGAGCTACGCTGGGGTGACGAGAGGTGAGGGAACCTCGCATTGCCCGCCACAACCGCACCCATGATGCTCGCGCGAAATCACCGACAGCTCGGTGGTCGCCTGCGCCAGGATCTCTCGCAATGCGATCCTCAGTGCGTCTCCATGAAGGAGATCAGGCTGAAATCGCACGACGCCGATCGAATGCTCGAATATGCGTAGCGTGGCACGAACGAACCAGGTGCCGCCCTGCGATGCGGGGCTCGGCGACCGGCCGATCAACAGTTCGCATCGTGTGATCGAATCGCACACACGAACCAGGTCCTCCGCAAACTTCGAAATGCCTTCTTCGATCTGAGGAATCGGCTCGACATTCCGATAGGTAATACACAGCAACGGCGCCATGGTTTTCCCTCTGTCCCTGGATGCAGGCAGTGTGAGGCTTTGTGCCGGGCCGAGGGATGAGGGCTTCCGCGTGCGCGATACGCAGTAGAACCGGCACTGTGACAGCCGTCACAGACGGTGTCCGATTGACATAGATCAGTGCGCTGTTGCGGTAGCAGGATGACACTGTGCTCATGAACACTATCCCGCCCTTCGATCGCGAACTACTCGTCCGCTACGAAAAACCCGGGCCGCGCTACACGTCGTACCCGACTGCGCCGCAGTTCGATGCCCGGTTCGACGAGTGCGCCTTCCGCGAGCAAGCGCTGCTGAGCAACGCCGATCTGATCCCGCGGCAGCTCTCGTTGTACGTTCACGTGCCTTACTGTTTCAGCCCGTGCTTTTATTGCGGCTGTACCCGGATCATCACGCGCGATACGAGTCGCGCTGAACCCTATCTGGAACGGCTGCTGCGGCAGATCGAGACCGTATCGTGCCTCTTCGATCGGGACCGTGAGGTCGTGCAGATTCACCTCGGCGGCGGAACGCCGAACTTCCTGCGGCCGCATCATCTGGAGCAGTTGTTCGGCAGCCTGTCGCGCCATTTCACGTTCAGCTCGACCGCAGCCCGCGACTTCTCGATCGAGATCGATCCTAGATTCATCCGTGCCGGCGATATCGAGGCCTATGGCCGGATCGGCCTCAACCGCGCGAGCCTCGGCGTCCAGGATTTCGACGCCGACGTGCAGCGAGCAGTGAACCGGATCCAGAGCGTCGAGCAGACTCTCGATGTGATCGAGCGTTGTCGCGCGAGCGGCTTTCGCTCGGTCAATGTCGATCTCATCTATGGCCTGCCGAAGCAAACACTCGCCGGCTTCTCGCGCACACTCGACACGGTGCTGGCGGCGCGCCCGGATCGACTGGCGATCTACGGCTACGCTCACATGCCTTCGCTGTTCAAGGCGCAGCGGCAGATCGAAGACGCCGATCTGCCGGATGCGCAGACGAAGCTGGCTCTGCTGCAGGTGGCGATCGAGAAGCTATCAGGCGCGGGTTATCGCTATATCGGAATGGATCACTTCGCGTTGCCCGAGGACGATCTCTCGAAGGCCCAGGAGGAGGGCAAGCTGCACCGGAACTTCATGGGCTATACGACGCATGCGGACTGCGACCTGATCGGCCTCGGCGTCAGTGCAATCAGCCATGTGGGCGACAGCTTCAGCCAGAGTCCGCGAGACCTGACGAGCTGGGAACTCGGCGTGGATCAAGGACGCATCCCGGTGTGGCGGGGCCTGCGCATGAGCGCCGATGACATGATCCGTTCCGAGGTGATTCAGCAGTTGATGTGTCAGGGCGAGATCGACATCGATCGCATCGAACGCCGCTACGTCATCGATTTCCACCAGTACTTCGCCGACGCATTCCAGCGGCTGCGGGCCCTGGAGGCGGATGGCCTGGTCATCCTGGAGCCCCACCGTGTGGTTTCGACGTCGCGCGGACGGATGCTGTTGCGTATCATCGCCATGTGCTTCGACAACTACCTGCAACAAGCCACTGCGGCCACCCCACGATACTCGCGTGTGATCTGAGTCTTTCAGCGACATGCGGGCAGGTTTCTGCATGACGGCCCCCTCCCGCAGAACGGGGGCGATGGCCGACGATGGCGACGATCTGCATTTCTGCAGCACCTGCGCGTTCTCGGCGGCGTGCATGCAGCGCGGCTACGACAAGTCGCATCTCAAGGAGCTGCACGTCCTCGTCGAGCACGTCGGGCCGTTCAAGGAAGGCGAGCACCTGTTCCGCGAGGGCGATCCGTTCAACGCCATTGCAGCCGTGCGTTCCGGGACGGTGAAGACGTATGTCACGGATGCCAACGGCCGCGAACAGGTCCAGGGATTCTTCCTGCCCGGCGAGATCATCGGGCTGAACGCGATTTCTCATTCGCGCTATCCATGCAACGCGGTGTCGCTGGACTCCGTGCTGCTGTGCTGGTTCTCCTTTCCGACGATGGCCGCGCTTGCGACACGCATGCCAGGGCTGCAGCAGCAGCTGTTCAGGTTGCTCAGCGAAGACATCGGCAAGGCAGCGCTGCTGTCGGGCAACTACAGCGCGGACGAACGGACGGCCGCATTCCTCATTGGATTGTCACGACGCTACGCCTCACGAGGGTTTTCCCCGAACCGATTCGTGCTCACTATGAGCCGGACTGATATCGCGAACTATCTGCGCCTGGCGTCCGAGAGCGTCAGCCGCGTTTTCCGCCGCTTTCAGGACGAGGGCCTGTTGCAGGTCGATCGGCGGGAGATCGAGATTCTCGATCGTGCCCGGCTCGAGGAACTTTCGCGGAGCATTCTGCGGGAGTGACTATTCCCGTATGGCAGGAAGCGCTGGCGCGTTGACGTCATGCGAAGCACGCGATAACGCCCCGATTGAAGTCAGCTCCGCGACGAGAAACTCGAACCCGTTCGCAGTTTCGGAAGCTCGCTTCTTTCCCGACCGCCACTTGATCTGGATCAGGGCACCCACGGTCCCTTGCCCTCAGCATCACCTCATCATCCGAGGAGATGCGTGTCATGAGTGCGAACAAGAAGCTATGGGGTGGACTGGCCTTGCTGCTGGTGGTCTCGTTCACCGTGTTATTATGGGTCGGTGGAGAAATCCATCGTGTGATGCCGCCCATCCCCGCGGCGGTAGTGACCAACGAGGGAGCGACGGTCTACACCCGCGCCGATATCGAGAAAGGCCGGCAGGTCTGGCAGTCCATCGGCGGACAACAGCTGGGATCGATCTGGGGTCACGGCAGCTACGTCGCACCGGACTGGACTGCGGACTGGCTGCATCGTGAAGCGCTCGCCTGGCTGGATATCGAAGCCAGGCGCACCACGTCGCAAGACTACGCGCAGCTCGCATCGGATGTGCAGGCCGGTTTCGTCGCGCGTCTGCAGCCGCGGATCCGAGAGAACACCTACAACCCGGAAACCGACACGGTCGTGATTCCGACCGACCGGGCAGCGGCCATCAAGCAGGTCGCTGAACACTACACCTCGCTGTTCGGCAACGATCCGAAGCTGCTCGAGCTGCGCAAAGCCTACGCGATGAAGAACGACACGGTGCTCGATGCTGACCACCGTCACGTTCTGACGGCGTTCATCTGGTGGTCAGCGTGGTCTGCCGTGACCGAGCGGCCAGGGCAGGAAGTCACCTACACGAACAACTGGCCGCACGACGAACTCGTCGGCAATCAACCTCCGGGCCATCTGTTGCTCTGGACCGTGTTCAGCGTGCTGTTCCTGATCGCGGGTATCGCCTTGCTCGGCTGGCATCACGCGCGTCATCGCGAGGAAGAACCGGTGAAGCTTCCTGCGACGGATCCCCTGGCGTCGATTGCCGTCACGCCGTCGATGCGGGCAACCGCCAAGTACTTCTGGCTGGTGATCGCGTTGTTCCTGACGCAGATCCTCCTGGGCGCGATCACTGCGCACTATCAGGTAGAAGGGCAGGAGGCCTACGGTTTCGCGCTCTCCAACTACCTTCCGTATTCGCTCTCACGCACCTGGCACACGCAACTCGCGGTGCTGTGGATTGCGACCGCCTGGCTGGGCATGGGCCTCTACATAGGACCAGCGATCTCGGGTCACGAGCCAAAGTATCAACGGTTCGGTGTGAACTTCCTGTTCACCTGCCTGCTGATCATCGTAGTCGGTGCATTCACGGGGCAGTGGCTCGCGGTCATGCAGAAGCTCGGGCTCGCGAGGAACTTCTGGTTTGGCCACCAGGGCTGGGAATACGTGGATCTCGGCCGCTTCTGGCAGATCTTCCT
>JACZCZ010184735.1_pt1 | contig 22464 bp, 15 predicted proteins | sample 8641811 | NCBI WGS metagenome assembly JACZCZ01 (sample SAMN15324610, study PRJNA640507) | soil metagenome | isolation source: intercropping peanut in the first line | place: China: Luxin town, Laibin City, Guangxi Province | collected 2019-07-25 | depth 10cm m | reverse complement strand
GTGCTGGATCCGGAACAGAACAACACGTTCCGCGACAACTACCTGGGCCTGCCCTTCGACCTGTCGAAGGTCATGTTCATCGCGACGGCCAACATGCTCGACACGATTCCCGGCCCGCTGCGGGATCGCATGGAAGTCATCGAGCTCACGGGCTACACGGAGGACGAGAAGGTCGAGATCGCGAAGCGCTATCTCGTCAAGCGTCAGCTCGAAGCGAACGGCCTCAAGCCGGAGCAGGCGGGCGTGACGGATGAGGCGTTGCGACAGATTGCGCGCGACTACACGCGAGAAGCGGGTTGCCGCAACCTGGAACGCCAGATCGGCGCCGTGCTGCGCAACGTCGCGGTGAAGATTGCTGACGGCAGCGCGACCCAGCAGACGGTAGACGTCGAGAAGGTTCGTTCGATCCTCGGCGCAGCCCGCTTCGAGAGCGAAGTGGCGATGCGGACGAGCGTGCCGGGTGTGGCGACGGGTCTTGCGTGGACGCCGGTCGGCGGCGACATCCTCTTCATCGAGGCGACGCGCGTGCCGGGCAGCGGCCACCTGATCCTCACGGGTCAGCTCGGCGACGTCATGAAGGAAAGTGCGCAGGCGGCACTGTCGCTCGTGAAGTCACAGGCGGAACGTCTGGGCATCGATCCTGCGCTTCTGCGCAAGAGCGATGTGCATATCCACGTACCCGCGGGTGCGATCCCGAAGGACGGCCCGAGTGCCGGTACGGCGATGTACACGGCGCTGGTTTCGCTGCTGACAGGCAGGACCGTGGCCAACGATCTGGCGATGACCGGCGAGATCAGCCTGCGCGGGCTGGTGTTGCCGATCGGCGGCGTGAAGGAGAAGACAGTCGCGGCCCATCGCGCCGGCATCCGGCGAGTGCTGTTGCCGGCGAGAAACCGGAAGGATCTGGAAGACGTGCCGCAGAGCGTTCGCGACGATCTGAAGTTCGTCTTCTGCGAGCATGTCGAAGACGTGGTCAAAGAAGCGCTTGAGATCACGCTCTCGGCCACGCCAATCAACGCAGCAGCCTGACCCCAAGGCATGCGCCCTCTCTTCGGAGAGGGCGCCCACGTCTGTCTCCTGACGCCTGTCGGGGCATCTTCAATCTCCTGCTGACGCTTCGTCCGAGGCATTCGCGCGTCGGATTTCCTGCCAGTCGCGCATTCGCGTCGTACTGTGTGACCCAAATCACACACTGAACTTCTCTGAATCGAATCTGAATGTGACAGCGGGACGCTGCGAGCGTTCGGTTCGAACGTGCTGGCATGTGCCGTGCAACACACTCAGCAATGAATCGCATTGCAAGATCGTCAGGAAGGGAGTAATCAGGCACTCATGTTTCGCACGCACACTCGTGGCATGCGCAACGTTGCGCGATCCGGCTCCTACTGCAGCGAGTCGTGGTCGCGCTCTGACACTTCCGCTGTCGATCTTTCCCGGATTCTCGCGCCCGATGCGGCGCACCGCACTGGCGCACGTGCGGAGGGAACATGTTCCCCCATGGATCAGTCTTGGTCCTATAGGCCATTGCGGGTTCGCACAGTGGCGGCCCACGATGACTCCGGGCGTATGCTGGTTGCGAGGTTTCGCGAACGAGCGTCGGTGTGCGATGAAGATGGTGGAACGATGTGACATGTGGCGGCCGTCGCGGTCCAACACTTCAGGTTCGCATCGTTCAGTGCGTTGATACATTTCAGTGGAGGGCGGTTCGATGTCAGACAGCCCGATGGCCAGCCCGCAGCGCGGGTCCGCCTCGCAACGCGGCGAGAGCTTCGTTGAATCCTTGAGCGCGTACAGCCGGTTCCACCGTGCGCAGCACTGGTCCGGCACTTTCGGCGAGTTCCTTCGCACCGTCGTCCCCAACAACGCGCGACAGCTCGCACGCACCAGCCACGAGTATCTGTGGGACATGCTCAACTGGTACGGACGCCCCGATGCGAACGGCAACGGCTCCGGAGAGACCGCGGGCGCGAAGGAACTCTTCAAGCGCGAGCTCTACGGCATCGACGAGCCGCTCGGCCGCGTCGTCGACTACTTCAAGGCATCCGCCGCCGGCTCCGACGTGGGTCGTCGCCTTCTGTTGTTGCTCGGGCCGCCGTCGGGCGGCAAGTCGACGATGGCGATCCTGCTCAAGCGGGGCCTCGAGGAATACAGCCTGACCGACGAAGGAGCGATGTACGCGCTGCAGGGGTCGCCCATGCACGAGTCGCCGCTCAACCTGATTCCTGCCAGCCTGCGCGCCGAGTTCCGTGATACGTACGGCGTGGAAATCCGCGGTGAACTGAGTCCGTGGGCACGCGATCGACTCGAACGCGAGTTCGAAGGCGACTTCCTGCGCATGCCGGTCGAACGCGTATTCCTCAACGAAGCTTCGCGTGTCGGCGTGGGCACCTACGCGCCGCACGATCCGACGACTGCCGATCTTGCTGACCTCGTCGGTTCGGTTGATCTTTCGAAGGTCGCCCAGTTCGGCGACGAAGGCGATCCGCGTGCCTGGTCGTGGTCGGGCGCCGTCTATGCCGCGAGCCGCGGCGTGCTGGAGATGATCGAAATCCTGAAGGTGAAGCGCGAGTTCCTCTACCTCCTGCTCACGCTGACGCAGGAGAAGAACGTCAAGGTGTCGCGCTTCCCGCTCATCTATCTCGACGAAACGATTCTCGCGCACACCAACCTCGCGGAATTCCACAAGTTCCTGCAGGAGAAAGAGAACGAGGCGCTGCTCGACCGCATGGTCATCGTGCGGGTGCCGTATACGCTCTCCTACAACGAGGAGGCGCGCATCTACACCAAGCTCGTATCGGCTGCGCCCGCCTTCCGCGATGTGCATCTCGATCCGCATGCCCTGCGACTCGCGTCGGTGTTTGCAGTTCTTACACGGCTCGTGAAACCGGAGCGTGAAGGGCTCGACCTGTCGAAGAAGGTTCGCCTGTACGCGGGCGAAGCGGTCGAAGGCTTCGCGGAAAGCGAAGTGACGCGCCTGCGATCGGAAGCGCCCGAGGAAGGACTCACGGGTGTCAGCCCGCGCTTCATCGTGAACTCGATCTCCAACGCCATCACACGCAGCGACAAGAAGAGCCTCACCAGCATGGAAGTGCTGCTCGCGCTCAAGGACTCGATCGAAACCGACGCGCGCATGGACGCAAAGGCGAAGAAACTCTGGATCGACTATCTCGTGCTCGCGCGCAAGGACTTCTACAACCGCTGGGTGAAGGAAGACGTGCACCGCGCCCTGTTCGCCTCGTTCGAAGACGAGGCACAGCAGCTGCTCGACAAGTATCTCGACGAAGTCGAGGCCTCACTCGATCACCGCGAGGTCACCGATCCGATCACGGGCGAATCGCGTCCCGCGGACGAGCGCTTCCTGCGTTCGGTCGAGGACAAGATCAAGGTGTCCGACTCCGGCAAGCTCACGTTCCGCCAGGAGGTCGTGCGCAAGGCGATGGTGGCCTACAAGTCGCACGAAAAGTTCACGCTCAACAGTCACTCACGCATGCGCGAAGCGATCGAGCAGTACCTCTTCGAGGAACGCCGCGACGTTCTGCGGCTGGTGACCTCGGCAGCGCGGCCGGACGATGAGGCGCGCAAGAAGATTTCCGCAGTCCAGGAACGACTGACCGGCGAGTACGGTTATGACGAACACAGCGCCAAGGAGGCCTTGAGCTACGTGACGACGTTGCTGGCGCAGGAGTAGCACAGATCACCTGGGGGTTTCGAGACCGACATGAGCGACCCCACTTCGACGGATCCCGGCGGCAAGCCGGGATCGAACCCGGGCGACGCCGGGTGGTACGACTTGTTCTCGCGCGGCGCGCGGGACTGGCTGCGCCACAATGAAAAGGTGCGCGACGCCGTGCGCCAGCATCTGCCGCAGATCGTCGCAGGCGCCGATGTGCTGACCGGCGGCGCAAGCACCGTGCGTGTGCCAGTGCGAATGCTCGAGCACTATCGATTCAAGCTGCGCCCGCCGAACGAGCAGGAGGGTGTCGGGCAGGGGCAGGCGAAGCCGGGCGATCGCATCGGCCGCCCTCAGCAACAGGACAGCGATCAGCGCGGCCAGGGCGGCAACGAAGAAGGCGGCATCCAGTACACGCTGGAATTCCGCATCGACGACATCGTCGACTGGTTGTGGGAGGAAATGCAGCTTCCCAATCTCGAAGCGAAAGCCGGCAAGTCACGCGAGGACGACTGGACCCGCGAGGGCTGGGATAGACGCGGCGCACGTTCACGCCTCGACCGCCGGCGCTCCATGAAGGAATCGATCAAGCGTCGCGGCGTTCAATCGGCACAAGGCGCCGATTCGCCCTCCTTCACCGATGACGACCTGCGTTTCCGCCAGCTCGCCAAGCGCGAACAACCCGCGACCCAGGCAGTCGTGATCCTGCTGCTCGATGTCTCCGGCAGCATGGGTGAGCGCGAACGGCAGATCGCAAAGACGTTCTTCTTCTGGGCGATCCAGGGCCTGCGCCGCCAGTACCGGCACCTGGATCTCGTGTTCGTTGCTCATACCTCCGACGCGTGGGAGTTCCAGGAAGAGGAATTCTTCCGTGTGAGCGGCACCGGCGGCACTGTTGCGTCCGCAGGGCTGAAGAAGGTTCGCGAAGTCATCGAGGAACGCTTCAGTCCGGCCCAGTACAACGTCTATCTGTTCTACGCATCGGACGGCGAGAACTTCCCTTCCGATCAGCCGCAGGCGCAGGAAGCGCTCGAGGAACTGACAGACCTCTGCAACTACGCAGGCTTCCTCGAAGTTGCTCCACTCGCAGGCACCGTGCCCGACAGCGAGATCGGCAAGCTCTTCAACGAACTGTCGCGCGAAGAAAGCAACATCGGGGCCTACCGCGCGAACAGCACGGACGATATCTGGGGTGCGGTGAGGCACTTCTTTGGGAAGGCGGCGGAGACGTGATGAATCGATGCAGGCACGGGGCACGGGGCTCGGGGCCTGGGCCAGAGAATCCTGGTTACGCGCTCCTGTGCTGGCCCGCGTCCCGAGCCGCGGGTTCCGTGCCCTCTCCCGAGGTTCCGCAATGACCGAAGACTGGCAATCCCACATCACCCGCATCGAGCAGCTGGCCCGCAGTCAGGGCATGCGGTACGACCCGGTCGAGTTCGAGGTCGTGCCGGAAAGCTTCATGACCGAGATTGCGATCTACGGTCTGCCGGTGCGCATGCCGCACTGGTCGTTCGGTGTGCGTTACATCTATCAGCTGATCCAGCATCGCATGGGATTGTCGCGACTCTTCGAAGTCGTGTTCCCGGGCAATCCGGGGCGCGCCTATCTCGCGAAGAGCAACAGCTATGCGGAGAACGTGCTCGTGACGGCACACGTTCTCGGGCATGCGGACTTTTCGAGCAACAACATGCTCTTCCGCCGCAGCCAAACGCAGGTCGGCGAACACATCGTCGAACAGGCAGCCGCGCATGCGCGACAGATCGGCGTAGCGATCCAGGAACATGGACTCGAACGCGTCGAGCTCGTGCTCGATGCGGCACTGTCGCTCGAGCAGCACATCGACATCGATGCAGGCGTTCGTCGGTCGCGGTACGCAGATCTCATGCCCGAGCCCTCGCAGATCCCAGACAACGATTTCGCTCGCCGCTACGCGGCACTCGGGCCTGACACAGCGCGACCGAAACCGACGGGCGCGCCGAAGCGTGCACCGGTTCCGCCCCACCCTGAGAAGGACCTGCTGTGGTTCATCGCGAATTACGCGCCCGATCTCGAGCCGTGGGAGCGCGACATCTTCCTGGCGGTGCGCGAAGAGTCGTTCTATTTCTATCCCGTGTTCGCCTGCCAGATCATGAATGAAGGATGGGCTTCGTTCTGGCACGCACGGCTGCTGCGTGAAGCGGATTTCCTGCCGCAGTCAGCCTACGTCGATGCGATCAAATGTCATTCCGACGTGGTGAGGCCGACGGCGAGCGGCGAGAACGTGGCGCTGCAGACCAATCCGTATCACCTCGGCTTCTCGATCTGGGAAAAGATCGTCGAGGAACGCGGTCTCGAGGGCGCCCGCAAGATCATGCGCGAAGACGACGACTTCGCATTCGTGCGCAATCACCTGACTTTCGACCTTGCGAAGGAGCTCAAGCTCTTCCACTTCAAGGGGCCGGCCAATGGAACGATGACCGTGCAGGAGACGGACCTGCCACTGCTGCACGACGCATTGCTCGCGCCCAAATACGGATTCGGCGCTCCTACCGTGAGCGCAGCGCGCATCCACGTCGATGGCAAACTCGAATTGATTCACGACCACGCCACGGACGGACGAGGCCTCGACCCGGAACGCGGTCGGAAGGTTCTCGAATACATTGCGCGCGTGTGGCGCCGGCCAGTCACGCTAACAACAGTGGACAATGACAAGAGGACGGTGGAGCTGGCGGTGTCAGCGCCGGTGCCGGGATGAGGGGACGTGATCGGGTGATCAAGTGATCACCGGGTCATTCGATCACCGGATCACGCCTAGCTGACGAACGCGTGCCTGTGATCCCTCAGGAAATCATCGAACGACCTCGGCTCCTGCCCCGTCACCTCCCGGACCACATCCGTCGGGGCGACGTTGATCAGGTTGGACGCGCAGGCATCCCAGAGCTCGAGAGTTGCTTCGATCATCACCGGGGCCGCGCCCGCGGCCTGCAGTCGGCCCCGGGCTTCGTTCGCGGTGATATCGACGTAGCGGATCGGCTTGCCGAGCACATGGCTCATGCGGCTGGCCACTTCGTCGTACGTGATGGATTCGCTGCCGGTAACCGTGTAGGTCCGGCCTGCGTGAGTCGGATCGAGCAGGGCAACGGCCCCTACTGCGCCCACGTCGCGCGCATCGACGAACGTCCACTTGCTGCTGCGGAAAGGTCCGGCGATCACATTCTGGGCTGCTACCGCGGGCGCGAACTGAAGCAGGTTCTGCATGAAGAAGGTAGGACGCAGGTGCGTCACCTGGATGCCGCTGGCCTGGGAACTGCCTTCCACCTGGCCCAGCCACCGCAAAGCGCGAGCGCAGCACAGACCTGCATTTGCGCCGACCCCTGAGAGCTGAACCAGCCGGGGGACGCCGGCCTTCTTGGCCGCGGCCACGAAACGACCGTGCAATTCGGCCATCCGGGGGGAGAACCCTGACGCGAGGAACGCCGCGTCGACGCCTTCAAGAGCCCTCTGCAGGCTGCTATCGTCGGAGAAATCGCCGCGCACGACCTCGATATTGTCGGCGGAGACGCGCAACTTGGCGGGATCGCGCACCAGGGCGCGTACGGCGACGGGTTTACCGGCCAGTCCTGCAAGGACTGCCTGGCCTACATTCCCCGTTGCTCCGGTTACGAGCAGCATCTGATCTCCGAAAAACGCACGAAGGGCGAAGTTTGTGGTCCGAATTCTCGATCTGGCGGATACATTAAGGGCGCGGCCTGTCCGGGTAAACGGCGGGACGGGCGAATAGTATGGTGCGCTGACTTCATGAATCCCCGGCCTACAATGCAGACCATTAAAGGACACCTGCTAAGTTGGGGAATCGGCTGATTGAATAACTTCAGCGACATTGTTGCTTATGTTCGTGTGGTCGAAGCCCACAGCTTCGTAGCCGCCGCCCAGACCCTGGGAATGTCCCCCTCGGCCATCAGCAAGGCGGTCAGCCGCCTCGAAGAGCGTCTTGGCGCGCGCTTGCTGAATCGTACGACCCGTTCCCTGAGCCTGACCGATGTCGGCGCGGCCTTCTACGAACGCTGTCGCGAAGCGCTCAGCCAGCTCGATCATGCCGAAAGCGAGGTTTCCGAATCGCGGGGTATTCCACGCGGTCGCCTGCGGGTCGACGTCCCCGTCTCTCTGGGCAGGCGCATCATCGTCCCTGCGCTGCCGCGTTTCATTGCGCAGTACCCTGAAATCAGCGTGCAGATGAGCATGAACGACCGGGTCATCGATCTCGTGCAGGAAGGCATCGATGCCGCCCTGCGCGTGGGTCACCTGAGCGATTCGAGCCTCATTGCCCGCCGCATCGGCCAGCTGCGCGGCGTCACTTGCGCCTCGCCTGAATTCATCGAGCGCCATGGCCTTCCCCGCGATCCGACCGAGTTGAAACCGGAGCACTGCCTGCAGATGTTCAAACCTGGCAACAACCAGGTCCGTGAATGGATGTACAAGAAGGGGGATGTGGAGCTGACGCTGACGCCGGCCGGTCGCCTTTCGTTCAGCGATCCCGAATCGGCTGTTGCGGCCGCCGTGAGCGGTGCCGGTTTCGTCCGGAGCCTCGACTTTACGGTGGAAGCGCAGATAGCTGCAGGGCTGTTGCAGCCTGTGCTCGAAGACTGGAACGACGGTGCGTACTGGCCAGTTTCCGTTGTCTATCCGCAGCATCGTCAGCCGACGGCGAAGATCCGCGCATTCATCGATTTCGTGACCGGCCTGTTTCCGCAGACCGATGCGCCGCCGCTGGCTGCGGCTTCGCGCGCGCCGAGTGCTAACGGCGCTGCATCGCGAACTGAATCGCGAGGCCAACCAGCAGCACAACCGATACCGTGATCGTTTCCTGAAGCGAGCTGCTCGTCAGCAGCCAGGCGATCAGCAGCAACGCGAACACGACGGAGATCATGCCGCCCGGCACGACGAAGGCTGCGGGCTGATCGGGATGCATTCGACGCAGTTTCGGCACCGCCGCGCACGTCGCGGCGAACGTGGTGAGCCGCGCAAGTGTCGCGATCGCGACGAGTCCGACGAAGGATCCCGCCAGAGTAAATGCCAGCATGACTGCAGCAGTCGCCACGATGGCGATGTGCGGCGTTCGAAAGCGCGGCTGCGGCTGGCTGAGGGCGGACGGCAACTGACCGCGCTCCGACATCGCGAACAGAATGCGCGGCGCCGCGAGCATGAGTCCGTTGAGCGTGCCCGCGATCGACACGAGCGCCGTCGCCGCCATGAGCGCTCCACCGGCACTCCCCAGGAAGCTCGAGGCCGAATCAGCCAGCGGCCGCTCCGACTGATCGAGCCCCGGCAGCGTTCCCGTGCACACGATCTGAATCAGGATGTAGAGCGGCGCAATGATGGCGAATGCGACCATCGCTCCGAACGGCAGGGTGCGCTGTGGATCCTTGATCTCGCCTCCCGGAATCACCGCTGCCTCGAAACCGGTGAACGCAAAAACGAGCAGGAACACCGCAGCCGAAAACGACGTGTAGTCGACGTGCACGTCGGCGACTGCAAAATTCGCCGGCTGCACGAAGAACAACCCGGCTGCGACGAACAGGATGAGCGGAACGATCTTGCCGATCGTGAACAGATCCGCGAGCAGCGCGCCATTGCGCACACCCGTGACGTTGATGACCGCGAACAGCATCGTGATCGACGTCAGCAGCACGGCCCTCGGCGCCGGCATCGCCGCATCGGGCCAGAAGTGCCCGATATAGTCGATGAACAGGTTGGACAGCGCGGCGAACGAAGCCACGCGGGAAAGCCACATCAGCCACCCGATCTGGAAGCCGACCGTGGGACCGAATGCCTCGGTCGCATAGAGGTATGGCCCGCCCGTCCCCGTGAATCGGCTACCCGCCTCCGCGAAACACCAGATGATCAGCAGCACCAGCACCGCGCAAAGAAGATACGCGAGGATGCTGTAGGGGCCGATGAGCGCATCGACGCGCGACGGCAGTCCGAAAATGCCCGCGCCGACGATGGAGTTGATGAAGAGGGCGACGAAGTCCCAGCGGCCGATGCCGCGGATGAGGGTGCTGTCGGGGGAGGAAGCTTGAGAGGTCAAAGGCCCGGTCTCATGTGTTGTTGTTATCCGACTGTGGGTCCGACTGAAGCCGCACCCCAGCAGGAACAGGACCTGGATCAGCGAGGAGGGCTGCCTTCAAGCAGGTCTTTCAGCTCGCCCTTCCACACCTTCGCGATGGTATGCGTTCCGTGTCCGCGTGTCTCGTCGCTCATCGGAACCGTCATCGCGCGACCGCGCGGAACGCGCTTGATCTCGCGCTCGAGAATTCCAAGCTCCGGCGGATTGATCAGGTCGTCCGCAAAGTTGATTGCGAGCAGCGGTGCACTGATCTTCTCCAGCGCGGGGCCCGGGTCATAGTCCCAAGATGCTTCGAGCTGATAGAGCACATCGTTCGCATCCGTGGCTTGCATCGACGTCCTGACCGACTCATCGAGCACCTGGTCGCTGGCCGACAGCGTCGGCATGGACTGCTGGCGCACGACGGGATTGCTGCCCATCAGGAACAACATCTGCTGCGCCGTGCGCAGACTCTGCGGCTGCGCGGTGTAATTGCCGTCGTGCCATTGCGGATCATTGCGGATCGCGTCGATGATCACGCGACGCCAGACCCGATTGCGGCCCGAGATCTGCGTGGGAAGACTCGCGAGCGGCAACAACGCATCCATGAACTGCGGATACATCTCGCCCCACAACCAGCTGTGCATGCCGCCCATCGACGTTCCCATCACGAGGCGCAGGTGGTCGATGCCCAGTCCCTCGGCCAGCAGTCGCTGCTGCGACACGATCATGTCGCGATAGCCGTAGCGTGGAAACTTGGCACGCAGTCCATCGCTGGGCTTGCTGGACCCGCCGTGACCGACATTGTCGGGGAGCACGATGAAGTAGCGGGTCGCATCGAAGACACCGCCAGGCACGAACAGCTCATCCGCAAAGTCCGCGCGCAGGAACTGCGCGCCGCTGCCGCCCGTGCCGTGAAGGATCAGCACTGCGTTCAGCGCGCGGCCGTTGGCATCACGCCGAAGTGTCCCGATCGTTCGATAGTGCAGACGCAGCTCGGGGAGTTTCTCACCCGATGCGAACTTGAAGTCGCGAAGGACGTAGTCCCCCTCGAGCGGTGCGGGATAGTCGGCGGCGTGAGCGAGCGACAGGCACGACGCGAAAAGAAGAACGGCGATTCGAAGCATGCGACTGATCCGGGTGCAGTGATCAGCGCGGGAGTCTAGTGGATCTGACTCTGCTGTGGGTCCGGCTTTAGCCGGGCGTCATCCGACAGGATGCTGCGCATGACGTCCGGATGAAGCCGGACCCACAGCCAGCAGCGGAGGACCAAGCCTCAATCGCAGTTGAAACAAATCTGTCCATGCACCTGCGGCAACTGCGTCAGTCGCGCGGCGCGCAGCTTCGGCAGCAGCATCGCAATGGCGCGCTGGGCTTCGCGGCAACGCTGCATATTGAGGGAATAGTCGGACGCGCGATGGGTGCGTTCGTCGGATTCGTCTTCGAACAGCACTGTCAGCGTCTCGAGATTGTCGATGGTCTGATCGATCAGGTTCAGCGGATCGGTGAACATGGCACGGCTCCTCGCAATCTTCAGGGAAATCATGTCTGGCTCCATATACAGCCTGTATGGTTATACAGCTTCAGACCGCTGGCAAGACCGCTACGTAACCCCTTGATCGGCCGGCATCGGTTACACTGACTCGTCGACCTTTCCGGAGCCCTGCATGATTTCGCGACGCTTTCGTTGTGCCCTGTTCCTCGCCCTCGCCAGCCTCTCCGCCGCAACTCATGCCGACCTGACGGCCACGGAACTCGACGCAGCGGTCAAGGCGATCGAACCGAAAGTCATCGAATGGCGGCGCGATTTTCACCAGCACCCTGAACTGAGCAATCGCGAAGTGCGCACCGCCGAAGTCGTTGCGAAGCGGCTTCGCGCAATGGGACTGGAAACAAAGACAGGCATCGGACTCACCGGCGTCGCAGCGCTGCTGCGCGGCGGCCAGCCTGGTCCGACGATCGCGCTGCGCGCTGACATGGACGCGCTGCCCGTCACCGAGCAGGTCGACCTGCCGTTCAAGTCGAAAGTCACGACGCAGTTTCGTGGCGAAACCGTCGGCGTCATGCACGCGTGCGGGCACGATTCGCACACCGCGATGCTGCTCGGCGTCGCGGAGATCCTGAGCAGCCGGCGTCAGCAGCTGCGGGGTCAGATCCTTTTCGTTTTCCAGCCAGCCGAAGAAGGCGCGCCTGAAGGCGAGACGGGTGGCGCGCGACGCATGCTTGCGGAGGGACTGTTCGATATCGCGAAGCCCGAGGCCGTGTTCGGCCTTCATGTGATCGCGTCACTGCCGACCGGCGTGATCGGCTATCGGCCCGGTCCGATGATGGCCGGCTCCGACAGCTTCACGATCAACGTGCAGGGACGACAGACGCACGGCTCGCGCCCCTGGGGCGGCGTCGATCCCGTCGTCACTGCTTCGCAGATCGTGTCCGGCCTGCAGACGATCGTCAGCCGCCAGATCGACATCACTGAAGTGCCCGCAGTCATCAGCATCGGTGCGATCAAGGGCGGCATCCGCTTCAACATCATTCCCGACAACGTCGAGATGATCGGTACGCTGCGCACGTTCGATCCCGACATGCGCACGGACATCATCAAGCGCATGGATCGCACCGTGCAGAGCATCGCCGCTGCGAATGGCGCCACCGCGACCCTCACCGTTCGCGACAGCGCGATCCCGCCAGTGATCAATCACGCAGCGTTGACGCAGCGCTCGTTGCCGTCACTGGAACGCGTGGCCGGTAAAGACGGCGTTCGCCTGATCACCTTGCAGACCACCGCCGAAGACTTCTCGTTCTACGGCCTGGAGGTACCCGCGTTCTTCTTCTGGGTCGGCATCACGCCGCCGGACAAGGATCCGGCAACCGTCGCGTTCAATCATTCACCGCTGTTCTACGTGGATGAAGCCGGCATGCAGACAGGAATGCGAGCGATGCTGGCGGTGGCGACGGATTATCTGCAGGGGAAGTGAGCGCTGCAGACGTCATTCCGCGTACGCGGGAATGACGAGCCTGGACGTCTCAGGTCTTGCGCAACCCCAAACACAGCAGCGCACTGATCTCGCGAGCGATGTGCTCGACACGATCTTCTGCGTGCGTGCCCGTGTCCTTCACGAGCCAGCTAACGAAGCCCGGCAGCAGCATGAGTTGCGCGGTGACGTCATCGACCTTCAGCGTCCCTTCCGTGCAGCCTAGATTGAGCGCATTCAGATAGCCCTCGGTCAGAGCGGCCGCCTGCGGTTCCATCTGCGCCTGGGTTTCGCCCTTCAGCGCCTCGTGACCGACGAGCGGTGCGAGCGGCGACAGATCATCGCGCAAGTAGGCCTTCGACAGCGCATGGAACGCCGCGGCCAGTGCCTGTACTCGCGTGCCCGAGTAGTCCGTCATGCGTTCCATGATGAACAGGAAGATGCGGAACGCGCGCGCATAACAGCGAGCGAGCAGCGTCTGCTTGTCACCGAGATGGTGATACAGCGTGCGCTTGGTCGCTCCGACATGGCCTGCGATCTCCTCCAGCGAGGTCGAATCGATGCCCTTGCTGTTGAACAGGCGCGACGCGATCGCGAGCAGCGTCTCGCGCTTCGCATCGACCACGGCATCGCGATCGAACACGCCGACGACACGCGCGATGAGCGGCGACAGGTCGATCGCCTGGTACGGGGGCATCGCATGCTTCTCGATGGCGATGCCGTCGAGAATCGCGCTCTTCAGCGCCTCGGAGAATCGCTCGGCGGGATAGCTGCGCGATGCCGGCGCCCAGTACTGCATCAGCGGCACCCAGGTGACGAGACTGATGATGGTGTTCGCGTTGATGTGCGCATCGCAGCGGCGCATCACGCCGGCCTGCGCTCCCGCTTCGAGCACGCTTGCAAGACGCGTGATGATCGCGTCGTAGAGGCCCTGAATGATCTCGTGCCGTTCCTGATTCAGCACCGCGATCTCCGCGCGCGTCGCCGTTTCCGGGCGCGTCGGATCGAGCATGCGATCGACGAAGATCGAGACGACCTGTGTCGCGTCGGAGCGGAGGCGGATGGCTTCGCCGAGATGCCGGGCCATGACTTCGCAGGAGCGCCGGTAACACTGGAAGACGAGGTCCTCGCGATCCTCGATGTACTGGTAGAGCGTGGCGCGCGATACGCCGAGGCTTTCGGCGATGTCGCTCAGGGACGTGAGCGATACGCCGCTGGCATTCAGGTGCCGGGCTGCCGCATCGAGCATCTGTTCATGACGAACAGCGGCGGCGCCCGGAAAATTCTGCCGGGCCAGTGCTTCGCGACGCTTCTTCATAAACCAGTGGGATCGAATCCGAACAACGCTTCTTTGCGGACCGGTACAGGATACCCGGACGAATCGCGCATCGCAGCAGAATGACAGCGAAACGGCGTTTCCGCGGTGTGTCATTCCCGCGCCTCAAGGCCGTCCAGCGGCTATATTGGGTCCAATCCGCTCGGGATAGGACAGGCAATGCAGCCTCGCGTCGCTCTCCGGTTCCTCTCGGTGCCGCTCAGCACCGCACCGCTCCTCGTCATCATCGTCTTCAGCCTCCTGCTCTGGCTCGCGGCCAAGGCCAGCCTGCTCGGGCTCTGGCTCGGCTTCATCCTGCTGGCGGGCTTCTTCAACTATGCCTTCGTCCTTCTCGACAGCGTTGGCGGTGGCGGCGAGCCGCCGGTGCTGTCGATCGAGATGATGAAACCGGTCAGCGGCCAGCGATCCCTGGTGCTGCTGGCCTTGGTGCTGGTGATCTTCTTCACCTCGCAGACCGGTGCCTACTGGTTCGGCCCATGGCTGGCCGCCGTCGTGGGACTGGCGGCGGCGATCGTGCTGCCGGCAATGCTGGCTATCCAGTCGATCACCGGGAGCACGCTGCAGGCCATGCATCCAGGGATTGCAGCCCGCCTGATCGGTCGCATCGGCAGCGACTACTGGCTGGCGGTCACGATCATCGTTGCAATGGTGCTGGCGGGATCGTTCGTCGCCTCGACTTCACTGCTGCTCGGTTTGCGCCTGGCCGTCCTCATGTACCTGTGGCTCGCCGCCTTCAGCCTGATCGGCGGACTGGTGCGTGAGCACGGCGATGCGCTGGGCGTAGAAGATGCCTGGGAACCCGATACCGTCGAGCTCGACGATGCAGCACATCGCGAGCGTGAACGTGCGCAGCTCGTCGACCGGATCTATGCCGAGTGGCGCGGCGGCTCGCATCACAACGCGTGGCAGACCGTCATGATCGAGATCGCTCGCGGCGATCCGCTCACACAGACGCAATGGCTCTACGAAAGTACCGCACGCTGGCCCGATCCGAGGCTCGCGAATCGACTCGCCCGCGAACTGGTACCTAAGCTGCTGGCTGCACGCCGCAACGGCGAAGCGCTCGACCTCGTTCGAGCGCGCCTGAAAACTGATCCGGACTTCCGCCCGTCGACGAGCAGCGACCTGCTGCAGCTGGCCGGCCTGGCTCGCGATGCGGGCGATCGGCCTACGGCGCGGGCGCTGCTGCGCGATTTCGATCGGCTCTATCCCCAGGATCCAGCGAGGACGTCGGCCGATCTGTTGACACGGCAACTGGAGCGCTGAATGTGCAATAAGTCGCTGTTCTTGCACTGACTACATCCGGCGCGCTGCCGTTGTGCGACACTCCATCGCAACCTCGGCAAGGAACCGTTGGAGGCGTTGCGGCAAGGCCATGACGCATCGAGCACCGATCAGCATCGCAGCATGTTTGGCCGCCGCCATGACATGGACTGCCGCGCATGCGTCGAACATCGCGCGTGCGCCCGATCCGATTGTGCTCCCTTTTCCTTCGCTCTCCCCCGAGTCCGATCATCTCTACGCCACACCGACGCGACCTGACCGCATCGGTCGGGTGATGGCGCCGGTCAAGATCAATGGCCAGGGCCCCTTCCGCATGACTGTCGATACGGGCGCCAATCAGTCGGTGATCACCACGCGAGTCGCCCAGCTGCTGGGTCTGCAGGTGAACGAGCGCCACGTGAAGCTGACCGGTGTGACGGGCTCGCTGATCGTGCCGACCGTGGCGATCGACCGCTTCGAGACAGGCGACCTGATCCAGGAAGACGTCGAGCTGCCGATGATGCCCAGCGTCATGGGCGGCGCAGACGGAATCCTCGGCATGGAAGGATTCGAGGACAAGCGCATCACGGTCGACTTCGCGAACGACCGATTCCAGATCTCGAACTCTCGGGGCCAGCGCCCCTCGACTGCGTTCGTGCGGCTGCCGGTCAAGGTCCGGTTCAAACGGCTGCTGCTCGCCACGGGCCGCGTCGATGGCGTGAAGATTCATGCCGTGATCGACACCGGCGCGCAGCGCACACTCGGAAACAACGCTTTGCGGGCAGAGCTTCTTCGCCGCAGGCGTCTGCACTCCGCGCCATCGAAGACAGCCGTGATCGGCATGACCGATGTGGTTCAGGAAGGCGACGCGATCTATACCCGGCGGATCAGCCTGGGAGATCTCGTCATCACCGACGTCGACGTGATCTACGGCGACATCCACGTCTTCAAGCTGTGGGGCCTCGAAGAGGAGCCCGCCCTGCTGGTCGGCATGGACATCCTCGGCACCCTGCATACGCTGATCGTGGACTATCGCCTGAAAGAGCTGCAGATCCGGATCAAGTAGTCCGCCGCGGGATACATCCCGGCCCGGATCGCGGGATCGCTCGATCACGGCAGCGCTGCTTCCTGAATTACAATCGGCGCATGCAAACCCCCGCCGCCGCCTTCTACACCGATCCCGGTCGCCTGCGCTCCGAACAGGATGTCTTCGGCCGCGCATGGCAGATCGTCGGACACGTCGCGCAATTGCCCAAGCATGGCGACTACTTCACCGCTCATGTCGGTCGCGAACCGCTGGTGTTCGTGAACGACAACGGCACGATCCGCGGCTTCTTCAATGTTTGTCGCCATCGCGCGGGCCCCGTTGCGCTCGGCTGCGGCCACGCCCAGCGGCTCGTCTGCCGCTATCACGGCTGGACCTACGATCTTTCGGGTCAGCTGCTGCGCACGACGGAGATGGACGGTGCCGACTTCGATATCTCGCGCATCCGGCTGGAGCCGGTGGCCGTGCATGTTTTCGGGCCGGTGATCTTCGCGGCGCTCGATCGGGACACACCGCCCTTCGACACGTTGTTCCCAGGCGTCGCGGAGCGTTGCGCGCGACTCGACATCGATCAGATGCAGTACGTCATGACCCGCGAGTATCCGGTGAAAGCCAACTGGAAGGTCTATGTCGACAACTACCTCGAGGGTTACCACATTCCGCTGGTGCACCCGTCGCTGAATCGGGAGATCGACTATCGCCAGTACATCACCGAGCTCGGCGAACGCTTCGTGCTCCAGTACGCCCCGGTTCGCGAAGGCACCGCGACGCTCTACGGCAGCGGCAGCAGCAGCAATCGCGAAGCCGTCTACTACTGGCTTTTTCCGAACATCATGCTGAACATCTATGAAGGCCAGATGCAGACGAATGTCGTGATCCCCATCGACGCCGACAACACCGTCGTCCGCTTCGACTGGTTCGCCCTCGATTCAGCCCTGAGCCCCGAAGCGAAGATTCACTGGGACAAGCTCATCCAGTTCAGCGAGGAAGTGCAGGCGGAAGACGCGGGCATCTGCGAGATAGTGCAGAGGAACATAGGATCGAGGGCGTATCGCTCCGGCCCTTACTCGCCGAAGAGGGAGGGTGGCGTGAAGCTGTTCCATCGGCTGATGGGGGCGTGGGGGTAGAGGGGCGGCGCCGCAAGATTTGTCTCGGGCCAGTCGCCAGCAGCAGCCGTTCCTCACTTCAGCAAATCGTACTTCCCTCCCCGCTCCAGCGCCTTCAGGTAGGCGGGCCTCCCATGTATCCGCTGCAGGAAATTCATCAGCCGCGGCCGGCTCTCGTCGAGTCCCGCGCGCTGTCTTGCCGCTTCGAGCGGGAAGCTCATCTGGATATCGGCCGCTGAGAACTCCTTGCCGGCAAACCATTCGTTGTTGCCGAGTTCACCTTCCAGGTAATCCAGGTGCAATCGAAGCTGCGGCTCGATGAACGAGTCGTTGGCCGTCTGCGCGATCTTGCGTGCGATCGGCTTGATGAAGAACGGCACCGGTCCATTCGCCAGGCGACTGAAGACGAGCCGCATGAGCAACGGCGGCATCATCGAGCCTTCGGCGTAGTGCAGCCAGTACAAGTAGCGCACGTGTTCGAGCGTTCCGGCCGCGGGAGCAAGTCTTCCTGCACCGTATCGGCCCACGAGGTACTCGATGATTGCCCCCGACTCCGCGAGCGTCAGCGGCCCGTCGGTAATCACCGGGGATTTGCCCAGGGGATGGACCTGCTTCAACTCGGGCGGCGCCAGCATGGTCTTCGCATTGCGCTCGTACCGCCGGATCTCGTAGTCGAGCCCCAGTTCTTCGAGCATCCACAGCACGCGCTGCGACCGCGAGTTGTTCAGGTGATGGACGACGATCATGGAATCCCCTGAGTCCTATGTGACGGTTTCGTTGTGGTGATTGTTACGGATGCGTCACGGATTGCACTACACGACGCGCGTCACGTAAAGGCGGAAGTGCCTGGCCGCACAGGAAAATCGCCGGAAAATTCCGGCAATCCCGCGCTCATCCCATTACCTCATGACCACATGAGAAAAAGTATTCCTGACGGCTCTTCATGAATGTCGTGCGCTCAGCCGGATTTGTCCGGACTGTCCGCATCCCTACAGTGGCTCCCTACGAAGAATCTGGCCGATAAGGGTTTGGGAGTTCACATGTTCAAGTCGCTGCGTCTGTTCCCGACGATTGCCGTCGCTCTGCCTCTGGCCGTTGCCAGCACGTTCGTGCTGTCAGGCTGCAGCAGCGAGGCAACTCCCTCAGGCCCTGCTCAGGGAACCCCTGTCACGGTCGCCGCGGCATTGCAGCGCGATGTGACCGAGTGGGATGAATTCACCGGTCGCGTCGAAGCGGTGGAATCGGTCGAAATCCGCCCCCGCGTCACGGGCTACATCGAAAGCGTCAACTTCACCGAAGGCAGCACGGTTCGCCAGGGCGACCTGCTCTTCGTGATCGATCCGCGCCCGTATCGCGCCGCGCTCGACAAAGCCGCAGCGGAACTCACGCGCGCAAAGGCTCGCGCCGAACTCGCTCGCAATGACATCACGCGCAGCGAGAAGCTGCTCGCGATCAAGGCCGTGTCGCAGGAAGAGTATGACCAGCGCGTCAACGGCGCTCGCGAGGCGGACGCCACGGTCGCAGCTGCACAGGCCGCTGTCGAGGCAGCCCGTCTCGATCTCGAGTTCACGCGCGTCACCGCGCCAATCTCGGGTCGTGTCAGCAAAGCCGAAGTGACGGCAGGCAATCTCGTCACGGCCGGCGCCGGAGCCGCTCCGTTGCTCACGACCGTCGTGTCGATCGATCCGATCTACGTCTCGTTCGAAGGCGACGAACAGGTCTACCTGAAGTACACGGAGCTCGCCCGCCGCGGTGAGCGTGCCAGCTCGCGCGACGCCGCGAATCCGGTGCAGATGGGCCTCGCGAATGAAGACGGCTATCCGCACACCGGTGCGATGGTCTTCGTCGACAACCGCATCGATCCGCGCACCGGCACGATCCGCGCCCGCGCTTCGTTCTCGAACAAGGATGGCTACTTCACACCAGGTCTGTTCGCCCGCGTGAAGCTGCTCGGCCACAACTCGTATCCGGCCGTCCTCGTCGACGATCGTGCGATCGGCACCGACCAGAGCCAGAAGTTCGTCTACGTCGTCGACGCAGAGAACAAGGTCACCTATCGCGCCGTGAAGATCGGCCGGCTGAACGATGGCCTGCGCATCGTCCAGCAGGGCCTCGCACCGGGCGAGAACGTCGTCGTCAACGGCCTGCAGCGCGTGCATCCGGGCGTTGTGGTGAAGCCGGAACTGGTGGCGATGGATGGCAGGCTGAATGCGGATGTGAAGTTTGCACAGGCCACGCGGTGATGAGGTGATCCAGTGATCCGGTGATCTTTGCCCGATGCCGGATGCTCTGCAACTTCATCACCGGATCACTCGATCACCCGATCACATACCCCTATGAACCTCTCCCGCTTCTTCATCGACCGGCCGATCTTCGCGGCGGTCCTGTCGATCATCATCTTCCTGGTCGGCGCGATCGCCATGTGGCAGTTGCCGATCAGCCAGTATCCGGAAGTCGTACCGCCGTCGGTCGTCGTGCGCGCCCAGTATCCCGGCGCCAATCCGAAGGTCATCGCCGAAACGGTCGCGGCGCCGCTCGAGCAGGAAATCAACGGCGTCGAGAACATGCTCTACATGTCTTCGCTCGCCACCAGCGATGGCTCGATGATTCTCACGGTCACCTTCCGCCTCGGCACGAACGTCGATAGCGCGCAGGTGCAGGTGCAGAATCGCGTGGCGCAGGCACTGCCTCGTCTGCCGGAAGATGTGCGCCGCCTCGGTGTGACGACGCTCAAGAGCTCGCCCGACCTGCTGATGGTCGTGCACCTCACCTCGCCGGACAATCGTTACGACACCGCATATCTGCGCAACTACGCAACGCTGCAGGTTCGCGATGTGCTCGCCCGCCTGCCTGGCACCGGTGATGTGCGTCTGTTCGGCTCGGGTGACTACTCGATGCGCGTCTGGCTCGACCCGGATCGCCTTGCAAGCCGCGGGCTGATTCCGAGCGACGTCGTCAAGGCGATTCGCGAGCAGAACGTGCAGGTCGCCGCCGGTCAGATCGGCGCGCAGCCGAATCCGGGCAATTCCGACTATCAGCTCAACGTCACGACATCCGGCCGCCTGATCACCGAACAGGAATTCGGCGACATCATCGTCAAGACACTGCCCGACGGCTCCGTCACGACGCTCAAGGACATCGCCCGCATCGAGCTCGGGGTCGGTCAGTATTCGCTGCGCGCATTGCTCAGCAATCAGCCGGCCGTCGCGATTCCGATTTCACAGGCGCCCGGTGCAAACGCGCTCGAGCTTTCCGACGCCGTCCGCAAGACGATGGCGGAGCTGAGCCAGAACTTTCCCGAAGGCGTGCAGTACGAAATCGTCTACGACCCGACGATCTTCGTGCGCGATTCCATCAAGGCCGTGATCGAAACGCTGGTGGAAGCGCTGCTCCTCGTCGTCATCGTGGTGATCGTGTTCCTGCAGACCTGGCGCGCATCGATCATCCCGCTGCTCGCCGTGCCTGTTTCCATCATCGGCACGTTCGCGCTGATGCTGGCGTTCGGCTTCTCGATCAACGCGCTGTCGCTCTTCGGACTGGTCCTGGCCATCGGCATCGTCGTCGATGACGCCATCGTCGTCGTCGAGAACGTCGAGCGGAACATCGCAGCCGGGTTATCGCCCCGCGAAGCGACATACAAGGCGATGCAGGAAGTGAGCGGCCCGATCATCGCGATCGCACTCGTCCTCGTGGCGGTGTTCGCGCCGATCGCGTTCATCACCGGACTCACGGGTCAGTTCTACAAGCAGTTCGCGCTCACCATCGCGATCTCGACGGTCATTTCCGCGATCAACTCGCTGACGCTGAGCCCGGCTCTCGCGGCGCTGCTGCTCAAACCACACGGTGCCGAGCCCGACGCCCTGACACGCGGCATGAATCGCGTATTCGGCGGATTCTTCCGCGGGTTCAACCGGTTGTTCGATCGTTCCGGCGAACGCTACGTCGGTGGCGTCCGCGGCGTCCTCGCACACAAGTCGATCGCGATGGGTATCTTCGCCGGCCTGCTAGTACTGACCTACGCGATGTTCCAGATCGTGCCGAAGGGCTTCATTCCGGTCCAGGACAAGCAGTACCTGGTGACGATGATCCAGCTGCCGAACGCGGCGTCGCTCGATCGGACCGAACAGGTCGTGCGCCAGGTGAGCGACATCGCGCTCAAGACGCCCGGCGTCGTGAACACCGTGCAGTTCCCCGGCCTGTCGATTGCCGGCTTCACGAACAGCCCGAACTCCGCGATCGTGTTCGTCGCGCTCGACGATTTCGACAAGCGCGAATCGAAGAAGCAGTACGGACTCAACATCGCGAACCAGCTCAACGGCGCCTTCAGCTCGATACAGGAAGCGCAGATCGTCGTGTTCCCGCCGCCGGCCGTGCAGGGCCTCGGCACGATCGGCGGCTTCAAGCTGCAGGTCGAAGACCGCAACGACGTCGGCTACGACGAACTCTATCGCGCAACGCAGAACGTGATCGCGAAGGCTCGCCAGGCTCCCGAGCTCGCGGGCGTGTTCTCGACGTACGAGGTCAGCGTGCCGCAGGTCCAGGCGGACGTGAATCGCGTCAAGGCGAAAGAACATGGCATCGCGCTGAACGATGTCTTCGAGACGCTGCAGGCGTATCTCGGCTCCGTCTACGTGAACGACTTCAATCGCTTCGGCCGCACGTACCAGGTGATCGCGCAGGCGGACTCGCAGTACCGCTCGAAGGCCGAAGACATCCTGCGCCTGCAGACGCGCAACGAGAACGGCGAGATGCTGCCGCTCGGTTCGATCATCCGCGTGTCGGAGACCTACGGACCGGATCGCGTGTTCCGCTACAACGGGTATCTCACCGCCGACATCAACGGCGGGCCGGCACCGGGCTATTCGACGGGACAGGCGAAGGCCGTGATGGAAAAGATCCTGGACGAGAATCTGCCGAATGGCGTCAAGTACGAATGGACCGATCTCACGTACCAGGAAGTGATCGCGGGCAACAGCTCCGTGTTCGT
>JACZCZ010067762.1_pt1 | contig 22563 bp, 18 predicted proteins | sample 8641811 | NCBI WGS metagenome assembly JACZCZ01 (sample SAMN15324610, study PRJNA640507) | soil metagenome | isolation source: intercropping peanut in the first line | place: China: Luxin town, Laibin City, Guangxi Province | collected 2019-07-25 | depth 10cm m | reverse complement strand
ATTTGTAATCAGAGGGTCGGGGGTTCGAGTCCCTCAGCCGGCACCAATTTATCCTCCTCTATTCAAGTAGTTGGCGGTCCTCGATCATCCCGCACGCCTCTTTAATAATAAGGTGCATGCGGGAGATTTGCGGGAATTTTCGCTGCACACCCGGTCTGCCGCCTCGATGAGGTTCGAAAGCTCCGCCGCGGAGTAGTGCGTGGTGATGCGCCCGCTCTTGTGACCCAAGAGGTCCTGCCGATCCTCATAGGACACCCCGGCCGCGCGAAGCCGCCGCCCGAAGGTGTGCTTGAGGTCGTGCACCCGCACCCGCCGAAAGCCCGCGCTCACCGGTTCGCGGGTTCGCCTCTGCCACTCATCGGCCGCACGCTCCCGGGCACTCTTCCAGGCGGTGTTGTTCATACGCCTGAGCGGATGAAGTTTCACCGACGCTTGCCGGGTGCATTCGGCTCGATTCGTCTCGCACGGATCGCGAACGAACACATACTCCTCGTGCTCACCGCGCACCTGCTCGATGATCGAGCGGGCGACGCTATTCAGCACGATGAGACGCTCCTGCCCATTCTTGACCTCATCGGCGGTCACGATGAAGACCGAGGTGCCAAGCTCCGGCACCTGGACCTCATCACGCCACTTGAGTCGACACACTTCCTGCTCCCGGCAGCCAGTGTTCACCTTGAACAGCGCCATCCGTGCAAGGTAGCGAGGCAGCTGCGCAAATAGCGCGGTCTGCTCCTCCACCGACAGCGGATAGGGCGCACGTGCATCTCTTGCCGGTAGCAGCTTGATCTTCGCTGCGTGCTCCAGCCAGGTGAGCCCCGCCTCATCACGCCACTCTGTCGCCGCAAGGTTCAGGATGCGCCGCACGACCGCGAGTGCCTGGTTGATGGTATTCGTCTTCACACCCTTCGCTCGTCGGTACGAGACGAAAGGTTGCAACGATCCCATGTGCACCTGGGGCAGCAAGAGCTAACCGATAAACGGATCGAGCTGCTTCAGATGCATCGCATCATCCCCGATGCTTCGCTTGTGTCCATGCTCTTCCAGGAACTTCGTCGCCGCTGCCCGAAACGTGCGATCGGCCCGGTGCCCGAACAACTGACGTTCGCGGATCTGATCTATCCGCCGCGCCAGGTGCTCCTGCGCCTTGACGATCTCGCCCGTTCCAGTGCTTTCGCGAACTCGAACGCCTCGGAACATCTTATCGACATGCCAGATCCCGCCACGCTTGGTGAAACCTGACGCTCTTCGGTTTCCCCTGTGAGGTGAAGCCGCGGGACGCCCGTTGCGCCGTTTATGATCATCGGCCCAGCCATCGAGGTCAACCCGATCGAAGGCGACACCCCGCGCGCCGATCGCAATCGAAGCAAGACACGGGCGTACGTCGCGATGAAAGCGGGTCCTGTCCATGGCGAGATAACGCGGCGCATCGCGCAGCCGGATCAGGCGCGGCGGAGCATTGGCTTCGCAGCAATGGGCTCGATCGGTGAAGTCGGCTTCATTGACGCACGCCTGCTCACGGCGTGCCTCGGCATCAGGCATTGCTGGAAGTTCGCCGTTTGCGCGGCGGGCGCGGCGCAGGCTTCGCAGCACATCGAATGCCGCGGGCAGCGCGAAGGTAGTTGCGCAGGCATCGCAACGTCGCTACTTTTTCTGTAGTCGTCGTGCCACATAAGGCTGGTTTAGCCAGCACCAACACGACATGCGGCTACAACCCTCCATCCGCCAGCAGCCGCGAAACGGGCAATGCGCAGGCTCGGAGATGACATCAGGGATGCCCGACGACGATTGCCGTGGAAGTCGTTGCTTCGCGGGCGTTCACCTCCCGCTCAACGCTGCAAAGAATTGAGGAAGGTGATGCCACCGTCGGCATCGGAATCAATGCGGCTGTTCTGCACGCATTGGGATTTCCCGATGGTCTTGCCCAGATCGCTGATGCTGGCCGCGACGCTGCAGGTCAGGTGTTGGCAAGTTCGTCGCTGCCCGAGTGCGTTCGACTCGAGCGCATCGGGCCACGCTGATGAGCGATATCGAAATCCACATCGATCTTGAGGTTCGCTAAGCCATATGAGCGATGGCGTCGATCTCCACCAGACAGCCGAAGTGCAGTTGGGTGACGGGAACAACCGAACGCGCGGGCCGGGCTGGGCCGAAGATCTCTGCGTAGATGCGGTTGAACTCATCCCAGCGTTCGACGCCCACGATGTAGGCCGTCACTTTGAGCACGTGTTCGCGCGATGAACCAGCGGACTGCAAGACATTCGTCAGATTCTGCAGCGCCTGTCGTGTCTGCGCCTCGAAGTTGCCTTCAGGGACTCCGGGTCCGCCCGGGCGCAGGGGCAATTGTCCCGAGATGAACAGAAGATCCTGCCAGCGGACGCTGGGAGAGTAGTGTGGAGCGATCGTCTGCATCGAAGTACACCTCATGTACGTGAGCGGGCGATGACGGCAGTCGCCAGCGAGTTGCCGAAGACGTTCGTTGCCGTTCTGCCCATGTCGAGAAACTGGTCGATGCCAATCAGCAGGGCAAGGCCCGCTTCCGGCAGTTGAAAGTGGGGCAGTGCTGCCGTGAGCACGACGAGAGAGGATCGCGGCACGCCGGCCATCCCCTTGGACATCAGCATGAGCAAGAGCAGCATGCCAATCTGCTGTTCGAGGGAGAGCGGCACCCCAAAGGCCTGCGAGATGAACAGCAGCGCGAACGTGCAGTACATCATCGAGCCGTCCAGATTGAACGAGTAGCCGAGCGGCAAAATGAAGCTCGCGACCGACTTAGGCACACCCAATCGCTCGAGCTGCGCCAGCATCGCCGGATATGCGGCCTCGGAACTCGCGGTTGCGAAGGCCACCATCACAGGCTCGCGCACGCCTCGTAGAAGCGCGGTGGCTTCGGCGCGGCGGAGCGCGCCGAAGGCGACGGCCACCATCAAGAGCCAGAGCACCAGCAGCGCGAGGTAGAACGTACCGACCAGCTTTCCCAGGCTGAGCAACACTGTCGGGCCGCCGGTCGCAACGCTTGCGGCCATCGAGACGAAGACGGCGAGCGGGGCCAGCTTCATGACGTAGCCGGTAACGACGAGCATCAACTCGCCGAGCGATTCACACGCATGCAGCAGCCGCTCGCCCTTTGATCCCATTGCCGCGAGCGCACCGCCGGCGAAGAGCGAAAACACAACAATCTGCAGGATGTCGTTGTCTGCCAGCGCTTCGAACACCGATTCTGGGATCAGATGGAGTGCGAACGTCTCCAGGTCGAGCGCGGATGCGGGTGGTGCGGCGCTCGGCGCCTTGCTTGCGAAATGAGTTTGGAAGCCGGCACCAGGCTGCAGAATGTTGGCCGCAACCAGACCAAGTGCGAGGGAGATGAGACCCGCGCAGAGAAACCACGCCAGTGCACGTAGCCCCAAACGACTCATCTGAACGCCGCTCCCGGCGCGGGCGACACCAGCGATCAAGGTTGAAAGGATGAGCGGCGCCACGAGCATCTGCACGAGGCGCAGGAACATGCCGCTGAGCAGCGAGAAGCCATCTCCGATGTAGGCGGCCTGCTCGGTGCTTGCGAAGGCGTACACAAGCCATCCCGTGGAGATGCCGGCAACCAGGGCTACTGCGAGCTTCGACGCTGTGCGTTTCGTGTCCACGTACACGAACGATAGGAACGAGCTCGACGCGTGGCATCGGTGGGAACTCTGGAACTGTTGGGCTAAGCCCGGTGGTTACACCGATGAGCACGTATGACCGGCTAGCTACGCTCGCCTCATGAAACAGTCCATCGCTCTACTGCTTGCCTTGATCTGCGGGCTTGCGAACGCACAGGCACCCGCTCCAGGAAACTATTCCGCCGCACAGTACGACTTCACGGTACGCCGTAACGTAATGGTGCGGATGCGCGACGGAATGCATCTCGCAATCGATCTCTACATTCCGAAGACTGACGCGAAGTCCCCTGCGGTGCTGACGATGCTCCCGTATGGGCGCTATGCATGGGAAGGTGGCGGCATCAATGCAAAAGGCCCTTGGTTTGCGCAACGCGGCTATGTCTTCGTCGCCGCCGACGTGCGCGGGCGATTCGACTCTGAAGGCGTATGGGATCCGTTCGACGCCAAGCACAAGAGCGACGGCTACGACCTCGTGGAGTGGCTCGCGCAGCAGCCGTGGTCGAACGGCAAGGTTGGCATGTGGGGTCCTTCGTACATGGGTTGGAATCAGTGGTGGACCGCGAGCACGGCGCCGCCCCACCTGGCCGCAATCGTGCCGCTGAACGCACCGGGCGACGGGTTCGAGGACAATCCCTACCGCCACGGTGCGCTAACCGGCGGGTGGCTCCCCAACTGGATCGCGAGAATGTCTGGCCGCACCGATATTGCGGTCACGCTCGGCGTCGGCGCGCGCAATGCGTGGCGCAGCGAAGATCTGATGCACACGCCGTACAGCGAGATCAATTCCTACCGCGGGGTGGAGGGCGCCCCTTGGCTCGCCCACTGGTACGGCCAGAACAAATCCACCGACCCGTACTGGAGGGGCATTGCCTATCAGGATGAAGAGCACTTCTCGAAGATGACAGTGCCGTCGCTCTCGGTGACCGGCTGGTTCGATGTGAGCTATCCAGGCTCGCCGATGAACTACACCGGCATGAAGCAGTTCGCCGCCACAGCCGAGGCACGCCGGCCGAAGTTGATCATTGGCCCTTGGGGGCACTATTCGTTTCAGCGCGAGGTCGGCGGGATCGACTATGGCCGTGAGGCCGCCGTCGACATGGACGGCTACGCGGTTCGCTGGTTCGATCGGTACTTGAAAGGCATCGATAACGGCGTCGATCGCGAACCACCGGTTCACGTCTTCGTCATGGGTGAAAACCGCTGGCACGCGGAGCAGGATTGGCCGCTGCCCCAGGCGAAGCCGACGAAGTTCTACTTCGCGTCCGGCGGCCGCGCCAACTCTTTCAAAGGCGACGGCGTTCTGACGACTTCGTTGCCGCGCGCCGGACGATCCGACACGTACACGTACGATCCTCGGAACCCCACACGCGATCCATTCAACACCGCGCGGCCCGGCGCGGAGGACACGAGGCTCTCCGCAATCGGTGATGAGGTGCTCGTGTATCAAACGCCACCGCTCGAATCGCCGGTAGAGGTGACGGGGCCGATTGAAGTGACGCTGTACGCAGCCACATCCGCTCGCGACACCGATTGGATGGTTCGGCTCGTCGATGTGCAGCCGGACGGTCGCACACGCTTGCTCGCCGACGGCGTCCTGCGCGCGCGCAGCCGCGATCCCGCCAACTCAGGGCGGTTCAACGCAGCGCAACTGAGCACGATCGAGCCGGGCAAGGTCTACGAGTACACGATCCGATTCTGGCGCGGCACGGCAAATCTGTTCCAGCGCGGTCATCGAATTCGCGTGGAAATCTCCTCCAGCTGGTTTCCTTTCTATCTGCCGAACCTCAATACCGGCGCAGACAACCTCGCGACGGTCTTGCAGTCTGAGGCCGTAGTGGCGCGTCAGACTCTGCATTGGGGTCCCAAGTATCCATCCCACATTCTGCTGCCTGTGATCCCAGCTAGGAGCCCCACGCCATGACCGACAGTGTCGCCGCAAAATTGCACGCCGAGAGCATTGTCATCGATGCCGTGTGCCCGCTGGTGAAGTACGACCCGCAGTATCTCGACTGGTATCGCGAAGGCGGTGTAACGGTGGTCGCACCCACGCTCACTGTCGGCACGCAGGGCGCTCGTGAGGCAATGGATGCGCTGGGCATGTGGCATCGGCTGTTGCGCGAGCGCTCGGACTTGCTGCTCGTTCGGCAGGCGAGCGACGTCGAGCTCGCCAAGAAGAGCGGGCGGTTGGGCATCTACCTGCATTGCCAGGGCGCCGATGCGCTCGACGACAACCTCGATCTGGTCGACGCGTACAAGGCTCTCGGCGTCGGCATGATTCAGCTTACTTACAATGTGAAGAACCGCGTGGGCGACGGCTGCGAGGAGCGCACCGATGCGGGCTTGAGCAACTTCGGTGTCAAGCTCATCGAGCGCCTCAACAAAGCCCGCGTGATCGTCGATTGCACGCACACCGGTCTGCGCACTTCGCTGGAAGCGATCGAGTGTTCGACCGCGCCTGTGGTGATTTCGCATTCCAATGTCGCGAAGTTGCATCCCAGCGCGCGCAACATCGGGCCGGAGTTGATCGCTGCGATCTCGCGCTCGGGTGGCGTGATCGGGGCCGTGGGATATCCGGGGATGGTGTCGAGTTCTACAAGGCCCTCGCTCGACCAGTTCATAGCGCACATCGATGCGCTCGTCGATCTCGCCGGGATCGATCACGTCGCGCTCGGCATCGACTACTACAGCGGGCAGGCCGGCGTCGCGAGCGACGAGGAAGCGCGACGCATCTATGACATGGCGGTACGTATCGGCATGTGGGGCCCGGCGTATCCGCCGCCGCCTCATCACTATCCCGCCGGCATCGAAACGCCCCGCACCTTTCAGAATCTGACTCGAAGGCTGTTCGAGCGGGGCTACGAGGTGAGCGACGTGCGCAAGATCCTGGGCGAAAACTGGCTGCGGGTGATGCGCAGCGTGTGGGGCTGAATGATCTGGCAGCGTCGCTACTCCGTCCTCATCGTTCTCTTCTTCACGTATTTGCTCTGCTACTTGGATCGGATGGCGATGGCGACCGCCATCCCGTTCATCGCTCGCGACATGAACCTGTCGCCTCTGGCGATGGGCAGCGTCCTGAGCGCCTTCTTCGTCGGATACGCATGCATGCAGATCCCGGGCGGCCTGCTCGCCGACCGGCTCGGACCGAATCGGGTGATGACCGCATCCATCGCAGGCTGGTCCGTGTTCACCGGACTGACCGGATTCGTGAGCTCTTTGCCGGCGTTGCTTGCGACGCGCGTACTGTTCGGCGTGTTCGAGGGACCATTCCCGGCTACGGCATCCAAGGCGATCGCGCTGTGGTTTCCGCCGAACGAGGTCGGCCGGGCGAACGGGGTACAGTTGACAACCGTCAATCTCGGCGGCGCTCTCGCGCCGCTGATCCTCGCGCCGCTGATCCTCGCCTGGGGTTGGCAAACAGCGTTTCAGCTCCTGCTGCTGCCTGGGCTGATCTTGACCGTGTTCGTGTGGAAGTTCGTCAAGGATTCGCCGCCCGGCGTAAGTTCCGAACAGCGCGCGGTCGAGCAGCCATCCACTCGCATTGCGATTGCGGAGGTACTCAAGAGGCCCGCCGTCGTTTGGTGCGCCGTTGCGCTCTTCTTCGGCAACATCGCGAGCTGGGGTCTCATGAACTGGCTGCCAACCTACTTGCTGGAGGCTCGCGGCTTCAGCATTGCGAAGATGGGGGTCATGGCCTCGCTGCCATTCCTGCCGGGCGCGGTGGGGTTCCTTCTGGGCGGCCACATCTCCGACAAGTACTTCAGCCGCCGTCGGCACGTTCCCATCGCGATCGGGTTCGCGGTCGGTGCGGTGGCGACGTATGCAGCCGCGTTCGCGCCTTCAGGAGAGTGGGCGGTGGCCACGCTGGCATGCGGATTCCTGTTCATGTCCGCCGCGTCAGCTGGCCTCTTCACCTTCCCGATCGTCGCTGTGCCCAAGGAAGCGGTGGGAGTCGCCTTCGGAATCGTCAACACATGCGGCCAGGTCGCGGGATTCCTTTCGCCGCTCCTGGTCGGCTATGCGCTGAACGTGACCGGCGGAGACTTTCAACTGGTGTTCTGCGGGTTCGCAGCGCTCAAACTCCTCTCCGCCATCTGCATTCTGCCGATCGGGCGCGCAGGCAGGCGCTGAACGCTATCGCGGCGGCTGCAGGATGCGTCCGGCCAGCGCCAGTGTCCGCTTGCCGTCGTCCACCGCGAATGTGCCGTTGACCAGCACGTAGTCCACGCCGCTCGGATACACGCTCGGTTCCATGTAGGTCGTGTTGTCGCGCAGCGTGGCGAGGTTGAGAACCACCACGTCCGCCTTGAATCCCACCCCGATCCGGCCGCGGTCGTTCAGGTTGAGGATCTGAGCCGGCAGGCCGCTGGCGGCGCGCACGGCATGTTCGAGCGTGTCCACTTTGCGCTCGAGACTGTAGTAGGCGAGCCGGCGAGCGTAGCTGCCGAACAGGCGCCGATTGGTGTCGACGTACTTGCGCGCACCGGTCGCCTCTTCCGGCAACACGATCCAGCCGTCCGTCGACACGGCACACCAGTCGAGCCGATAGAAGTTCTCGATGTCGCTCTCGGCCATGCTGAAGGATCGCATCCGGGCGCCGCCGGCGTGCCGCGGATCGCCTTCCTGCTGGAGGGCGATCGCGAGCTCCACTTCATCCACCCCGCGCAACGCCATGAGCTCCGCGTAGGTCTTGCCGACGTACTCGGCATTCGCGAAGCCCAGCACGCGCACGTTCTCGGCGCCGCCCTTCAGTGCAAGCTGATGACGTATGTCCGTGGCCAGCGCCTCCTTCCACGCCGTGCCGGCAGAGGCGAGGTTCGCATCGAGCGCGGCGCGATAATCGAAGTCCCCTTGTTCGGTCGACTGCACGCCGAATGCCCACGCCGGAATGGCGATGAAGTTGCCATCCGAGCCACTGCTGTCATACGGGTAGACATCCATGAATACGCGCGCCCCACGATCGCGCGCCGCCTGCAGTCTGGCGATGAGTTTCTGCGAGTTGCCGCGGTAGTCCGGGCCCCACGCCTTCATGTGCGTGAACACCACTGTGGCACCGGTCTCCTCCGCGACCCGCAGGCTTTCGTCGATGGAGTCATCCAGCGTCGGCGGCTTCACCCCGTGGCTGCGACTCGGCTGATACCACATCGGTGCGATTCCCTGACTGCGCAGGTGCGGAATGAAGATACCGTTGTAGTCCCGGAGCACCTCGCCGAGCGCGAGCTGTTCCTCCACGGAGGTGTCGATTGCCGGCTCATACTCGATCCCGAGCGAGACCCCGAACGAACCCTCTCGCGCCAAGCTCTTGCGCAGCATCTCCTGCATGCGGCGAATCTCCGGCGCGGTCGCGACACGCCCGGTATCGCCATTCATGGCGATGCGTCGCAGGTTGCTGTGTCCGTTGAGCAGTGCGACGTTCACGCCGAAGCCGTTCTTCGTGAGCCGCTGGCGCAGCTGCGGCAGCGGGGCGTCCTGCATGCCGTCAGGATTCGCCACCACGCTCGTGACGCCCTGGGCGACGAAGTTCTGGGCGGCTCTGTAGCGTCGATCGGGGGAGAGTAGTCCCCTTGCGCCGTGATCACCGTCGATGACGTGCGCATGCATGTCGATGAAGCCCGGGGTGACGATCCGCCCGCGCGCGTCGATGACGCGGCTCGCGGTCGCCGTGGGTAACCGGCCGATGGCGACGATTCTGTCCGTGTTGATGCCGATGTCTGCGCGGAATCGCGGCGCGCCGGTGCCGTCGACGACCTCGCCGCCCTTGATCAGTAGATCGAAATGGCGGCTCTGCGCTTCAGTTGCGAGCAGCGCACTTACGGCGAGTGCAAGTAGCTTCAATGTCATGGATCACCTAGGGTCAGAAGATGCGTGTTGCCGCCGCTGGCGACGAGGTTCAGGGTCAGCGTGCGTTCGGAAGCGAAACGCAGTAAGTAGTTCGGGCCGCCCGCCTTGGGGCCCGTCCCGGAGAGACCCTCGCCGCCGAACGGTTGCACGCCCACGACAGCGCCGATCATGTTGCGATTGACGTAGGTGTTGCCGACAGTCGTATCAGCGACGACTTTGCGCCACATTGCATCGATGCGCGTGTGTACGCCAAGTGTCAGGCCGTAGCCGGACTCTCGGATCGCGGCGAGCACGTCATCGATCTGTTCGCTGCGATATCGGACCAGATGAAGGACCGGCCCGAAGCTCTCTTCGGTGAGGTCTCGCGCCGAAGCGACCTCGAAGAGGCGCGGCGCGAAGAAGTGTCCGCGGGATGTCTCTGACGACAGCTTGCATTGCTTCAGCAACTGCGCACGCGCCAGCAAAGTCTCGCTGTGGTATGTCAGTTTGCGGACGGCGGCGATATCGATCAGCGGCCCAACGTCCGTGGCCGGTGAGGCCGGGTCGCCGATTATCAACTCATCCATACCGCCCGCGATGAGTTCGATGAGACGATCGGCTACGTCGGCATGCACGAACAGCAGGCGAAGCGCCGAGCATCGCTGGCCAGCTGAGGCGAACGCCGACGTCAGTACGTCATCCGCCACCTGTTCGAGCAATGCGGACGAATCCACGATCATTGCGTTGATGCCACCCGTTTCGGCGATGAGCGGCACGATGGCGCCGTCGCGCGCAGCGAGCGCTCGATTTATGAGCCGTGCTGTCGCCGTCGAGCCGGTGAAGGCTACTCCGGCCAGCGCACGGTGTTGAAACGCGATTTCGCCGAACACCCTTCCTACGGCGGGCACGAAATGCAGCACTTCGCGCGGAACGCCGGCGTGGTGCAGCAGGCGCACTGCCAGGCTCGCAATGAGCGGCGTGGACTCGGCGGGCTTCGCGACCACGGTGTTGCCAGCTGCTAGCGCTGCAGCGATCTGACCAAGAAAGATCGCAAGCGGAAAATTCCAGGGGCTGATGCAGGCGAACGCGCCGCGTCCGTGCAGCGACAAGCAGTTACTCTCGCCAGTAGGGCCCGGCAGCTGCGTCGAGACTGCAAACTGAGTGCGAGCACATTCTGCGTAGTAGCGACAGAAATCTTCGGCTTCGCGCGCCTCGGCGATCGCATCGGTCAGCGTCTTGCCTGCTTCCTTCACGAGTAGCCGGATCAGCTCCGGTCGCGTCCGTCGCAGAGCGTCAGCCGTGCGAACGAGGCAATCCGCGCGATGATTTGCTCCGGCCGCATCCCAAGCGTGCTGTGCCCGCCCGGCATGATCGAACGCGGCGGCAACATCGCAGGGCGTAGCCATCGTCACGTATCCGACAACCTCCGCCACGTTGGCAGGATTGACGATGGCGGTCTGCGTCGTTGCGCCCATCGCAACAGTTGACGTTGGCGCAGCGCTGGGCAGCGGCTCGAAGCGCAGCGAGAGCAAGGTGTAATGCCGTTCGAGCTCGAGAGGATTTCCCCAATCGATTCCCTGCGAATTGACACGCACATCGCCAAAGAGGCGCTCCGGCAGGGGAATGCGGTGATCGCTGGGCGGCTGTGTTTCGAGGTAGCTCAGCGGGTCGCGCACGACCACGGCGACTGGGATGCTGTCGTCCATGAAGCGATTGACGAACGAGGTGTTGGCACCGTTTTCCAATAGGCGCCTCATCAGATATGAAAGCAGCTCCTCGTGGCTGCCAACTGGCGCGTAGGTGCGTACGCGAGGAAAGTCGGGAATCTGTCGCTGTGCTTCTTCGTAAAGCATGCCGCCCATCCCGTGCAGGCGTTGGAACTCGCAGGCAGACCCTTTAGGTCGCAGTTCTAGCACGGCAGCGATCGTGTGCGCGTTGTGAGTGGCGAACTGCGGATAGATCGCATCCGAGTGGGCGAAGAGGCGCCGGCAGCATGCGAGATACGCGACGTCCGTTGAAGCCTTGCGCGTGTACACGGGATAGGAGGACAAGCCGCGTTCCTGCGCGCGCTTGATCTCTGAGTCCCAGTAGGCGCCTTTGACAAGGCGCACACAGATGCGGCGCCGAGTCGACCGCGCGACCGCGGCCAGCCAATCGATGACGAACGGAGCGCGCTTGCCGTACGCCTGCACGACCAGTCCGAGTCCTTCCCAGTCTTTGGTCGACTCGTCCTGAGCGAGCGCCGCAAAGACATCGAGTGAGAGATCAAGCCGTTCCGCTTCCTCGGCGTCGATGGTCAATCCGACCCCGGCCGCGGCAGCGCGGCGCGCCAGCTCCGAGATGACCGGTACCAGCCGGCGCATCACCAACTCCTTTCGCAGTAGGTCGTAACGAGGCTCGAGTGCCGAGAGCTTGACCGACAAGCTAGAGCGCTCATGCAAAGACCCATCAGGGCGCTGCTTGCCGATGGCGTCGAGCGCTTGCTCATACGCATTGCGGTACTTGTTCGCGTCGGCCATCGTGCGAGCGCCCTCGCCGAGCATGTCGAAAGAGCACAGGTCGGGCCCCCGTGTCCGCTCGGAGCGTTGCAGCGCTTCTTCGATCGTGCGTCCCATGACGAATCCGTCGCCGATGATCCGCATCGCTCGCCGCAGCACGATTCGGAGGAAGGGCGCGCCTACGCGTTGTCTGACGATACATGCGGCCAACTGCAGGCCCCGGGTGGAGGTATTCACGAATGTCGACGCCGATTGGCCCACGTGTCGTGACCAATCGCCGGCGGCAATCTTCTCCGCAATGAGCTGATCGGCGGTCTCGTTGTCCGGAATCCGAAGCAGTCCCTCCGCTAGACACATGAGTGCGATTCCTTCCGCGTTGGACATCGAAAACTCTTGGAGCAAAGCGTCGAGGGCCGGACGTTTCTCTGTCCGCCGACGCGCGCCGGCCACGAGCTTCGTCGCCCGGTCGACGATACGCACACGAGAGCCAGGGGAAAGGCGGAGATTGTCGATCAGCGCTTGGACGCAGATGTTCTCGTCACAAAGCGCCTGATTGCGTATTTGCGCACGCAGCTCGAAAAGGGGCTCTGCCCCGGTAATGGCACGGTAGTCAGCGCTCATGATGAGGATGTACTTTGGCGGCGAAAGGCGCGAGTCTATGGGGCGCCGCGCCCTGGGTTCGTCCGCGATATCACCGGAGTCGCGGCGTCCAGCGGGCTGTTCGCCGTCCAGTACCCCGGTAACGAACGAGTGAGTGCGATCCCGGATAGCAATTTCACTTACGGCCGGTGCTCTGGTCAGCGGTAGGATGGGCCGTGGACGAAGAGCTCAACCGCTGGTTTGCGCGCTGCGTGCTGCCCCACGAAGCCGCGCTGGTCCGATATCTCACTCGCATCTGGCCGAACAAGGACGAAGTGCACGATCTGCGACAGGAGACGTACGTGCGCGTCTATGAGGCAGCAAAGCGCTCGCGGCCGGCACTCGCGAAGTCGTTCCTGTTCACGACGGCGCGTCATTTGGTGATCGACCGGGCGCGGCGCGGGCGCGTGGTTTCGATCGAAGCGGTCAGCGACGTCGAGGCAGCGAGCGCGCTTGTGGATGAGGTGACGCCGGAGCGCCAGCAGCATGCACGCGAAGAGCTGCAGCTGCTCGCTCGGGCATTTCGCCGACTGCCACCCAAATGCCGCGAAGTCGTGTGGCTGCGGCGAGTTGACGAGTTGTCGCAGAAGGAAGTTGCCGAGCGTCTCGGCGTGAGCATACGAACGGTGGAAACGCACTTGATGAACGGCATGAAGATCGTCGCGGACGCGCTCCTGTCGCGCAGCGCCGCGTCGCCCGGCCGCTCACTCCTCTTTAAGCATCGCAGGCACAAGCATGGAACGCCATCGAAAGATTGAAGACGAAGCCGCCCGCTGGCTCGTACGCCGCGACGCCGAGGACTGGTCCGACGCCGAGCGTGCCGAGTTGATGCAGTGGCTCGAAGCGTCGAGCGCGCACACGGTGGCTTTCGTGCGGCTTGAAGCGGCATGGCAGCGCGTCGATCGGCTCAAATCGCTGGGCGCCGGAGTGGCGCGCGGTATTGTTCCATCGCCGGACGATTGGCAGCTCTCGCCGGCGTTCGAAGAGACGCACGAAGCCCCTGGTAGCTCACGCGTGCGATCCTTCCGGACTTACGGTCTCGCGGCCTCTGTGTGTGTGGCCTTCGTGGCGGCGATCGCGGTCTATCTCTTGCAATATGAGAACGTGCCGACGTATCGAACGCCGGTCGGAGGCATCGCGTCAGTGCCCGTCGCGGACGGTTCGAGAATTACGCTCAACACCGACAGCGAAGTTCGCGTAGCCCTCACGCGCGCCGAGCGAGATGTGTGGCTCGATCGCGGCGAAGCGTTTTTCGAAGTTGCCAAGGATGCGAACAGGCCTTTCGTCGTAACCGCGGCGGGCCATCGCGTGGTCGCGGTCGGTACGGCGTTCTCGGTGCGCAGCAATCCAGATCGCAGCGTCCGGATAACGGTGTTCGAGGGCAGAGTGCGAATCGAAGCCGATTCGGCCGGCGGCGCCCGTGCGCCGGTATCGGAGTATGCGAGCGCCGGGAATGTGGCGCTCGCGCGAACGGACGGAATCGATGTGCAGCGCAAGCCCGTCGCCGAGATCGAAGAAACGCTGAGTTGGCGCAGTGGTTATCTGGTTTTTCACGACGTAGCGCTGCCCGACGCGGTGGCCGAGTTTAATCGCTATAACACGCGCAAGATCGAAGTGGCCGATCCGCGGCTGAGTGAGATCAAGCTGAGTGGGAAGTTTCAGGCCACGCAGTACCAAGCTTTCGTCCGCCTGCTGGAGGAAGGTTTTGCGCTGCGCGTGGATTATGAGGAGGATCGTGTCGTGCTCACCAGTCGATGATTCCGTGCATGCAGCTTGATCGGCTCCACCCAGCTCTCCTGTTCGTCCTGGCGATACTGTCGGCGTCGAACGCGAACGCCGAGATCCGGCGCGCCGTCAGTGTACCGGCGGGCGATCTGATCGCCGCGCTCGAATCCTTGGCCCGGCAGACCGACGCCAATCTCATCTATCAGCCGCAGCAGTTGCGCGGCCTGCGCACTCAAGGCGTCAGCGGTACGCTGACCGTGCTTGAGGCCGTGAAGGTGCTCGTGCGTGGCACGCGATTGAAAGTCAGCTTCGACGTGAGCAGCGGCGCAATGCTGATCTCTGCCTCCCCCGATACGCGCGAGGAAACGTCGTCGCCCAGTCGGGATCCGCCAGCGCTGCATGTACCCGAAGCGGAAGCCACGGTGGATTCCGCTTCCGATCTGCTGGAGGCGCTGACGGTGACGGGCTCTCGGTTGCGCAGCGCACGGGTCGCGGAGGAAGGCGCTGCACCCGTGACGGTCATCGCTCAGGAAGACGTGCGCCGCTCCGGCGGGACGACAGTCTACGGGGCGCTGCGCAGCCTGCCGGAAATCTCCGGCTACGCGGACAACGACAGCCGGGCCGGCAATGCCGATACACAGCAGATCAATCTGCGCGGACTCGGTTCGCAGTACACGCTGGTGCTCGTCAACGGACGCCGCCTGGGCAAGAGTAACCTGAACCTTATTCCGTTCGTGGCCCTGCAGCGGGTCGAAATCCTGAAAGACGGCGCGTCTGCGATCTACGGATCGGATGCGCTTGCCGGCGTGGTCAATGTGCTTCTGCGCGATCGTTACGATGGCGCCGAAGTCACCGTTGATTACGGAAACACAACACACTTCGGGGACGGCGCGAAGCTCAATGGCTCGGCGCTTCTCGGCATCTCCAACGAGCGTGGCAGCCTCATGCTGTCCGGGCAGTATGAGAAATGGAACGCGGTGCTCTCGACCGAACACTCTCTCGGCAAGAGCGATGACCTGCGGCCGTTCGGTGGACCCGACCGTCGCTTCCCGCGCTATAACCCGGGACTGATTCGCCTGTCCGACGGCACGCAGCTCATGTTGAATCCGGCGCTGCCCAATGGCAGCACGGGACGGTCACCAGCCGACTACGTCGCGCCGTACGATGATCGCATCGAGAAGCAACGCATCAACAACCTGCAGAACGGCCGTGAGGCTGGAACCTTCTTCGGCAGCGCGCGCTTCGACTTGCTCGACACGCGCATCCGTCTCTACACGGACTTCCTCCACAAGAGCGCGAACATTGATTACGTCGATCATCGCGGCGTGTTCATCGATGCGCTCGTGCCGGCGACGAATCCCTGGAATTCCTTCGGCCAGGATGTCCACGTCACCTACGTGCTCGATGCCACCACGGCGGGTCATGAAGAGCGTGGTCTTGAAACGCTGACCTCGGACATCGAGACCCACATGCTTACAGTCGGTGTGGAGGGCACGGTCGGTTTGTTCGACTACAGCATCGCGACCAACAATTGGACCAGCACCGATCGGCAGACACACGAGGGCCTCAGTCGCGCCGGCATTCTCGCGCAACTCGCGCGCAGCGATGCGCTCGCGCTCAATGTCTTCGGCAACGCTGCGGCGCGCGCCGGGCAGATCGAGCCGGCGCGCGCTACGTTCCGTCGGGAGCTCACTAACTTCACGAGATCGACGACCGGGATCGTGCGGTTCGAGCCGGTTAGCTTACCGGCCGGACCGATGCGAGTCGCCGCGGGCTTCGAGCACCGAAGCGCAGGCTTCGATTCGCGGCCCGATGAGACGCTGAGCCGCGACGCCGACGCGCTCTCGGCGCCGTTCCTCAACGATCCGGCGGTCAGAGCGGAGCGACGGGTGAACGCCTACTTCGCCGAGGTCGATCTGCCCATCCTCGACTCGCAGCAGGAAGCCGTCGTGGCACGGAGTGTCGATGTCACGATTGCCGCCCGCCGTGAAAGTTTCAGTGATTTCGCTGAGGCGACAGTGCAGCGCGCGACACTGCGCTGGCAGCCGGCGAGCGAGGATCTCGCCTTGCGAGCGTCGTACAGCGAGAGCTTTTACGCGCCGGAGCTGCGCGACATTCAGGCGATGGGCGATACCAATGTCGGCTTGGTCAGCGATCCGCTCCTCCGGGATAGTAACGGCCAGCCGATGACCTATTTGACGACGAACGTCACGGGCGGAAATCCCGATCTCAATCCGACGCTGGGCGAGTACAGAAACCTGGGCGCAATTCTGAAGCCGAGCGCAGCTCCGGGTTTGCGCTTCATCGTCGATCTGTGGCGCCTCGATCAAACCGACGCGTTCGTGTATCCGACCGTGCAATCGGTGGTCAACGGTGCGGCTCCGGGCACCGTAACGCGCAGCCCCGTCGCCTTACCGGGCGAAGCCTTCGGTCGGATTGTCAACGTCGTCAACCGCGCTGCCAACGCCGCGCAACGCACGGTCGAAGGCGTCGACTTCGGTATCTCCTACCAACGGGATCTCGGCCACTGGGGCCGCTGGCATGTCGAGTGGCACAACACGTTCACGACGCGCTTCGAGTACGACCAGATGGACGGCCGCGGAACGCAGAATGCATTGGGCTTGATCTCACACGCGTTCGACGCCGTGCCGCGGTTTCGGTCGAATCTGGTCCTGAGCGACACCTTGGGGCCGTTGAACATCACGGCGGCAACGACTTACGTTGACAGCGTCGACAACACCTTCGACAGCGATCGCCGCGTGGATCCGTACGTCCGCACCAATCTCACGTTGACTTACGACCTGGCACCCGGGATGCAGCTTTGGGGGAGCGTGCAGGATCTCTTCGATACTGGTGTCCCTTACGTGGGGCTGCTGCGCACTCAGGGACTCGCGAGCGACTTCACGTATGCCGACTACATCGGTCAATTCTGGACCCTGGGATTTCGCACGAGGTTCTGATCCTTCAGCGATTATCGAGTACCACTCTCGCAGCCGCCAGATCCCAGCTTGCATGACCCACCGACTTGAAGGCCCAAGCCTCGCTCGTCCGGTCGACACCGTCGCGCAGCGATGCCTCGAGCTCCTCGACGCGCTGCCAGGCGACGCCTGCCTGCAGGAGATCCCCCGCCTCGTGTTTGGCGCCCGGCAAATAGTCGACCATGATGCGCCGCCGCTGCAGAAGCTCGGCCGGAAGTTCCGCCATGTCCGCCCGAAAGGCGCCGACGCCGATGGCCAGTGTGCTATCAGGCAGCTGCGGCGGCACGACCGGCGTTCGCGAAGTGGTGAGCGCGACGACCACGTCGGTGCCCACGCCGGCGGGTTCGAGCGAGCGTGCGTCGAGAGGAATCGGATCGATATCCGCGTGTCGGTCGCGCACCCGGGCGCAGAACTCGCGCGCTTCGGCGAAGTTCTTGCCGGCAACCCAGAACGCGCGCACGTTGAAGTACTGGAGCAATGCCTCGACGTGCGCAGTCGCCTGCGTGCCTGTGCCGATGATGAGCACCGATGCAGGCGGTCGCGCCCGCAGCGTCTGGATCGCAAGCAATGTGACAGCGGCTGTGCGGCGCGCTGTTACGGTGGGGCCATCGAGCAGCAACAGGCGTCGGCCGGTGGCGGACTCGAACACGATGACCTCGCCCTGGATCGAAGGCAGACCGCGTGCCGGATTCTGTGCGTGCACAGTCACGGTCTTCGTAATGCCGATGTCCGCAGCCAACGCGGGCATGCACAGCAGCGTGCTGTGCTCGTCGATGTGGGTGGCAAGACGTTCCGGAGCTTGCACGGCTCCGTCCGCCAGTTCGCGTGCCGCACGCGCGATCGCCGGAACGAGCAGACGATAGGGCAGGCGCTGCGCGGTGCTAGTGGCATCGAGGCGAATCATGGTGCGCGCAAGTATAGACCCGCCACGGATCGGCGAAGAATCCATGGAAACACCGGTGAACAGATACGTCGTTCGGTGTTCTTTCCGATGCTGCTGCTCGCGTGCGCACGGCACTCTATCCGTCTCTTGGTGCGGAGCGGTCACATGGCGACGAATCTGGCGGTCGAGGCAAAGGATGTGTTGGCGGCGGCCGGCCGCTTGAGCGGGCAGGCGGTTCGGACACCGCTCCTGAGCTGCGCGGCGCTCGATGCGCTGACCGGTGGACGCATTCTGTTGAAAGCCGAAAATCTACAGATCGGCGGGGCGTTCAAGTTTCGCGGCGCGTACAACCGGCTCGTACAGCTCGACGCGCGCGAGCGCGAAGCCGGCGTCGTGGCATGGTCTTCGGGCAATCATGCGCAAGGGATTGCAGCGGCGGGCACGCGCTTGGGCGTGCGCACTACCGTGATCATGCCCGCCGATGCTCCAGCCATCAAAGTAGAGAACACGAAACGGCTCGGCGCGGAGATCGTGTTGTACGACCGGCAGACGCAGAGTCGCGAGGCCATCGGCCATCGCATGGCGATCGAGCGCGGCGCCACGCTGGTGCCGTCCTACGACGATCCGCACATCATCGCGGGCCAGGGTACGGTGGGCCTCGAGATCGTGGAGCAAAGCACCGCGCTCGTCGGTACGGCACCGGACGTCGTGCTCGTTCCATGCGGTGGCGGCGGATTGATCGCCGGCTGCGCGTTGGCGATCGACGCCGCCAGCCCCTGGTCTCGCGTGTACTCGGTCGAGCCGATGGGATACGACGACACGGCGCGCTCGCTGAGGGCGGGCAGACGCGTCGAAGTGCAACCCGGCGACAGGACGCTGTGCGATGCGCTGTTGGCGCCAACGCCGGGCGAGCTCACCTTTCCCATCAACAGCCGGCTGCTTGCGGGTGGGGTCGCAGTGAGCGACCAGATGGTGCTGGCTGCCTGCGCCTTCGCATGGCGTGAGCTCAAGCTCGTGGTCGAACCGGGCGGGGCGGTCGCACTGGCCGCCGCATTGCACGGCGTTTTCGATTGCTCGAACAAGACGGTCGCGATCGTGTTGAGCGGTGGTAACGTCGACCCCGACATCTACCGGCGCGTGCTGGAGATGGCATGACCGAAAGCCGGCGGGCGGACGGACAATTGCTCGCGGACCTGTGGGTCTTTCGTGCCGTCGCGCGCAGCGGCGGCATGAGCGCGGCCGGTATCGAGCTCAACGTAACGCCAGGTGCGGTTAGTCAGCGAGTGCTGCGTCTCGAGGCGCGTATCGGCATGAAGCTCTTCGAGCGGCAGAAGAGCCGCTTGGCGCTGACCGCGGCCGGCAGTCTCATGCTCGATGCGATCAACACTACAGCGCTGACGCTCAACAACGCGCTGGCTCGTCTCGCCGATTCTGGGCGCAGCTCGATCGTCGTGAGCTGCGGCCCTTCGCTCACCACCGAGTGGCTCATGCCGAACCTCGCGGAGTTCTACGGCGAGTTCCCCGGCATCGAGCTCCTGGTGCGCTCGGAAACTGCACAACCCTCCGCGGCATGGATGGCGCAAGAAGGCATCGATGTGCTCATCCACTACAGCCATCAGCGCCTCGCGGATCTGGTGGAGCTCGCATCGCTCCAGGAGTGGACATTTCCCGTATGCTCGCCTGCATATCTTGCGCGCCTGGTACAGCTGGCTCGCGAGCAGCGTACTGTCGTACTGCTGCACGACGACGATGCCTGGCGCCAAGGTGAGCCGCCGCATGCCGAATGGCAAGAGTGGCTCGATCACGCAGGATCGGCCTGGACGTTCCTCACGGCCTGCGAGCGGCACTTCAACCAGGCGCAGCTCGCATACCAGGCGGCGGTCTATGGGCAAGGGATTGCAATGGCGCGCGCCGTCAGTGTCAACGCCCTGCTAAGAAGCAAGAAGCTGGTTCGGGCAGTCGACGCGCAGCCCGCGCCGAGTGCTTCCTATCGCGTGGTTGCCCGCTGCGAACACGCCGCGGACTCGCCCGCGGCCCGCTTCGCCTCATGGCTGTCACGGGCGCTCGTCACAACGCAGCGTGACACACTGCAGACATTCGAGACCTCATCTCGGGAAGGCTTGTAGAAAATCTATCAGCCGGCTCAAGAAATGATGCATTGCCCGGGCTCGGCGCGGCTCTCTATAACTGTCGCGTCGATGAGCGTTCTTCGCGAGGTCTCCATGGTCCCGAGCTACGAACCCATAGTACCCAAGTCGATGCCGCCGGTCCTGTTCGTCAATGCGCAGGGTGTCACTCAGTTCGTCACGCCGCAGGCGCGGCGGCTGTGCGAAATGTGGAACTGCGGTCTCGATGAGACCGAGCGCTCGACGGATCGGCGTGACTTTCGTCTGCCCACAGGCGTGAGCTCGTTGCTGCGCGTGGCCGCCAACCACGGATGGGACGTCCGTAACACCGGCGTGCTCGTGCGCCACCCCAACATCGATGGGCTGGCGGTGACGCTGCAGGTGGGCGCACTGCCGGGATCGGCTTCGCACAGCGGCTGCCTGCTGATGTTCGTCGCCGATACTGAGGTCGTGTCGTCGGAGACTCGCGCCGATGCGGAGCGCACACTGCGCCAGCTCACACCGAGCGAGCGTCGCGTCGCGCTGCTCGTCGCAGCAGGGCTGCGCAATCAGGACATCGCCGAGCGCCTGCAGCGCTCGCGCCGCACAGTAGAGTATCAACTCAACGCAATCTTTCGTAAGCTCGATCTCACTAGCCGCACCCAGCTGGTGCGCGCGTTGGTCTGAGCCGCTGATGTCGATCATCATCAGGGCCAGCGCGACCGGCGTGCTTCACGGCCGGACGCTTCCTCACCGGGAGGGAATTTGAACGCCACGCTGCACGAACTTGAAACACCCGCGCTGGTACTGGACGAGGCCAAGCTCGATCGCAACATCGCGCGCGTCCACGAGCGCGTACACAGCCTCGGCAGTGTGCTAAGGCCGCACGTCAAAACGGCCAAATCGATCGATATCGTGCGTCGCTCGCTCGTCGGCGAGCCCGGCGGCATCACCGTTTCGACGCTTAAAGAGGCGGAGTACTTCTTCGCGCACGGCATCCACGACATCGTGTACGCGGTGGGCATCGCGCCGGTGAAGTTGCCGCACGTGATCTCACTGATCCAGCGCGGCGCGAGCATTGCCGTGATCACCGACAACGTCGCAGCCGTGCACCTGGCCGGGCAAGCAGCCGCAAAAGCGGGTGTAACGCTGCGGATGCTCATCGAGCTCGATGTCGACGGGCATCGCGCCGGCGTGCACCCCGATTCGGAGCTGTTGCTCGAGCTCGCGCGTTCCATCGCGGCTTCGCGACACTTGGAGCTCCGGGGCGTGCTGACGCACGCGGGCGAGTCATACCAATGCCGCGATCTTGCATCGCTGCGGGCGCTCGCGGAGCTCGAGCGATCCGGGTCCGTCCGCGCTGCGCAGCGCTTGCGCGCCGCCGGCTTTCCGGCACCCGTCGTATCGGTGGGGTCGACCCCGACGGGACTCTATTCGGCCTCGCTCGAGGGCGTGACCGAAGTGCGCATGGGCGTCTACATGTTCCAGGATCTTGTGATGGCCGGCATCAATGTGTGCACGCTCGAGGAGATCGCACTGTCGGTGCTCGTCAGCGTCATCGGTCACCAGCGCGACCGGGGCTGGATCATTACCGACGGCGGCTGGACCGCCATGTCGCGCGATCGTGGCACGGCGGAGCAGCCGGTCGACCAGGGATATGGGGTCGTCCGCGACGTGGACGGTCACGCGCTCGCAGACGATCTCATCGTGAGGTCGGTCAATCAGGAGCATGGTGTGATCGCGCGTCGCGACGGCGCGCTGCCGGACTTCGATCAGTATTCCGTAGGCAGTCTGCTACGCGTGTTGCCGAATCACGCCTGTGCGACCGCTGCCCAGCATGAACGCTATCACGTCGTTCGAGGCGCTCGCGACGTTGTCGCCACTTGGGAACGCATCAATGGTTGGTGACGAACGCTGATAAGGGCCGGATGCACTCTTCTATCCGGACCCTCCCTTGCCGGCCCGGTGTCGAACGTCGGGCCGGTTCTTTTTAACGCAACAGGAAGCCGCCGGCGAGCGGATCCAACGGGTCGAACCAGAACTCGCCGCGGCCGGTGAAGTGCGCCGTGCCACTCACCTCCGGGACAACTGCCTCGTGACCGCCGAAGTGCGTGCGCTCCAGCGCACGCACGGACATCGTGCTGCCCAGGATGCTCTCGATCACCGCTGTGTCGCCGACCTGCAACTCACCCTTTGCGACGTGCACAGCCGCGCGCGCGCTGACGCCGGAGCCGGTGGGCGAGCGGTCGAGCTCACCGT
>JACZCZ010032511.1_pt1 | contig 22665 bp, 10 predicted proteins | sample 8641811 | NCBI WGS metagenome assembly JACZCZ01 (sample SAMN15324610, study PRJNA640507) | soil metagenome | isolation source: intercropping peanut in the first line | place: China: Luxin town, Laibin City, Guangxi Province | collected 2019-07-25 | depth 10cm m | reverse complement strand
TCGATCAAGCGCATCGAGGGCTACCGCAACTTCTGCAACAAGCTCTGGAACGCCAACCGTTACGCCTTGATGAACCTGAGCGGTAGCGACGCCGTGGCGACAAGCGTGTGCCCCGCCCCGACCCTGCTCGCGAACCGCTGGATCCTGTCGCGTTTGGCCAGAGCAATTGAAACCGCGCGTGCGTCGATCGACAGCTACCGACTCGATGAGGCGTCGGGCGCGCTCTATCACTTCGTGTGGGACGAGCTGTGCGACTGGTACCTGGAGCTGTCCAAGCCGCTGCTTGCTTCCAATGATGCCGCTGTTGTGAAGGAGACCCGCGCCACACTGGTGCATGTGCTCGAGACGTCGCTGCGGGCGTTACATCCGATGACGCCGTTCATCACTGAAGAGCTGTGGCAACGCGTCCCGAAGCACGCTGGCGCCAAGCCCAGCATCATGATCAGCGATTACCCGACGGTGGAGAGCGGACGGATCGACGCAGCCAGTGAGCGCGACATGGACGTGTTGCAGCAAGTCATCGGTGCCGGGCGCACCATTCGTGCCGAGTACGACTTGCCGCAATCCAAGTCGATGGCGATGACGCTCGAGACTGACACCGAGCAGGCGTTGCTGACCGCACAACGCGAGGCGATCACGTTCCTATGCCGCGGCAGCTTCGAGATCCGCGCACGCGTCACGCATGAACAACCGGCGGACACAGCGATGAAGGTGGTCGCCGGCGTCGCCGTGCTGGTGCCGCTGGCCGGATTGGTCGACCCCGCGAAGGAAATCGAGCGCTTGGACCGCGAGCTCAAGAAGGTCGAGAAGGACCTGACCGCGACGCAGAAGAAGCTCGCCAACGCCGGCTTCGTGGATCGCGCGCCGAAGGACGTGGTGGAGCAAGAACGCGCACGGGTGGTCGAGCTGCAGGCAGCGTTCGATCGTCTGACCGCGGCCCGCGCACGTCTGGGTTGATCACCGTTTCGGTTGATCATCCGCGGTTGCTCGTAGACCAGGTCGACGGTGGGTGAGTACCGCCGACCTGAGCTTGCACGCTACTGACGACAGACCTGGATGCTCCAGCCGGTAAGCTGGGGCGCCACGCCGCTGCTGTCGGTGTCCTGGATCGTGAGCGTCCAGACGCCGCTCGGCGATGCACCATTGAACGCGCTGAGCATCCCAGCGCCGCGATACGTGGTACCGCCACCCACCGGGCCGCCGCCACTGCAGAACGGACTGTCGTTGGACTGCGGGTTGGTCGCCGCGTCATCGACGCTGAACGACCAGTTGTCGTCGCCACCACAGCGACTCGAGTTGACGATTTGAACCGTCGTGTTCGCGGGTGAGGTGATCGACATGCGGATGTCTTGAAAACGATCCGTCGTGCCCGTGATGCCCAGGATGTTCACGTCGCTGATCACACCGGTCATCGACGGCAACGTCATGCTCGATGTGAAGGTGCCCGGGTCCCGACCATCCACCGGCATCGCGGGAGCGGTGAACGTCTGGCAACCGGTCCACGTGGTCTTGCAGCAGCGGAAGCCGATGTTCGGGAAGAGCACCGACGCGCCCGCCAACGGGAAATCGAAGTCGCAGCTGATGCCCACCGAGGTGTTGTTCGACGCGCCGCCGCGCAACGGGTTGACGCCGGTCGAGCGTGCGAGCGCCCATTCCTTCACGTTGCCACTGAGATCAAAGACGCCGAGCCCACCGTGGGTCTGGCTGCAACCGCTGAGCGAGCCAGTGGGCAACACGGCGTCAGACGTATCGCCGTAGTCGTCGCCATTGCACGTCTGCGCGGCGTAGGTGTTGCACGCGCTCGAGTATGACCAAGCGCAGCTCGGGTTCTTGCACGCCGCTTCCCAATACATCTCGGGGCACAGGTCGCCACCCGCAGCTTGGCACGCGGTGCGCGCCTGGGCGTAGGTCACGTTGGTCCACGGCATGACGCCCGACGCTGAGCAGGCCGAGCCGATCTTGTTGCCAGGTGTGAGCGGCGTTGCGTCGGGACGCGAGGCCTCGTAACGCATGATGTACGTGTTGGGCACGCCGGCGAGCGCAGTCCAACCCTCCTCCACGCAACTGTTCTGGTTCTGGTTGCTGAGATCGGAGCACGGCTCATCGACGTTGCTGTCGCAGTCGTTGTCGATGCCGTCGCACACCTCGTCGCCTGCGGTACCGGCGACCGGTGGCTGACCGTTCTCATCGCGACAGACAACCGGGCCTGTCACGTTTCCACTGTTGCAGACGAACGTGCCCGGGTCGAAGCACTGACCCGTGGTGCCCGCGCCACAGGCAGCGCCCTTGGTCGGGTGCGCTTCGTCGGTGTTGCCGTCGCAGTCGTTGTCGAGGTTGTCGCACCGCGTCTCAGCGCTTTGGTATCCGCTGATGCCCGTGTAGTTGCAGGTCCATCCCGTCAGGCCGCCGCAAGTCGCCGCAGGTGGCGGGTTGCAGACACCGGGACGCACACAGAAGCCGGACGGCGCCGTCAGCGACTCATCGGTGCTGCCATCGCAATCGTTGTCGCGACCGTCGCAGATCTCGGCACCGGTAAAGTTGCACGCGTAGAGACAGTCGTTGCCGTTGATCGTGGGGTCGTTGAAGTAGCCGCTCTGGCAACCAAGCAACGAACACGAGCCGTTGCTGCAGCCGGCGATGCCGTTCTGGAACGTGCAGCGATTGCCACACGCACCGCAGTTGTTCACGTCGCTGCTGAGCGTAAAGCCGTTGGTGTTGCTGCCGTCGCAGTCTTGATCGAGGTTGTCGCAAAGCTCGATCGCGGGCAGCACTTGGCCTTGGCATACCAGCGCGCCGCCGACGCATGCACGGGTACCGAGCTCGCACAGGCCGGTGCTGGTCGTTCCGCATTGCGCGCCACCGCCCGGGTTGCCCTCGTCGAAGCGCGTGTCGCAGTCGTTGTCGAGGCCATCGCAGGTCTCAGCCACCGCGCCCACTGCACCGATGCAGTTGAGTGATCCGCTTTGGCACGTCAGCGTGCCCGGGTTGCACTGACCCACGTCCGTACCGCAGGCACCACCACCGCCTGGATTGCCTTCGTCGGTCTGTCCGTTGCAGTTGTTGTCGATGTTGTCGCAGACCTCGGTCGCAGGACCGACCGCACCGACACACACGATCGAGCCACCGCTGCACGCCGTCTGACCCGCGTCACAGGCACCGGTCGTGATGCCGCACGCAACGCCGCCGCCTGGATTGCCTTCGTCGAAGCGACCGTCGCAGTCGTTGTCACGTCCGTCACAGGTCTCCGCAACGGGACCGGTTCCGCCCTGACACACCAGCGCGCCGCTCACGCACGCGAACATGCCCTGATCGCATTCGCCGGTGCCGTTGCCGCACAGCCCGCCGCCGCCTGGGTTGCCTTCGTCGGTGGCGCCGTCGCAATCGTTGTTGCGACCATCGCAAACCTCAGTGGCAGGTCCGACCGCACCACTGCATTGCAGCGTGCCGCCAGCGCACACAGTCGTGCCGAACGTGCACTCACCAGCATCGGACACGGGACCGCACGGTTGACCGGCTTCGGGCGCAGTGCCGGTCTGGCTGTCGACTTCGTCGATCGAGCGGTCGCAGTCGTTATCCAGGCCGTCGCACAGCTCGGTGGCCGGACCCGTGCCGCCGACGCATTCCATCATGTGGTTGGTCAGGTTGCACTGCAGCGTTCCCCGCTGGCACGTGCCACCGGTCGCGCCGCACAGCTGGCCTTGCTGCGGATCGCGCTCGTCCACGTTGTTGTCGCAGTCATTGTCGACGCCATCGCAGCGCTCATCCGCGACCGCGACGCTGCCACCGCAGACCACGGCACCGTTGGTGCAAACCGTGGTACCCGCCACGCACTCGCCGACGTCGGTACCGCAGGCCACGCCCACCAACGCATCGGTGCCCGGCGTGCTGCCGTCCGGACCCACCCCTTCGTCCACTGTCCCGTCGCAGTCGTCGTCGCGCAGGTTGCAGAGCTCGGTCGGCGCAGGATCGCCAGTTGTCTCATCGACCCGCACATCGCAACGCAGCTCGCAGCCGTTGTTGGCGCGCCCATCGGCGTCATGAAAGCCCGGATCGCACATCGTGGGATCGAGCGTGCACATGCCGCCGACACAGGTCGATCCGGTCGCCGCATGGGGCAAGCGACACGGACGTAGGCAGCTGCCGCAGTTCGTCGGATCGGTGTCGAATTGGACGTCCTCGTCGATCGTGCCGTCGCAGTCGTTGTCGCGCAGGTCGCACAGCACGTCGTCGGTCGCGGTGACGAAGCAGGCGTACTCGCAACCGTTCGGCTCCTCGCCATCAAGGTCGTGGAAGCCCACGTCGCAACCGTTGTCGCCCTGCCCGCGATCGATGCCGCAAATGCCCGCGGTGCACACACCGAACGCGTGGGCCGGGCTGCACGGGATGCCACAACCGCCACAGTTGTTCTCGTCCGTGTTCGTGTCGATACCTTCGTCCGAGTTGCCGTCGCAGTCGTCGTCGCGGCCGTTGCAAGCTTCCATCGCCTGGCATCCCGCATCCGGACCCGCATCGGTCGCCGCGCCGCCATCGGCCGCACCGGTTCCCGCTGTGCCCGCGGTTCCGCCGGAGCCCGAGGACCCCCCGAAGCCGCTGCTGCCGGCGCTGCCCGCGCTACCTGCGCTACCAGCGCTGCCTGCAGTACCGCCGCCACCGTCGACACCGGTCCCCGGCTCCTCGCAGTCGAGACAGAACGGTTCGACCGTGCACGCGCTGAGTGAGCTCGACGCCAGGATTACGCGAGCGCCGACACCCAGCCACGACACCGCGCGACGCGTCACCACCGATGCCACGCGTCGACGCATGGCGATCACCGCCAATGCAGCGACGACCACCCACCATGCCGGTGTGGAACGATCGGTGCCGCCTGGCGCCACGGTGCAAGCACAACCACCGCCACCCGCTGCCAGGAAGCGTTGCTTGTCGTCTTCACCACCGTCACCCGACGCGCCGCTGGCACCGCCGTTGCCCGCGTTGCCGCCGCTGCCCGATGTGCCACCGGTACCGGCCGAACCGCCGCTGCCGCCGACCGGGTCATCGCGATCGACACACTCGCCCGTGCCGGACACGCAACGTTGGTCGCTCGGGCAGGCGGTGCGCAGACACGGATCTGCTTCGCAGTCGCCGCTGACCGGGTCACAAAGGAAGCCAGCCGTGCAGGTCACGCCGACGCAGCCGTCGGTCACGCAGTCGCCGCTGGCCTTCTCGCACACCTCGCCCGCACCGCAACCGGCGCTCGCGCACGGATCCGCCACGCATGCGCCGGCTTGGCAGATCTCGCCGCTGCCACAATCGACGCCCGCGCAGCTGCCGAAGCATTGGCCCTCGCGACACGCCTGGTCGTCGTCGCAACCGGCTGTCGCGCACAGGTCGACCTCGCATTCGCCGCTGGCCGCGTCGCAGACTTGGCCTTCTTGGCAGGGGAAGTTCGCGCAGGTCTGCGCCTTACAGAGACCGTCGCGCGCATCGCACGCGGTGTTGGGACCGCACACCACGCCGTTGCAGCGCGACGTGCACGCGTTCTCACGACACACGCAAGCGCCGACGCGATCGTTGTCTGGAGCGCAGGTCACTGCGCCGTCAACCTCTTGGGTTTCCTCGGCGCAGGTCACTTCGTCACACAGACGGCCGACGCAGTAGCAGACGCCATCGCGCATCACCGGTGCCTTGCCGGTCGCGCACTCGAAGCCGAACTCGCCCGGCACGCATTGCAACGCGCACTGGCAGTCGATGCAGCTGCTCGCTCCGGGACACAACGGATCGCCGCTGGTCTCGTCCGACATGCCGTCGCAATCGTTGTCGTTGCAGTCGCAGCGCTCGGGTTGCGCCGGGATGCCGCCGACGCAGATCGCTTGCCCGTTCACGCACTGCAGCTGACCGGGGCTGCACTCGCCCTCTTCCGTGCCGCACGACGCGCCGAGGCCGAGCCCTTCATCGGTGCTGCCGTCGCAGTCGTTGTCGAGGTTGTCGCAGATCTCCGTGGTCGGCTGCACGCCGCCTGAGCACACGATGCCCATCGCCGGATCACACAGGTTGATGCCAGGCACGCACTCGCCGACGCTGCTGCCGCACGGCGCGCCGATGTTGCCGCTCTGATCGGGCAGGTTGTCGACGAGACCGTCGCAGTCGTTGTCGAGCATGTCGCAGACTTCGTTGCTCGGTCCGATTGCGTTGCACACCAGCTCGTTGCCGATGCACTCGATCTCGCCCATCTGGCAGACACCCTCGTCGATGCCGCACGGCTCACCGATGTTGGGATCGCTGAAGTCGGGATCGTCAGTGTCGATCAATCCGTCGCAGTCATTGTCCAAGCCGTCGCAGAGCTCTGGGCCCGGATCGACTGCGCCGACGCACATGACCGAGCCGCCGACGCAAGCGTTCATGCCGAACTGACACTCGCCCTCGTCGGTCATGCCGCACTGACCACCCGCGCCCGGATTGCCTTCGTCGGTCAGTCCGTCGCAGTCGTTGTCATTGCCATCGCAGACTTCTGTGCCGCCGGTCGTGGCGCTGCACATGCCCCACACACCCGCGGTGCAGCGTTCGGTGCCCGCCATGCATTCGCCCACGTTGGCGCCGCACGCACGCGTCAGACCTTCGTCCGTGCGCGCGTCACAGTCGTTGTCGAGGTTGTCGCAAATCTCTGCGGCCGCCGCGACGCCACCCTGGCAGACGTACGCGCCCATCACGCACAGACGCGTGCCCGCGCTGCATTCTCCGGTGTCGGTGCCGCACGCTTGGCCACCGCCTGGATTGCCTTCGTCGGTGACGCCGTCGCAGTCGTCGTCTTGGTTGTCGCAGGTCTCGGCGCTGCCGTTGTTGCCGCCGCTGCACGTGATCACACCGGCCGTGCACGCTGTCATGCCGGCGTTGCACTCGCCGACGTCGGTGCCGCACGCGATACCGAGCCCCGTCACTTGCTCGTCGGTGCGCATGTCGCAGTCGTTGTCGAGGTTGTCGCAAATCTCAGGCACCGCCGCGATTTGGCCTTGGCACACGTACGCACCGGCCACGCACAAGCGCGTGCCAGTCGAGCACTCACCGGTGTTCGTGCCGCAGATCTGACCACCGCCGGGGTTACCTTCATCCGTCTTGCCGTCGCAGTCGTCGTCTTCGTTGTCGCAGGTCTCCGCGCCGCCGCTGGTGGCGCCGTTGCACACGACCGCTCCGCCCTGACACGCGGTCGTGCCGGGATTGCACACGCCGATGTCGGATCCGCAGGTGACGCCGAGCCCACTCACTTGCTCATCGACACTCCCGTCGCAGTCGTTGTCGAGGCCGTCGCAGATCTCCGTCACCGGACCGATCGATCCAACGCAGCTGCCGAACATGCCGGTCGTGCATACGCGCGTGCCGTATTGGCACTCGCCCACGTCAGTGGTGCCGCACTGCTGCGAGAAGCCGTCGATGACACCGTCGCAGTTGTCATCGAGGCCGTTGCACGTCTCAGTGGTCGGATTGACGCCGGTGCACGTGCCCCACGTGCCGGTCCCGCCCACGACGCAGGTTTGCGTGCCGGTGGTGCAGATGCCGACCATATTGCCGCACGCGCGCGTCACGCCTTCGTCGATCCGCGAGTCGCAGTCGTTGTCGGCACCGTCGCAGATCTCCGTGGTGCAGCCGCCGCAGCCATCATCCGCGAGCCCGTCACAGTCGTCGTCAACGCCGTTGCCGCACTGCTCGGGCGGGAACGGACCCACCGGAGTCTCGTCGACGATGTTGTCGCAGTCGTCGTCCAGGCCGTTGCAGAGCTCGCCCGGGCTCGCGCACAGACGGTTGTTGGTGCTTGGCGGCGTCGGCGGTGTTGCCGAAATGAACTGCGTCGTGACGTTCGTACCGGTGTTGCCTAGGTGTGCGCCAGCGGGAACGTTTGACTGCTGCATCGTGCGACGGTTGAGCGGGTCGCAGTACAGCGCCCAGCCCTCGTCGACGCGCATGTCGCAGTCATCGTCGTCACCATCGCAGACTTCGTTGATCTGGCTGTCGGCGATGATCTGACTCAAGGCCAATGACAGCTCAGTCATGTTCTGCGCGTAGAACGCGAGGTTGGCGCCGGGCGCATCGGTGCCTCCACCGACGGCGATGTTCTCGATGCTGGTGGTCGGTGCCGCGACACCAAAGCCGATCACGTAGGTGCGAATCGGAATGTTGCGGGTGCCGGTGGGTGTCGGGTACGTCGCGGTCGTGCGCATCGTTTGAGCGCGCGTCTGGGCATTGCCACCGCACGTCTCTTCACCGTCGGTCAACAGAATGACGGAGACCGGTCGGCAACCCGCGTACGGATCGGTCGCGATCGGCGACGCGTAATTGCCCATGCCGCCGGGAATCGGTGCCGTGCCCTGGAAGTACGTCGTGGCGCGCGCGAGCACGCCACCGAGCGGCGTGCTGCCGTTGGCGTAGAGCTCGTTGGTGCAGTTGGCGTCGTAGTTCGCGCGATCGATCAGGCCCAGGAGCGTGGCCTGGTTGTCGCCGTTGACGTCGATGCCCACGCGGATCGTTCCCGAGTCGGAGTTGGCGGTGCACGTCTGGCCTGGTTCGTAGCAACCGTCGGGACAGCATCCGGCACCGGCACCGGCGGCTTGGGTGAACTGTCCAAGGCCGAAGGCGGCGTCACCGCTGGCGTTGATCACGTTGCCGAGCGCGCACTTGGCGTCGTTCATTCGATTGCGCGGCCAGCCACAAGAGTTGTTGCCGCTGCCGGTCGATTGCTGCATCGAGCCCGACGTGTCGACGATCACCATGAACCACGGTTTGACTTGGGTTTGTGCGGCGACGTCGTGGTGGATCAGAAGAGCAAGCAACAGAGCACAAGCACCGAGCCAAAATCCGCGCATACGTTTGACCTCGCCACGACGCGCTCAAGGCAGAGAGCGTCCAGTCACGTTTCACATCGCTACGAAAGGCCCGTACGAGCGCACCCACGCCGCGTTACAGGCTTCGGCAGCATGCCACAGGGGCCGATGACTCACCCGCCGAAACACGCGATGCGTGCGTGTGATGTGCGCGCACGAACCACGTTGTGCGAATGCGTTTCGCGGCGCGTGCCGGAAAAGCCGCGCGCGACTCAGAGCAGTGAGAGTTGTCCCGGCTGCACGATGTCTCCGCTAATGCGCACGCCCTCGATCTCCAACAAGCGACGTTTACGATCGAGCCCACCCGAATAGCCGCCAAGCTTCATCCCGACCTCGATGATGCGATGGCACGGCACGACGATCGCCAGCGGGTTGGCACCGTTGGCTGCACCGACCGCACGCATCGCGCGAGGCGATCCGATGTCGCTGGCGATCCCGGCGTACGTGCGCACACCGCCGCGCGGCACCTGCTGCAGCGCCGTCCACACCTTGCGTTGAAAGGCGGTCCCGATCGGATCGATCGGAAGCACGTGCAGGTCGACCGGCTCACCCGCGAAGTACGCAAGCAGGGGTTCCGCATATGCGGCAGGCACGGCGCCACCTACTGCGCCTTGCGGCTGGGTCCACGCCACGCGGCGCAGGCCCCGATCCGACCAGGCAACCCAGATCGGCTCCCAACCCGCCGGTTCGATCGTGCCCCACCCGAGCCCGGTTTCGGCAGGTTGGTTCCTCTCCTTATTAGCGTCGGAGTCGCCCATCCGCCCTCACCGTCCCAGCCACATTCTGGGACATCCCGCGCGTTTGCTTCGTTCTGGGCATGGTGCCATAGTCGCGGCGTTTTTTGGCCCCCGTTACGCACATTGGGGCCTACCGCGCGACACGAGGTGCCCGATGTTTCTCCACGGCAGCATGTCTACCGGTAGCAGCGCGCTGATCGCCTTTAGCGGCGTGGCGCTGACACTTTATTGCCTCGGGATCTGGGCCGCATACCGTCGCACTGGCCGTCGCAGCCCTGCCGTCGATGCCGCGCGCCTGCCGCCGGTGACTCTGCTCAAGCCGATCAAGGGATTGGAGGAAGAGCTGGAGCAAAACCTTCGAAGCTTCTTCCAGCTCGACTACCCGGCGCCGATCCAGATCGTGTTCGCCGCGACCGATGCCAACGATGCGGGCCTAGCGGTTGCACGGCAGGTAGCTCGGGATTTTCCCCACATCGATACGCGCTTCGTAATCGCCGACGTGGAGTTCGGTCTGAACCCGAAGGTGGCGAACCTACAGGCTGCGGTCCAGATCGCCGAACACGACTGGATGCTTCAGACCGACGCCAACGTACGCGTGACGCCGACGTTCCTGCGTGAGCTCGTGTCCGAGGCAATCGCGACCCATGCCGACTTGGTGACGAGCATCGTGATCGGTGAAGGCGAGCGCTCCACCGCTGCCGTGCTCGACAACCTTCAGCTCACCGCGTTCACCGGACCCGCCGTGTGCATCGCCCAAGAGATCGCCGGCATCACGTGCGTGATCGGCAAGTCGATGTTGTTGCGTCGCTCGGATCTCGTGGCGCTCGGTGGCCTCTCGATCGTGAAGGACGTCCTGGCGGAAGACTTCGTCCTCGGCGAGACGTACCAACGCGCCGGCAAGCGCGTGGTCCTCTCCAACGTGCGCGCGCGCAACATCAACGTGCATAGCAGTCTGGACAAGTTCCTCGGTCGCCACACGCGCTGGTTGAAGATGCGCGCAGTCGTCTCGGTGCCTGGTTTCATCGCGGACTTGCTGGCCAATCCAGTGCCCTTCGCGCTCGCTGCCACCTTCGTCAGCGCGTTCGATCTACGCATCGTGCTCGGCACCGCATCGCTCGTCATCTTCAAGATCCTGACGGACGCGTGGTTGGTGAAGCGCATGCGCGGTCACGCCATGCGTCCATTGCACGCCCTGCTCTCCCCGGTGCGCGACGTTCTGCTCGCCGGCGCGTGGTTCGTCTCGATCTTCTCCCGCACCACCGAATGGCGCGGCCAACGCTTCCGCCTCGGCGCCGGCAGCACTCTCACCCGCGACCAAGGCGGCATCCCAGTCCGCATCCTGCGTAGGTTGGGTTTTCGCTGAGGAACCAGAGTGAAGGCCCTCCGTTAAGGAGACCGCATTACTGCCTTCTGCTGAGCTGAATGCTGCGCGCGCGCGGCGGACAAGGTCGCGACGACCCGATGCTCCGGATCGCTTCTACGGCCGTGCGCCACAGTCGGCCTGCACCCAACCTTGCGGTGTAGCTTGGAGCGTTCGTCTCACAGTCGGATCATCCGCAGCGCGCGGTTCGACCTTCTCGTCGACCCATCGATCGCCACCGCGCACGTGGATCGCGCTCCATCGCAACGGCGGATCGACCCCAATGCATCGCTCGCCAAGCAACTCGAACGGCACCCATACCGCGTCGCACCAGACGCAGTAGCTATCTGCGAAGCCACAATGCTCGCCGTATCCGCCAAGGTTTCCGATGTTGATCGTCGCGTGCCAACCTCCAGCGTCGACATAGACGAGCGTGCTGCTTCCCCCACGATCCTCGAACCAGTCTTCTTGAAGCAGCCAGCCTGACGTTGCGGCGCCCGGGACGCGCAACACGTCGATCACATTGGCCTCGGACTTCCAGCAGTGCCGCTTGCTGCCTCGTACTTGCAAGCACAGCCATGCATCCCCGTGCGATGCGACCTCTTCTTTGATGAACGTCGCGAGAACGCTCTCGTGTGCGCGGGTGATCGACAGTTTGATCTTCGTTGAGTCTTCCGCGGCCGACGTGAATTGAGCAAGCAATGCGAGCACGCGTTGTGCTTGGGTCGCGGTATCGCCGCGCAATACGAGTTTTCCGTGCTTCCACAAGCTGGGTCGTCGCGGCGACTTTCGTCCACGACTCGGAGGCTTCGTATACTCGGGCGAACCCACGACGTCGCGACGCGAAGACTGGTGGGTCACACGCATCACCTCACCTCGTTGAACGATGCGCACTTCATGTTGCAGGCCAGGCTCCGCGAGCATCGCCCTCGCTTCACCGCCTTCGTCGAACGCGTAAATGACAGCCTTGAACGCCAGCGTCGTGGGCCAGGCAAAGCAAGCTTGCGTGTCACGCAGCCAGCACAGCCACGCGTTGCTGCCTAGCATGACGAAGGCAAGGTTGTCTTCGAGCTCGATGTGATCGATTTCCATCTCGCCAAGCGCGGCCAGCGTCTGCGCGTACGGCTTCACCCACTCGGGTATCGGCTCTGCCTCCGTTGCCGCCGTTTGCGTGGGAGTTGCCGCCGCAACGGGTGGAGGCTCAACGACCGGCATCGCCTCAACCAACGCCACAGCCACCTGCGGTGCGGTCGCGTTCGACTGCGTCTCTGGCCTCTCGGCAGCGGCGCGCTCTGCGGATGGATGCGTAGCGCCGCCGCAAGCAACCACGACAAAGCCAAGAACAGACAACCAGGTCCGCATGACCCCTTGTCTCACGAAGCGCTGCTTAGTGGGCGGCGCCCCAGGATTTGCCCCAGCCGTATTCGACGGCGAGTGGAACGTCGAGCTTGGCGACTTGCTCCATTTGCGTTTTCACCAGCTCGCCCATCACTGCCTTCTCTTCGGGTGGCACCTCGAACACGAGCTCGTCGTGGACTGTGAGCAGCATGCGGCTCTTGAGCTGCTGTGCGCTCATCGCGCGATCGACGCCGATCATTGCCAGCTTGATGATGTCTGCCGCCGATCCTTGGATCGGTGTGTTGCGCGCCACGCGTTCAGCCGCCTGACGTGCCACCCGATCGCGGCTGTTGAGATCCGGTAGCTGCCGACGTCGTCCGTAGATCGTCTCCACGTAACCGCGATTGCGCGCCTGCTCCACCACTTCGTCCATGAAGCGTTTCACGCCCGCGTACTGCTCGAAGAACGCCTTGATGTACGCCGCGGCCCGCGACCGTTCGATGCGCAGATTGCGCGCCAGCGCGAACTGGGTTTGCCCATAGATCACCGCGAAGTTCACGGTCTTCGCCTGACCGCGCATCTCACGCGTCACTTGCTCGGTGGTCACGCCAAAGATCGCGCGCGCGGTGCGGATGTGAACGTCTTCGTTGATGCGAAACGCTTCGACGAGCTCCGGATCATGGCTGAGATGCGCGAGCACCCGCAGCTCGATCTGCGAGTAGTCCGCCGAGAGGATCTCCCAGCCATCTTCTGGAATGAACGCATCGCGGATCTGGCGGCCTAGCTCGGTACGAATCGGAATGTTCTGCAGGTTCGGCTCGGTCGAGGACAGGCGCCCGGTCGCGGCGACTGCCTGGCGGAAGTCGCTGTGAATGCGCCCAGTGCGTGCCTGAATCTCCTTTGGCAAGGCGTCGAGATAGGTGTTCTTGAGCTTGGAGAGCATCCGCTGATCGAGGATCGCTGCAGGCAACGGATGCACAATCGCTAGCTCTTCGAGCACGTCGGCATCGGTCGAGCGCGCGGTCTTGGTCCGCTTGATCACCGGCAGCTTGAGGTCATCAAACAGAATCGCTTCGAGCTGCCGCGGCGATGCGACGTTGAAATCCTTTCCCGCCAGCTCTTTGCACTTGGCATCGAGCGTCACCAGCTGCGCCGCCACCTCACTCGACAAGCGCTGCAGTCGATCGCGATCGACGCGAATGCCTGTCCGCTCCATCTGCGAAAGGATGCGTAAGAGCGGAATCTCGATGGTGTCGAGCACCTTGCTGCCGTCCGTGACGCGCAGCTGGGCAGCCAACCGTTGCGACGCGGCGTAGATCACGCGGGCAGTATTGCCTGCAAGCTTGGCGGTCTCTTCGACCGAGCGAGCGGAAGGCGTCACGGCGTTCTTGCCCGTCGCGTGCAGCTCGCTCTCACCTGTGAACGCAAGATGGAGCTCCTCACGGGCCAGATCCTTGATCGTGTGAGCGTGCTTCTCGGCGTCGATCAAATAGCTCGCGAGCATGGTGTCCATGCCAATCGCCCCGAGCGACACGTTGCACAGGGCGAGCGCGGTCACGTCACGCTTGGCGTCATGACACAAGCGCCTTAGCGAAGCGGCGTCGAACAACGCGCCCAGATCAGCCAGCGCCAGGCCGCGATCGAGCTGCGTCGGCGTCCCTAGCGCCAGATGCCCGAAGGGAACGTAGGCTGCGCGCTTACCCGCTTCGCCCCAAGCCAATGCCAAACCAACCAGGGGTGCGACGACCGCACGCGAGCCGTCGATCACCGTGTACATCGCGAAGGTCTCGTTGGCTTGAACCTCGGCGATCAGCGCCGACAGCTGCGCGCGATCCAAGATCACGTCGACGGCAGCTTCCACATCCACCGCAGCGTTCGCGCTCTGCGTGGTCGGTGCGCTCGGTGCCACATCCGCGCCGATCACCGGTCCGAGCTGAGCCAAGAGGCGCGTGAACTCCAGCTCGCGGAAGAGCGCCGTCAGTCGCACTGCATCGCCACCGGTGTAGCGCAGCGCCTCTTCGTCGATGGGCAGCTCGATGCCCGCATCCAGCGTCGCCAGCTGCTGCGAGAGGAACGCGTCCGCGCGGTGATCGATCAGCTTCTGTTTCAGCGCTTTGCGTTCGATCGATTCCAGCGCGGCGTAGATCCCATGCAGGTTCCCATGCTCCTTGAGCAGGGTCACAGCAGTTTTCGGACCGACCGACGGCACGCCAGGAATGTTGTCCGAGCTGTCACCGGTCAGCGCGAGCAAGTCGCGCACTTGCTCTGGCGCCACACCCATTTTCTCGATCACTTCGTCGCGCCCGTAGACCTTGTCGCGCATGGAGTCGAGCATCCACACGCCCTCGCCCACCAGCTGCAACAGATCCTTGTCCGCGCTCACGATCACCACATTCAAGCCGTGCGCACGCGCGCGAGTCACCAGCGACGCGATCAGATCGTCAGCTTCCACACCGTCACGCTGGAACACGGCGATCGACAACGCCTCGATGATCTCGTGCACGCGTGACATCTGCTGCTTCAGCTCAGATGGCGGCGGCGGACGGTTGGCTTTGTACTGGTCGTAGAGCTTGTGGCGAAACGACGGCGTGCGGGAATCCATCGCCACCGCGAGCAGCGCCGGCTTCCGATCTGCCACGAGCTTCATCACCATCGTGGTGACACCGAGCGAGGCGTTGGTGGGCTCACCGCGGCTGTTGTTCATCGGCGGCAGCGCATGGAACGCACGAAATACGTAGCCGCTGATGTCGAGCACGTAGAGCGTTTTCGGATCGGCCGCGGGCGGCAAAGCTGTCGGTGCCATGGGCGCCGAATAGTACGCCGGACACCGTTCGTGCAACGCGAGAGCACCCTCGTCCGAGCCTGCGCTGCGCCTTGCGAAGGCGCGGGACCGCGTGCTACTCCGCCCGCAGTTTTCCCATGATTTCCGCTAAGAATTCGAGTTGCCGCGACCATGTTTGACGCACTGAGCAAAGGCTTTCGCAACGCACGCAATCGACTCGCGGGCCTCGCCGAGCTGAACGAAGAGACCATCGATCAAGCGTTGCGCGACGTACGACTGTCGCTGTTGGAAGCCGACGTCGAGCTGAACGTCACCAAGCGCTTTCTGAGCAACGTCAAAGAGAAGGCGATCGGCGAAGTCGTACGCACCAGCGCGACGATCAAAGGTCAGAAGGTCAAGATCGGCCCGGGCGAACGCTTCATCAAGATTTGCCAAGACGAGCTTGAAGCGCTGATGCGCTCTGAGGGGCCCGCGATCGAGTTTGCGCAGCGCCCGATCGTGACCGGCATCATGATGGTCGGTCTGCAAGGCGCCGGTAAGACCACCACCGCCGGCAAGCTCGCGCGGCTCGCGGAGAAGCAAGGTCGCAAGGTGCTGTTGGTCGCTGCCGACGTGCAGCGTCCCGGTGCGATCGAGCAGCTCAAGGTGCTCGGCGAGCGCATCAACGTACCGGTGTTCTCTATCCCCGGTGGGCGTCCGCTCGACATCTGCGACAAGGCGCAAGCCGAAGCACGCAAGCTCAAGCGCGACGTGATCATCTACGACACCGCCGGTCGTCTCGCGATCGACGACGCGCTGATGACGGAGCTCGAGGAGATCAAGAGCCGCGTCAAGCCGCACAACATCTTCCTCGTGATCGACGCCATGATCGGTCAAGACGCGGTGCAGACCGCGGCGCGCTTCCACCAACGTCTGCAGATCACCGGGTCGATCCTCACCAAGCTCGACGGTGACGCGCGCGGTGGCGCGGCGCTCTCGGTGCGCGAAGTGACAGGCGCGCCGATCAAGTTCATCGGTATGGGCGAAGGGCTCGATCGACTCGAAGAGTTCCGCCCCGAAGGCATGGCCAGCCGCATCCTCGGCTTCGGCGATGTCGTCGGTCTGATGAAGGACTTCGAGGAAGTCATCGACGAAGAGAAGGCCGAAGCCGAAGCGCGCAAGATGTTGCAAGGGCGCTTCACCTTCGACGACTTCTTGCAGCAGATCACCATGCTGCAGTCGATGGGCCCACTGCAGGGCATGTTGGAGAAGGTGCCGTTCTTCGCCGAGAGCGTGCCCGAAGGGTTCCAGGTCAACGACGGCGAGCTCGATCGGATCAAGGCGATCGTCTATTCGATGACGAAGGCCGAGCGTGCGCAACCCGAGCTGTTCGCCAAGCAGCCCAATCGCGTCAAGCGCGTCGCGAAAGGCTCCGGCCGCACCGACAAGGAAGTCGTGGAGCTCTTGCAGCGCTTCAGCTTCATGCAGCAGATGATGGGCTCGATCGGCAAACAGGCCGGCCTGCTTCAGAAGATGCCGGGCATGAAGCAGATGGCGATGGCGTCGCGTTTGAAAGAAATGGTTCGCACCGGTGGCCTCGAAGGCAATCCGATGATGGCGAACCTCGCAGACACCCTGCTCGAAGCCGCCGTCGCAGGTCGTGGCGGCGGCGGTGCACCCGACCCGCGCTCGGACAAAAAGAAGGCGCTCGACAAGAACAAGAAGAAGAACCTGCGGAAGATGCAGAAGAAGGCTCGCAAGAAGTCGCGCAAGTAATGGAGGGATCGATGACACGTAGGCATGCAGTCACGATGGCGCTGCTGGGGCTCGCGCTTGTGGCCTGTGTAGAGAAGGAAGACGAAGCGGCAGGCGTCGACATGGAACAGATCCGGTCGCTCGTCGCGACCAGCGCACCGACGCCACAGCATCCGCTCGACATTCAGTTCGAGGGCAAGATCAGCCTGATCGGTTACGACACGCGCGTTGCCGACATCACGCCCGGACAGCCGTTCGAGATCACCTGGTACTGGAAGGTCGACAAGGCGCTCGATGACGGTTGGCGTTTGTTCACGCACGTGGCTGATGCGCGCGGCGAGAGTCGCTTCAATGCCGATCTGTTCGGTCCGATTCGCCAGGCCTATCAACCGGGCAAATGGAAGGCGGGCGAGTACATCAAGGACACTCAGACGTTCACGCTGCCCACCAACTGGCATTCACCAGCGGCAAAGTTTCTGCTCGGGATCTGGAATGGACCGCATCGGTTGCAGATCAGCCGCGGCCAAGCCGACAACGAGAACCGCGCACAGGTGCTCACGCTGAAAGTGATCGGCGCCGCAGAGCCTGCCAAGCTGCCCACGCTGGGCGCACGCAAAGTGACCGCGCCGATTGCGATCGACGGCAAGCTGGACGAAGCCGATTGGGTCGCGACCGACGTCACCCCCCGCCTGGTGAACCCGATGACAGGCGCCGACGGCCTGTTCGAGACCACCGTGCGCGTGCTGTTCGACGCCGAGCGCATCTATCTTGGCTACGACGTCAAAGACACGTTCTTGAAGAGCAGCTTCACCAAGACCGATGAGCACCTGTGGGAGCAGGACACGATCGAGGTGATGTTGGATCCGGACGGCGACGGAAAGAACTACTTCGAAGTGCAGGTGTCGCCGCAGGGTGTGGTGTTCGACACGCGCTACGACACGGTGCGTCAACCGCGACCATTTGGCGACGTGGCGTGGTCAAGCCAGGCGACGGCGAAGGCAGTTGCCGCTGGTACCGCCAATGACGACGAGTCCGATCAGGGCTACGTGGTCGAGATGTCGATGCCGTGGTCGGCATTCAACGTGGGCCCGACACCCGCGACCGTTCCGTCGGAAGGCTCGGGATGGCGCGTGAACTTCTACGTGATGGACTCTCAGCGTGATGCTCAGCGCGCGGTCGCATGGTCCGCACCTCGCGTTCCAGACTTCCACACGCCGCAGCGCTTCGGCACGGTCACATTCGGTGAGCGACCCGCCGCTGCGATCAGCGTCGCGCCGAACCCTGCGCCGCCGACCACCGTCGCGCCGACCAATGCCGCCGTTGTCTCGCCCGCGGACAACACGCCCGCGCGTCCACGTGAGGTGGCGGGAGGACGCACCGAGATTGAGTTGCTGCCAGGTGCGGCCGATGCACTGCGTCAACGTGCCAAAGCTGCAGCAGAGCCTGCGACTACGCCTCCGACGGCGCATGCACACTGAGCCGCGCCGGGTCGATTCCTGCGCTGCGTAACGCTGCACCCCAGCGATTGTCGATCGTCGTGTCGAACACCACGCCTTCGTGGAGGTCGACCGGGATCCAGGCGCCCTGTTCAAGCTCGTCGTCGAGCTGTCCTGGCCCCCAGCCGGCGTAGCCCAACACCAACATCTGCCGCGCACCGAGCTCGCCGCGCATCAAGCGCTCGAGCAGCGCTCGCGACGTGCTGACCGCGACGCCTTCGGCCACCGCGATCGTGTCGGTGGGCAAGCCCGAGACGCCGCGCGGATCGAGCACGATCCAACCGGTTTCAGGCGCGACCGGACCGCCCACCATGATGCGACCGGTGGCCTTCACATCCGCACGGGCGATCGACACGCCCTCCGCGAGCGCCGTCAGCTCCAGGTCCGACGCGCGGTTGATCACGAACCCGAGCGACCCTTGGTCGTTGTGGTCGACCAGCAGCACCACCGAACGTTTGAAGTTCGGATCCGTCAAGCCGGGTGCGGCGACCAGAAACCCAGGCGACAATCGCGACGACACACCGGCAGCCTGCCACGGCCCAAAGCGCTACGCACGGACGATCCCTGGCGCGGCCGACGCTGATAAGCTCGCGCACCAATGCCGTTCGATGCACGCCGACTGCTGCAGCTGATCCTGGCGACAAGCGTGTGCGTGCTGTTCGGAGCGGCGCCAGCGAACGCGCAGTCGCGACACGATCGCGACCCGCGTTACATGGATGCCAATGTCGATCGCGTGGTGCTGTCGCCGACCGCGGAAACGCATCCCCAAGGCACGATCTACGGTTCGTTGTACGAGATCGTGCTGCCGCAGGTGGGCTTCGCTCCAACTCAACGCCTGCAGCTGAGCCTGACAGGCTTCAGCGATTTGGCCGCCGACCCGAGCTACATCTTCGAGATCACCGTCAAGGCCAACCTCTTGCGCACGCGTTCGTGGCGCATCGCAGCGCTCACGGCAATCGATGTTCTACGCGCTGTGGATGACGCGGCCGGTACCACCGAATCGCTGATGTTCGGCCGCCTCGGTGGCACGCTCCAGTACTGCTTTGGCGATGCGTGTCAGTCGAGCGTCAACGTCAGCGGCATGCTGGTGCTGAGCGACAAGGCGGATGCGTTCTTTCCGTTCGGCGCCGCGCTCGGCTTCGTCGGTCACGTGGCAGGCGTCGCGAAGGTGTTGCTCGAGTACGGCACGCTCAACAGCTTCTCTGAAGGCTTTCCGATCGACGCGATCCCGTTTTGGTACGTCGGCTACGGCATGCGTTTCTCACAGCGCAGCTGGGGTCTAGACGTCGTGATGATCCGAGACTTGGACGTCAAGTTCCCCGATGGACAGCGCGATGGTCCGAATCTCGGTGACGTGCTCGGCTTTCCGCTCTTGGTCTTCACTTATCGCCTCGAGCAGCGCTGAGCCCCGGCCGTTCCATCGCTGCCCTGCGCGGCCTGCAACACGTAGTAGACGTACGCATCTGCGTAGCGGACGACATTCACCAGGCGATAGCGCGACGCAATCTCGGCGCTGTGGGCGAGACGGTGCTCCGTACCCGAAAGCCACTGCACATCGCGTGGTGCCCATCGATCGAGCGAACGCTCCTGCTTGCCGCGCAACACCAGGGTGTCCGGCGCGCGTTCCAACAATTGCTGCACGGGGATCCGCTTGTTCACATGACCCCCGGGCAAGCGCGCGAATGTCTCGTCCGTGACGCCCGCCAGATCGACCACCGTGACGCCGGATGCATAAGGCAGGTAGCCCACATCCACCAACGCCACGTGGCAGGCATGCGCCTGAAGCCATTGCGCGAGCATCGCGCCGCCCCGCTCACGATCCGAACCCGATGCGCGCGCCTCGGGCACCTGCACCACGAGCGAGATCAGCGGCAACAGCGCGCTGAGCCCTGCCAGGCCCACGCCAAGCCAGCGTCGCCGCAAACGCACCACCCCCACCGCGACGACCCAGGCGTAGAGCGGAACGATCGGCGTAAGCAGGCGGAATCCCGGCATCCAGTCGCCACCCGCCAGCATCACAGCGACCACGTGCGCCAGCACCGCCGTTCCCACCCAACGATCCGTTACACGTCCAACCCGCATGCCGTGCACGAACAACGGCGCGCCGACCACACCCGTGATCAACACGAGCCCCGTCCACACGTAACTCGCGCCCTGAGCGAGCTCCGCGGGCTTCGCGATCGCTGACAACGGCCAAAGGTGTCCAAACATCGTCATGCGGAAGGCAAGGACACTGAGCGCTCCAAACATCGCAAGCCCGGTCGCCCAGATCGCGCCGCGCCGATCGCGCGACCATGCGCCGATCAAGAGCACCGCCGCGAACAACGCTGCTTCCGGACGTAGCCACGCCAGCAACGCCAGCGCGGTACCGAGCGCTCCGTGGTCTCGCAACCGCATGCGCGGCTTGGCCACCGCGCACGCCGACAACACCATCAATCCGGTCGCGGCACCGGTTTCGAGCCCACCGATCGCCCAAATCGCCACGTCACTCTGGCAGGCACACACAAGCGCAGCGATCGATGCGAGCCAGCGTCCTCCTTGTCGTTGTTGCAGGCCGGACAGCATCCAGACGACGCCCGCACACATGCATAGAAGCCCCGTGGACTTCGCGAACAGCAGCGGCGACGCGCCACAGACGTGTGCCCAAACAAACGGCGCGAGCCACAGCGGTCCGGTCACGCCATCGCTCCTGCGCACACCATCGAGGCTGTAGCTGCCATCTGCGTAGAGGTGCTGCGCATAGCCCGCCACGATGTACGCGTCGTCGACGGTGAATGGCCACGCCCACAACCCGACGCCCGCGATCCACGCCACGCACGCGGCAGTCAGCAACACGGACAAGCGATCGCGCCGATGCGGCATCCGGTCCGCAAGCCTCGCCCAGGCACAACCGCGCCCGGAAGCACAATGTGAAGACGCTCGCAAGACGATTGATCGCGGATCAGACCTCCCCAAATGTGGCCCTTGTCTTTGGCGATGCGGCCGCACTACCGTGACCTGGTCTCGCGTTCTTTCCCGGCTTGCTCCCAATCGCTGACGCGCCCGACGGCGCTGACTCGCTCTTCTCGCGATACGCCAAGCCACTCGACGACCCACTCAACACCATGCTGCGCACCCGACTCGTCGCAGGGAGATTCTCAGGCCTCGTCGTCAGCGTGGTCTTCGCGAGCTTGCTGACGTTCACGGTCTCCGCCGAGACCTTCGTGGAGTGGATGCGTGTGGTTCCGGGCAAGCCGGCACCGGTGGCGCTGCGCTTGCCAGAAGGCGAGTCCGGGCGACCGCTGGTGCGCGTCGCGGAAGGGGCAATTTTGCCGCCGGGCCGGGTCGTGGAAGGCGAACCGTTGGAAAGCCGCGTGCGTGCGTTCGAGCAACGACGGCGTCCGCCACGCCAGCCGCGCCTGTTCGCACAATGGTTTCTGTACTTGTTGCTCGGCGTGATCGCGACGACCTATCTGCGCACGTACAGCTCGCGCCGCGGATCGCTGCTGCGCACGCAGGTAGGCTTTCTCGGCGTCGGCGTTGCGTCGTTGATCGTGGCGAAGGTGTTCTTGCTTTACACGTCGTTGTCGGCGTTGTGGTTGCCCGCCGCATTCCTACCGTTGTGCGCTGCGCTGTTTTTGGATCGACGCACGGGCTTGATGATGAGCTTGGTCTTCAGCGTGCTGTTCTCGTCGCTGGTGGGCTTCGATGCGTTGGCAGCGTCGGTGTACTGGGCCGCAAGCGCCGGCGGCGTGCTGTCGTTGCGCGATCGGAAGCACAGCGTGGCGCCGTTGATCGTAGGGTTGAACGCAGCGAGCGTCGCGTGTGCGGTGTGCCTGGCGTTCCGAGTGATCCAGGGTCCGTTCGACGCGATCCTCGATCTGCAACGTGGCGTTCACTCCGACTTGTTGTCGGCGAGCGCCGGCGGATTGGCTGCGGGTATCGCGTTGTATCTGCTGCAGCCATTGCTCTACCCGCTCGTCGGCGTCGTCTCACGTGCGCGCTTGTTGGACCTGGCCGACCTCGACCATCCGTTGCTGCGCAAGATGGCAGCCGAAGCGCCGGGGTCGTGGGAACACTCGCGCGCCATGGCGAACCTCGCCGAAGCGGCAGCCGCGTCGATCGGTGCCGATGCGTTGCTCACGCGCGTGGGCGCCTACTATCACGACCTCGGCAAGACGTGTCAGTGCAAGTACTTCGTCGAGAACCTCAACCGCGGCGAGCCGTCACCCCACGAATCGCTTGAGCCGGACGTGAGCGCCGACGCGATCATGGCGCACGTCGTGGAAGGCACGCGCATCCTGCGCAAGGGAAGCATCCCAGAGCCGATCGTGGAGTTCGCGTACACGCACCACGGCACCAGCGTGATCGAGTTCTTCTGGCACAAGTG
>JACZCZ010003876.1_pt1 | contig 22769 bp, 21 predicted proteins | sample 8641811 | NCBI WGS metagenome assembly JACZCZ01 (sample SAMN15324610, study PRJNA640507) | soil metagenome | isolation source: intercropping peanut in the first line | place: China: Luxin town, Laibin City, Guangxi Province | collected 2019-07-25 | depth 10cm m | reverse complement strand
TGCCCGAAGAACCAGAAGATGTGCTGGAACATCACGGGATCGCCGCCGCCGGCCGCTTCGAAGAACGTCGTGCCGAAGTAGTGATCGGTGAGCAGCATCGTGACTGCGCCCGCGAGCACCGGCATCACGGCGACCAGCAGATAGGCGGTGATCAGCCAGCTCCATACGAAGAGCGGCATCTTGAGCAGCGACATGCCAGGAGCGCGCATGTTCATGATCGTCACGACGACGTTGATCGCACCCATGATCGACGACGCACCCATCAGGTGGACGGCGAAGATCAGCATCGGGAACGACGTGCCGTTCTGCAGGACCAGCGGCGGATACATCGTCCAGCCGCCTGCAGGCGCGCCGCCCGGAACGAACAGCGTCGAGAGGAGCAGCGTGAACGCGAACGGCATGATCCAGAAGCTGAAGTTGTTCATGCGCGGCAGCGCCATGTCCGGCGCGCCGATCTGCAGCGGCACCATCCAGTTCGCCAGGCCGACGAACGCCGGCATCACGGCGCCGAAGATCATGACCAGCGCGTGCATCGTCGTCATCGAGTTGAAGAACATCGGATCGACGAGTTGCAGGCCCGGCTGGAACAGTTCGGCGCGGATGACCAGCGCCATCGTTCCGCCGACGAAGAACATGATCAGGCTGAACACCAGGTACATCGTCCCGATGTCCTTGTGATTCGTCGCGTAGACCCAGCGGCGCCAGCCCTTCTCCGGGCCGTGGTGGTCGTGAGAGTGGTCGTCTGCGTGATGAGCAGCTTCGTGCGTGTGTGCCATGAACTCTTACTCCGCCTTCGCAACGACCGCTGTCGTCGCGCCATCATTGATCTTCTCTGCAGCCTGAGCGGGAGCGGCTTCGCCGCCCTGCTGCTCTTTCAGCCACGCCTCGTATTCGGCCTTCGGCCTCACGTCCACCACCACAGGCATGAAGCCGTGGTCGCGGCCGCACAGCTCGGCGCACTGGCCGCGATAGATGCCGGGCTCTTCCGCGTTGAACCACAGTTCGTTCACGAAGCCCGGGATCGCGTCCTTCTTCATGCCGAAGGCAGGCACCCACCACGCGTGGATCACGTCGGCCGACGTGAGCAGCACGCGCACCTTCGTGTCTTCCGGGACGACGAGCGGGTTGTCGACGTTGAGGAGATAGTGCTCGACGGTTGTCGGATCGATGCCCGAATCGAGCTGGCGGGCTGCGTCGCTGTCGCGAGCGAGCGTGGAGAAGAAGCTGACCTTCTGATCGAGGTACTCGTACTGCCACTTCCACTGATAGCCGGTCACCTTGATGGTGAGCTCGGAGTTGCGCGTGTCTTCGATGCGGATCAGCGTTTCGGCGGCGGGGATCGCCATGCCGACTAGGATCGCGACGGGAATGATCGTCCAGACGATCTCGGCCCGGGTGCTGTGATCGAACTTGGCCGGGACCGCGCCCTGGGAGTGCCGGAACTTGACGATCGAGTAGATCATCATGCCGAAGACCGCGAACGCGATGATCACGCAGATCCAGAAGATCAGCATGTGCAGCCCGTGGATGTCGCGGCTCAGCTCCGTGACGCCGACGGGCATGTTGAGGTCCCAGGCGGCGAGCGCAGCTCCTACCGGCAAACACGCCATGACACTGGCTGCGACGCTGGCCGCGGCGTATTTCAGAATCTTCGACATTGTCGCCAATGCTCCCATTGCTTCTTTCTGTGCAGCCTGTCCGCGACGTGCCGGACAGGCGGGCGATGCGATTCGCCCGCGATTACGCCCCACAGCCCAGTTTCACCTGAGCGCGGGCGACTCATTCACATTCCCCACCAGTTGCTTGAGACGGACCGCGAGACTGCGACGCTCGTCTTCTGTGAGAAACCTGCCCACTTCGCAGGCGCGGCCGTGCGACTCAAGAATGAGTCGGCTTGGATGCAGCGCCGTCGGCGGGGCGTGGAGTTTAACCTTCGACCAATGACGAGGAAATACCGAGTGCTGTTCGGATTGCCCGCCGTGCCGCTGGATTACGACTGATTCTTCACTGATCGTGATGGTTTCGCGCTCCTGTCCCTTGCGCATCGAGGCGCGGACCGCCCAGGTCAGCAGGGCAATCTCGAGTCCGGCGAACGGGAGGATGGGCCAGTAGCCCTGCACAGCGAAAAGGGCGGCGACGCCGAAGGTGCCGGCAGCGATCGACGCAATGAAGAGCCGCGCGGTTCGGGGCGTGAGCGAGCAACGAGGAGACAACACGAACCGGCGCACCTCGTCCCCGGCGATGCCGGGCGGAGGTGGGCTCAACTGGGGCCCCAAGGCGATGCCGGGATTCATCGTGGGCGGGTTGCGAGCGGCGGCCAGCGGAACGGGGCCGCTATGCTAGTCGCCAACCTTCAGGGGCGCAACGCACAAATCCCGGATGGGAAAGGAGTTTTCGGCAGTCGGGAAGGCGGGATGCCTGGTCGCGGCGGCAGGCCCGGATCGGTCCGGCAGCGGGGGCATACGGCATGGCAATCCGAGTTCGCGTGAGGCGCCGCCAGCCCCGCGCCCGCTGTGCCGTAATGGTTAAATAAAAATGATCGCCAACCCAGGTCAACAATAAGGCAATCGGCACTATTATTCAGAGAAAACTGATCATTAGCCTCGTCGACCGATGCTAGTCACGGGGACGCGGGTCTCGCCGCGCTCGCTCGCCTCTCCCCGCCGCGTCTGCCCCGCCCAGGCATGGCCGTACACGACCTCCAGCGTCACGGGCAGAACGTTCTCGACCAGCGCGCGATCGCAGGCCTCCCGAAGTCGCTGACCCGCGGACCGGCCGGTGAGCTGCCGGCGCCGCCCATGCGTCCGGTTCGTCGACCCGGTGTGGCGCAGTTCGGCGAAGAGCGTTTCGACGTTCGAGTAGGTGATCGTCAGTCGTTCGGTGTCCATGACGGGCTCGGCGAATCCGGTCCGCACGAGCGCATCACCGAGATCGTGCATGTCGATGAAGCGATGAACATGCGTGCGGTCATCGACTGCGGCCCCGGCACCACGCAGCTCGCGCAAAGAATCCGGTCCGAGGCTCGCGAAGGTCAGCAATCCGTTCGGCCGCAGCACGCGGCGGGATTCCCTGAAAATCGCATCGGGGTCATTGCACCACTGCAGCATCAGGTTGCTGAAGACGAGGTCGGCCGATTCGTTCGCCAGCGGCAATCGCGCAGCGTCGGCCGCCACGCGCTGAAACCGGCGAAACAGGCGCTGCTTCTTGCGCGCTTCCCGCAGCATCGCAGTCGAGAGATCGACAGCAATCACTCGCGCGCGCGGGTAGCGATCCTTGAGTGCGCGACTGCCCTGCCCCGTCGCGGCGCCCAGGTCCAGCACGACGGAGGGATTGAGGCGCACGACGTCCAGGCGCTCGATCAGTCGCGAACGGATCTCCGCATGCACGACCGCGGCGGCATCGAAAGTCCTGGCTGCGGCGTCGAAGGCGCGGCGCACGGCACGGGGATCGAGAAAGAATTCGTCTACGGAGGGCATGAAGAGGGAAGGCTAGCTGGCTAGCTGGCCAACTGGCTAGCTTGGCCCGGGGGCAAGCGTCGTCGTCTTGCTGTGTTCTTGCTGTGGCTCCGGCTTCAGCCGGGCGTCATGCGAAGCACGCCTGCGGCGTCACGCCCCGCTGAAGCGGGCCCACAACAAGAAGGAATTCCGGGCCATCAGTTCATCAAGCGATCGCTTCGCTGCGATCGCAACGCGCATGCACCGCCTCCCGCTCGATCCCCAGTCGCCCGAACAGTCCCAGGTCATGATTCTCGTCCGGGTTCTGCGTCGTCAGCAGCTTGTCGCCGTAGAAAATCGAATTGGCGCCGGCGAGGAAACACAGCGCCTGCGTCTCGTCGCTCATCTCCGAGCGGCCGGCTGACAGGCGCACGTACGAGCGCGGCATCAGCAGGCGGGCGACCGCGATCGCGCGCACGAACTCGAGCGCATCCACTTTCTTCGCGCCGTACATCGGCGTGCCCGGCACCTGCACGAGCTGGTTGATCGGCACACTTTCCGGATGCTCTGGAAGCGTCGCCAGCGTGTGCAGGAGTTGCGCACGATCGAGCTCAGACTCGCCCATGCCGAGAATGCCGCCGCAGCACACGTTGATGCCGGCATCGCGCACCGCCTGCAGCGTATCCAGCCGATCCTGGTACGTGCGTGTCGTGATGATCTGCTTGTAGTACGACTCGGATGTATCGAGATTGTGGTTGTAGTAGTCGAGCCCCGCGTCCTTCAGTTCGCGCGCCTGCTCCGTCGTCAGCATGCCGAGCGTCACGCAGGTTTCCATGCCGAGTTCACGCACGCCCTTGACCATGTCGATGATCTGCGCGAGCTGCTTGGGCTTCGGGCTGCGATAAGCGGCCCCCATGCAGAAGCGGGTTGCGCCATTGGCGCGAGCGGTCCGAGCTTTCTCGAGCACCTCTTCGAGATCCATCAGCGGTTCCGACTTGAGGCCGGTTTCGAAACGAATGCTTTGCGAACAATAAGCACAGTCTTCGGGGCACGCGCCGGTCTTGATCGACAGCAGCGTGCTGACCTGCACACGGTTCGGATCGAAGTTCGCGCGATGCACGCGCTGGGCATGGAACATCAGGTCGGCGAACGGCAGGTCGAACAGCGCCCGCACCTCGTCGAGCCGCCAGTCAGCGCGGACCACGCCCAAGCGATCCAGGTCCAGGGGACGATCCAGGTCGAGCGCGGGCAGGGCAGTCGTCACGTCCGTTTCTCCAGCAGCCGGGCAGAAATGTTGCGCCGATGAGGCGCCGCGCCTCGGCAAAGTCGGCGCGGGAGTATTTCCAGCAGGCCGATTCGCTGTCAACCAAGGAATTCAAAAATGGTCGACGTAACGCGTGGCTCGTGGCGACGCCGGATCACACCGTTCCTCGAGGCCGTCTGGCCATCCGGCTGCGTGCTGTGCGGTGGTGTCGTCGAGACGTCGCGGATCGACCTCTGCGCTGCCTGCCGCGGAGAACTGCCGATGAATGAACCAGCCTGCGTGCGATGCGCCGACGCTCTCACGGGTTCAGTCGGGTTGCAGCTGACATGCGGCCAGTGCCTGCGTCATCCGCCGCGCTTCGATGCTGCCCGCTGCGTTCTGCGATACGCCTATCCCGTCGATCATCTCGTGCGAGGGCTCAAGTACGGCGGCGCGGCGGCGAATGGCCGGGTGCTGGGGGAGTTGCTGGCCTTGCACGTGAGCAAGGGGCGCGACGAACCATTGCCGTCATTGATGATTCCGGTGCCCCTGGCTCAAGGGCGCTATTGCAGGCGCGGCTACAACCAGGCCATCGAACTCGGAAGATCGCTCGAGAAGCGCCTGCAAGTGCCTTTGCGTTGCGACCTCGTCGTTCGCACGCGGGAGACGCTGGAACAGGCGGGTCTGAAAAAGCGCGCGCGTCGCAAGAACGTGCGAGGCGCATTTGCGCTGACGGGCAAGCTGCCCGCGCCTCACATCGCCATCATCGACGACGTCGTGACGACGGGAAGCACCGTGAACGAACTGGCAAGAGTGCTGAAGCGCGCGGGTGCAAGGCGCGTGGAAGTCTGGGCGGCTGCCAGAGCCGGGTGATGAACGCGTTCCCTTCCTGCGTGACCGTCGCCAGCCGTTCCTACCGGAACGTGTACTCCAGCGCGATTCCGATAAAGATCGACATCCCGAAGTAATTGTTATTGAGGAACGCCTTGAAGCAATCCTCCGGCTTGCGCTCGCGGATCAGGTATTGCTGATACAACGCAAAGATTGCCGCCACCGCGAGCCCCAATCCGTACCACAGGCCCAGCTCGAGCTCGCGACCAGCGAGCCACAGCGCGAACAGCGTCATGAGCTGCATGATGCCGATGATGAATCGATCCGCGTCGCCGAACAGCAGGGCACTCGAGCGAACGCCGAGCTTGCGATCGTCCTCGCGATCGACCATCGCGTACATCGTGTCGTACGCCATCGTCCACAGCAGCCCGGCGATGAACAGCAGCCACGCCATCCGTGGCACAGCGCCCGTATGAGCCGCATACGCCATCGGCACCGACCAGGTGAACGCCGCTCCGAGATAGAACTGCGGCAGCGGGAAGAAGCGCTTCATGAACGGGTAGGTCATCAGAAGGGCGCCACCGACGAGCGCCATCTTCTGCGTCAGCTCGTCGAGGGTCAGGACGAGTCCCAGCGCGATCAGCCCCAGGCTCATGCAGAGAGCGAGCGCTTCGAGCGGATCCAGTTGTCCTGTCACGAGCGGCCGATCGCGCGTCCGTTGCACGTGCCCATCGAAATTGCGATCGGCGTAGTCGTTGATCGCACAGCCTGCCGAACGAGTGAGCACGGTGCCGAGTACGAACACCAGGAACACATGCGGATCGGGTTTACCGGCCGACGAAAGCCACAACGCCCAAAGCACCGGCCACAGCAGCAGCCAGATGCCGATCGGCTTATCGAGCCGCAGCAGCCGCGCATAAGCCCTGACCCGCACGCCCGCGGCCGGCAGCACTTCCGCGAAAAGAATCGTCGACCCGATCCGGTGGCCGAGCCAGCGAATGCGGGAACCGAAATCGGGAGGGGAGGAAGACATCGTGGGCGGCTGGCTACTGGCGGCCGGCTACTGGCCAAGCCGGCGAACGAGCCCTTCCGAGCACCCGCGGATATTCAGCTGCTAACTGCATCACTGCCCACTCGTCTGTTTGCCGGCCAGTTGCCAGATGGCCTTCTGCCGGTGGCCTCTCACACCTTCCCGAACTGCTCTCCGCGCCCCGTCCAGCGCCGCAGCAGCGGCGCTATGTTCGCCTCATTCGACGCCAGCATCAATTCCGCCGTCTCCTGCACCTTCGGCAGGAGGTCGGCATCGCGCATCAGATCGGCGACACGCATCTGGACGAGGCCGGTCTGTCGAGTGCCCAGTAGTTCGCCGGGTCCGCGCAGTTCGAGATCACGGCGCGAGATCTCGAAGCCGTCGTTGGTTGCACGCATGACGCTCAGGCGTTCCCGGGCGACTTCCGTCAGCGGCGGACGATACAGCAGCACGCAGTTGCTTTCTGCCGAGCCTCTGCCGACACGTCCGCGCAGCTGGTGAAGCTGCGCGAGGCCCATTCGTTCGGCGTTCTCGATCACCATCAGGCTCGCGTTGGGAACGTCGACGCCGACCTCGATCACGGTGGTCGCGACGAGCAGGTCGATGCGGCCCGCCTTGAACTCGCTCATCACCGCGTCCTTGTCGCGAGGCGTCATTCGTCCATGCACGAGGCCCACACGCAGCTCCGACAATGCTTCGGCGAGGACGCGTGCGGTTTCTTCGGCCGCCTGCGCCTCGAGTTGCTCCGATTCCTCGACCAGCGGACAGACCCAGTACGCCTGGCGCTTCTGGCGGCAGGCATCGCGAATGCGCAGCACGACTTCATCGCGCCGGCTTTCAGTGAGCGCGACGGTCTTCACCGGCGTTCGCCCCGGCGGGAGCTCATCGATCACGGAAACGTCGAGATCGGCGTATGCCGTCATCGCCAGCGTTCGCGGAATCGGTGTCGCGGTCATGATGAGCTGATGAGGAAAGCGTCCCGATGCGGCGCCTTTCTCTCGCAGCAGCAAGCGCTGATGAACGCCGAAGCGATGTTGCTCGTCGACGATCGCAAGACCAAGACGCCGGAACTCGACCTGCTCCTGGAACAGTGCGTGCGTGCCGATGACGATCTTTGCGTCGCCCGTGGCGATGTCGGCCAACGCACGCGTTCGTGCCGGACCCGTTCGCTTGCCCGTCAGCATCGCGATGTCGAGACCGAGAGGCGCGAGCCAGGCGGCGAAGTTGCGTCCGTGCTGTTCAGCGAGCAATTCGGTCGGGGCCATCACGGCTGCCTGAAATCCTGACTCGACGGCGCGAACCGCCGCGAGCGCAGCCACAACCGTCTTGCCGCTGCCGACGTCCCCTTGCACGAGGCGCAGCATGGGGCTGGGCTGCTTCAGGTCGCGATCGATCTCACTCCATGCGCGCTGCTGCGCGCCGGTGAGCTTGAAGGGCAGCGAGTCGACGAACGTCCGCAGCAGCGTTCCCTGCGGCTCGAATGCCCAGCCCGGATCGCGCTGCACCTCGCGTCGCAGCAGCCGCAGGCTCAGGTGATGCGCGAGCAGTTCCTCGAACGCCAGCCTGCGTTGTGCGGGATGACGATACGTCGAAAGCAGCTCGAGGCTCGCATCGGGCGGCGGACGGTGCACGTACTCGAGCGCATCGCGCAGCGACGGCAGGTCCAGCTCCTGCAGGATCGTCTGCGGCAACCAGTCGCGGATCGTTTCATTCGCCACTTCGCGCAGCGCTTGCGAAGTGAGCTGACGCAGCCGTCCCTGCTGGACCCCTTCGGTCAACGGATAGATCGGCGTGAGCGCGGATTCGACCGCGTTGGCGTCCGTCGCAGCGACGCGGCGGTACTCCGGATGCACGATCTCGAATCCGCCCAGCCCGCGGCGGATCTCTCCGAAGCAGCGAATGCGCGTACCCCGCGCGAGGCCCTGCTGCTGTGCCGACGAGAAGTAAAAGAACCTGAGCGTCATCGAACCGGAGCCGTCGCTGATCCGGCAAAGCAACTGGCGCCGTCCGCGAAAGGAAATCTCGGTCAGCTGGACGTCGCCTTCCACCACTGCCCGGTCGCCGAACTGCAGCGACCCGATGGGCACGACGCGCGTCCGGTCCTCGTACCGCAGCGGCAGGAGAAAAAGAAGATCCTGCACGGTGCTGATGCCGAGCTTCTGAAGCTTCTGCGCAAGCGCATCACCGACACCGCGCAGTGCGGTGACGGGACGAAGCTCCGCGGCTGCGGCTGGCTTGGAGGAAATGGCAGTGCTCATGAATCGCCGTCCGTGGCGAGTTTAGAACAGGCGCGAGGCGTGAGGCTCGAGGCGCGAGCCAGCGAAGCCCGATTCGTCACGAATGCTGGCTCGAGCCTTGTGGCTCAAGCCTCATGCCCGGTCCTCTTTCATTCCAGCTCCAGCACGCAATCCATCTCGACGGCTGCGCCCTTCGGCAGTGCCGCCACCTGGATGGCGGCGCGAGCGGGATAGGGTTCCTTGAAGTATTCCGCCATGATCTGGTTCAGCAGCGCGAAGTGCGAGAGGTCGGTCAGGAAGACGTTGAGCTTCGTGACGTTCGCGAACGTGCCGCCCGCGGCTGTGATGATCGCCTCGAGGTTGTCGAAGACGCGGCGGATCTGCGCGTCCATCGACGTCGTGATCAGCTGCCCCGTCCTCGGATCCAGCGGAATCTGTCCCGATACGTAAACGGTGCTGCCGACCTTGACGGCCTGCGAATAGGTGCCGACAGCCGCGGGAGCGTCGGGCGTGGAGATGATGGTGCGGGGCATGAGAAGGACCTCGAAAAAGCGAGCTGCTGGATACTGGACGCCGACGACTGGCCAGAACAACGAGGCCGTCATTCTGAGGCGGTCGAGCGACGCTGACTAGAAGGCACCGTCTCGCACGAGGTCTGCGGCTTTCTGGCCAGTCGCCAGCAGCCAGCAGCCTCTCTTACGCGAGCACGCGCGTAACGCGCATCACTTCCGGCATCTTTCTGAGGTTCTTGATCACCGTCGCGAGCTGCTTTCGATTGCGCACCTGCAGATCGAAGATCAGGGTCGATGCGTCGCCATCGCGTTCGTCGACCGCGACGTGTTCGATATTGGTGTCCGTCGATGCGATGTTGGATGCGATCGCGGCGAGCGCGCCCATGCGATTGGTGACGTCGATGCGGATCTCGACGTTGAACAGCCGATCGAGATTCGGCTGCCACGCAACCGACAGCCATTTGTCGGGTTGCTTGCGATAGTTGTGCAAGTTGCCGCAGACCTCGCGATGGATGACGACGCCGCGGCCACTCGACAGGTACGCCATGATCGGATCGTTCGGGATCGGGAAGCAGCAGCGGGCGTACGTGACGACCATGCCCTCCGTGCCTGCGATCGCGAGTGGACCCGATTGCGGCACCGGCTCGGCAGGTGCCTGAGCATCGGCCGGCATGAGTCTGCGTGCGACCAGCGGCGCAAGGCGTTCGCCGAGACCGATGCGCTCGAACAACTCTTCCGCGCTCTTGAGATTGAGCTCGGAGGCCGCGGTCTGGATGCGCTCTTCGGGAATCTTCTTCAGTGCCAGCGCGAGATCGCTGAGCGCCTGGTTGAGCAGCCGCTTGCCGAGTTCGACCGCCTCGGAATGCTTCAGACCCTTGAGATAATGACGGATCGCCGCACGCGCCTTTGCGGTCACGACGAAATTCACCCAAGCGGGATTCGGGGTTGCGCCCTTCGCAGTGATGATCTCAACCGTCTGGCCGTTGCGCAGCGGAGTACGCAGAGGCACGAGTCGACGATCGACTTTCGCGGCGACGCAATGATTGCCGATGTCGGTGTGCACGCTGTACGCGAAGTCGACGGCGGTGGCGTTGCGCGGCAGGCGACGGATCTCGCCGCGTGGCGTGAACACGTAGACCTTGTCCGGGAAGAGGTCGACCTTGACGCTCTCCATGAATTCTTCGGAATTGCCGCCGTGCTGCATTTCCATTAGCTGCTGCAGCCACTCGCTCGCGCGATCGCGATACGCGCGGCCCTGGTCTTCGCCGCTCTTGTACTGCCAGTGCGCGGCGATGCCTGCTTCGGCCACGCTGTGCATTTCTTCGGTCCGGATCTGCACTTCGATGGGCATGCCGTTCGGGCCGAACAAGGTCGTGTGCAGCGACTGGTAGCCGTTGATGCGCGGGATCGCGATGTAGTCCTTGAAGCGGCCGGGCATCGGTCGATACAGGCCATGCACCAGGCCGAGCGCGCGATAACAGGTGTCGACGCTGTCGACGACGATGCGGAAGCCGAACACGTCGACGATCGAATTGAGCGGCGCGCGCTTGCGACGCATCTTCTGATAGACGCTGTAGAGGTGCTTCTCGCGGCCTTCCACGCGCCCTTTGATGCCTGCCTTCTGCAGGCCGCCCCGCAGGTTGTCGGCGATCTTGCCTACGAACTGCTTCTGGTTCCCGCGCGCCTTCTTGAGCGCGCGCTCGATGATGCGATAGCGGCCGGGGTACAGCGACTTGAAGCCGAGATCTTCGAGCTCCGACTTCACCGAATGAATGCCGAGGCGGTTCGCGATCGGTGCGTAGATCTCGAGCGTTTCGCGGGCGATCGTGCGGCGTTTTGCGGGCGGCATGGCGCCGAGCGTGCGCATGTTGTGCGTGCGGTCCGCGAGCTTGACCATGACGACGCGGATATCGCGCACCATGGCGAGCAGCATCTTGCGGAAGGATTCGGCCTGCGCCTCGGCGCGGCTGCGGAACTGGATCTGGTCCAGCTTCGAAACGCCATCGACCAGCTCCGCGACTTCCGCGCCGAAGCGCTCGGCGATCTCTTCCTTCGCGGTTGCGGTGTCTTCGATGACGTCGTGCAGGATGGCGGCGACGATCGTCTGCGCATCGAGATGCAGGTCGGCAAGGATGTCGGCGACCGCCACGGGATGGGCGATGTAGGGCTCGCCGCTCAGGCGCTTCTGGCCGTGATGGGCCTGCGCACCGAATTCATACGCATCGCGGACGCGGTCGACCTGCGCGGGCGGCAGGTAGGTTTCGAGCTTGTTGAGAAGCTGCGTGACGCCAATCGAACGTCTTCCGGTCGGCAGCAGACCCAGAATGGAAGACGCGTAATCCATGGTGAGAAGCGGTTAGCGGTTGGCGGTTAGCGGTTGGTTCAGAGAAGAGCACACCCCTTCGTTCTTGCCAACCGCTAAACGGCTAACTGCCAGCCACTTCTCGGATCCTCAGTCTCCGAGGCCCAGGTGGGGGGCACGGATCTCGCCGGACATCATCATGTCGGCGTCCGGGATCATTTCCGGGGCGGGGCGCTGTTCGACCTCTTCCAGGATTTCCGGGCCGATATGACCGGCGGCGATTTCCCGCAGGGCGACGACCGTCATCTTGTCGTTTTCGACGTCCACCGTCGGCTCCGCCCCATTGGCGAGCTTGCGGGACCGCTTGGCGGCGACCATGACCAGCTGGAACAGGTTGGGAACGTTCTGCAGGCAGTCTTCGACAGTGATACGAGCCATGAAAAACCTCGAAACGGGCGGGGTGGCGCCGGGGGCAGGATGCCGGGGCGCGGTGAAAGTATAGCTGCAAGAGGCGGATAGCGGTTAGCGGTTGGCGGATGGAGGGAGAATTAGGGGAAGGGCTGAGGTGCGGACTTCCTCGGGTCCGCTGGCGGCCTTCGCCTCCATCCGCTATCCGCTATCTACTTCTTTCCGCTACCATTGCGCCCCCCCGCTGACCGGCAACCCACTGGCCCTCAAGCCGTCAGCGCAGAATTTGCCAAGAAAGTGCGGAGACGAGGAATGAAGTTTCGACCGACCCTGCTGGCGTTCGGCCTGGGTGCAATCGCGATCGCCACGAGCATCGGCGCACGCGCCGAGGGCAATGTAGAGAACGGCAAGAAGCTGGCGTACACCTGCCACGGCTGCCACGGCGTCACCAACTACAAGAACGCATGGCCCAGCTATCGCGTGCCGAAGCTCGGCAATCAGAACGCGAAATACATCGAAGCCGCTCTGAAAGAGTACGCGGACGGAGCGCGTCCGCACGCGACGATGCACTCGCAGGCCGCCACTCTGAGCGATCAGGATCGTGCCGACATCGCGGCCTATTTCCACGCCGAAGGGGTCAACCCGGAAGTCGAAGTCGTGGGCACGCCGCCAGCCGCGACGCAGACCTGCGTCCAGTGCCACGGCGCGAACGGCGCGAAGGCCCTCTCGGAGGAGTACCCGGCGCTCGCGGGCCAGTATCCGGACTACATCGTCCAGGCGCTCAAGGACTACAAGAGCGGCAAGCGCAAGAATCCGATCATGGCCGGCATCATCGGCGGCGTGGACGAGAAGGACTTCGCGGCGCTCGCCAACTTCTTCTCGCAGCAGAGCGGCCTCTGCGGCACGGACCAGATCCTCAAGCACGGCAAGTGCGAGAAGAAGTGATCTGAGCGTGACCAGTGACGGGTAACGAGCATTACCCGTCACGGATCACCCGGCATTGGTCACCCCGGCACGTTGGCACTCATGGCTCATTCCCTTCGCGCGTTTCGCATCCACCAGGAGAATGGTCGGGTCGCCCCGCGCCTCGAAACCATTTCTCTCGATGACCTTGCCGCGGGCGAGGTCGTCGTCAAAGTCGAATATTCGACGATCAACTACAAGGACGCACTCGCGGCGACTGGCGCTGGCAAGATCCTGCGCCGTTATCCCCTCGTAGGCGGGATCGACCTCGCCGGTCGTGTCGCGAGTTCGACCGATGCGGCTTTCAAGCCAGGCGATCCGGTTCTCGTCAATGGCTGCGGCCTCTCAGAAACACACGATGGCGGCTACGCGCAATTCGCTCGCGTGAAGAGCGAATGGGTCGTGCCGATTCCTGCCGGGCTCGACGCATGGCAGTGCATGGCGCTTGGGACAGCCGGTTACACCGCGGCCCTAGGCATTCACAGGATGGAACAGAACGGTCAGCAACCCGACCAGGGTGAGATCGTCGTGACCGGTGCAACGGGGGGCGTCGGCAGTCTCGCCATCGACATGCTCGCCGGTCGCGGCTATCGCGCGGTGGCGGTGACGGGCAAGCCGGGCGCAGAGGAATACCTGCGATCGCTGGGTGCTGCACGCGTTCTCCTGCGCGAATCCATCAACCTGGGATCGCGGCCCCTGGAAGAAGCGCAGTGGGCAGGCGCTATCGACAACGTCGGCGGCGATCTGCTCGCCTGGCTGACGCGCACCACGAACTTCTGGGGCAACATCGCGAGCATCGGCATGGCGGGCAGCGGCGAGCTCAAGTCGACCGTGTTCCCTTTCATTCTGCGCGGTGTGAACCTCCTCGGGATCAATTCGGTATTCACGCCCCGTCCGTTGCGGCTCGCCGTCTGGCAGCGGCTGGCAGCGGATCTGAAGCCCCGTCATCTCGATCGCATCGTGTCAGCGACGATTGATTTCGATCAGTTGCCTGGCGCCTTCGATGCTTTCATCCAGGGCAAGGTCACCGGTCGCATCGTCGTGCGGATCGGCGAATGAGCAGCTGGCACTGACTTGCGACGCGTCTCGCGGAGGGAACGAACTTCGCGCACACCGTCCACTCTCTTCCTGATCGCATGAATCCAGTAACTACACTCATCGAAGGCGCGGCTAAATTCGGCATCGCCCTGAGCGAATCGCAGGGCGCGCAGTTGCTGCGCGTGCTCGATGAGCTCGACGACTGGAATCAGCGCATGAATCTCACGGCCATTCGCGAGCGGCCCGCGCAGATCACCAAGCACCTGCTCGACAGCCTGTCGATTCAGCCGTTCCTGCGCGGCGAACGAATCTGTGATATCGGCACCGGGGCGGGATTTCCCGGAATTCCGCTCGCAATTGCGTGTCCCGAAAAGCACTTCACGCTCGTCGACTCGACGGCGAAGAAACTGAAGTTCATCGATCATGTGGCGCAGCTGCTCGAACTCGCCAACATCCGCACGGTTCACACCCGCGCGGAGAGCTACAGGCCCGACGAACGATTCGATGCGGTGCTCTCGCGTGCCGTGGGTCCCGTAGACCAGTTCGTCAAGTGGACCGGACACCTGGTTGTCGGCGGCGGGCGACTGCTGGCGATGAAGGGGCGATACCCTGAAGACGAGCTCAAGAAATTGCCCAACGGGTGGAAACTCGCGGCCGTCCATCGACTTGAAGTGCCCGGTCTGGACGAAGAGCGGCATCTTGTGGAAATCTGCAGGAGCCACGACAAGATTTAGGGCTGCTGGCCGCTGGCTACTGGCAGCCGGCCAGAATAAAGTCAGCAGATTCTTGGCAACGCTCCCATTCGAGAACTGCAGATGGCACGCACGTACTTACTTCTCTGGCCGATCGCCAGCTGCCAGTAGCCAGCGGCCAATTCCATGCACCGCATCCTCGCCATCACCAATCAGAAAGGCGGCGTCGGCAAGACGACGACCAGCGTGAATCTCGCTGCGTCGCTGCAGGCGACGAAGCGGCGCGTGCTGCTGATCGATATCGATCCGCAGGGCAACGCAACGATGGGATGCGGTGTCGACAAGCGCACCGTCCAGAAGACGACGACGGATGTGCTGCTCGGCGAATGCGACCTCGCTTCAGCGCTGGTGTCGGTGGACTATTCGGATTTCAAGCTGCTGCCCGCGAACCAGGATCTCGTGGCCGCCGAAGTCGAGCTCATGGGCAAGCCGGGTTGTGAATCGCGATTGCGCGATGCACTGCGGCCCGTGATCGATCAGTTCGATGTCGTGCTGATCGACTGTCCGCCCGCGCTCAATATGCTGACGGTGAATGCGCTCGTCGCCGCCGAGGGCGTGCTGATTCCCATGCAGTGCGAGTACTACGCACTCGAAGGGCTGACGGCGCTCGTGAATACGATCGAACAGATCCGGTCGGGTCCGAATCCGCAGCTCGAGATTCACGGCATCCTGCGCACCATGTTCGATCCGCGTAACAACCTCGCCAACGAGGTCTCGGCCCAGCTGATCGAGCACTTCAAAGGCAAAGTGTTCCGCACCATCATCCCGCGCAACGTGCGCCTCGCCGAAGCACCGAGCTTCGGCAAGCCCGCTCTCTATTTCGATCGCGAATCCCGCGGCGCCCTCGCCTATCTCGCGCTGGCCGGCGAAATGATCCGCCGCTCCGAAGGCGAAGAGATGCCGCCGGCAGTGGAGGCGGTGGGGACATGATCTGGGCGACTGGCAACTGGCTGCTGGCGACCGGCCAGCGTGAGACCAGAAGAATTCCGCGCGTCGTGCCTTTGGCGATCGGCCGCCTTCGCTGTCCTGCGTCGTCTCGCTCAGGCCTCGATCAATTCCTGCTCTGGCCGGCCGCCAGCAGCCAGTCGCCAGCACCCCGCTAACTCATGTCCACCAAACGCCCCAGCCTTGGCCGCGGCCTCGGCGCCCTGCTCGGTCAGCCCGCGCCTGCGGCGGCCAGCGAAGCGCCTGTCGCGCAACTGCGTCCTGACGAAGAGTTCGTCAGACTGCCGGTCGATCTGCTTCAGCGAGGCAAGTATCAGCCGCGTATCGACATGCACACGGAGACGCTGCAGGAGCTGGCGGATTCGATCAAGGCGCAGGGACTGATCCAGCCGATTCTGGTGAGACCGATCGGCGAAGCGGTTGCGGGTCAGCCGCGGCGCTACGAGATCATCGCGGGCGAGCGTCGCTGGCGTGCAGCGCAGCTCGCTGGGCTGCATGAGATTCCATCGATCGTGCGGCGCGTGCCGGATGAAGCGGCCGTTGCGATGGCGCTCATCGAAAACATCCAGCGCGAGAATCTCAACCCGCTCGAAGAAGCGCGGGCGCTCGAGCGACTCATCTCCGAGTTCGACATGACTCATGCGACGGCGGCCGAAGCGGTCGGTCGTTCGCGCGCTGCCGTTTCGAATCTGCTGCGCCTGCTCGATCTGTGCGACGAAGCCAAAGCGCTCGTTGAACGCGGCGAGCTCGAAATGGGCCACGCGCGTGCGCTGCTCGGCCTCGAGAACAAGCGTCAGCAAGCTGAAGTCGCCGCGATGGTGGCCAAGAAGAAGCTTTCGGTGCGCGAGACCGAAGCGCTGGTGCGCCGCATGGTGACGGGCGCCGCGAACGAAGCGCCTCCGGCCCCGCGGGTCGATCCGAACATCCGCAAGCTGGAGAGCGATCTGTCGGAAAAACTCGGGGCCAAAGTGCAGGTCCAGCATTCGAGCTCGGGCAAGGGAAAGCTCGTGATCGCGTACCACACGCTCGATGAGCTCGACGGTATCATCGAGCACATTCGTTGATCGCGGACGGCGGCTCAAGACTTCACACCTGCAAGGAGGCTTTCGGGGGAAATGCGCATCGCGCGAGCATCAGACATCGCGAGTGCATCACGAAGAACGACAAGGACTCTTTGCGGCTCGATCGCGCTGTATACAGCGATGACGGTTGCCGCCCACGGCGAGATCGCCGTCGACGGCCGCATCGATGAATCCGAATGGCAGCAGGCGGCGCAATGCAACGGCTGGCTGCGCACCGAACCCTTCGCACGCGACATCCCACGCTTCGCCAACGATCTGCGCATCGTCGCCACGCCCGAAGGCCTGGCCGCGGCGTTCACGATAGATCAGCCCGCCAGCGAACGGCGCGTGAGACCGCGCACGCCGCGCGACTCCGAAACGCTTACCGGTGACTCCGTCACGCTGCTGGTCGACTTCGACGCGACCGGCCAGACGGGCTACGAGTTCTCCGTAGGCCTCGGCGGCGGCGTACGCGACGGCATCGTCACCAACCAGAACAGCTTCGATCGCGACTGGGACGGGAGATGGACCCATGCGGTGCGCGAGACACCCGACCAGTGGTTCGTCGAGCTGCTGATTCCCTGGGACACGGTGAGCATGCGGCCGATCGAAGGAGAGTCGCGAACGATCGGCGTGTACGGCAGCCGGTTCTTCTTCGATCGCACCGAGCGCTACGCGTGCCCGGGCATCTCGGCGGACCTCACGCCGGCCTTCCTCAATGATTTTCAGCGGATCGACATCGCGCAGTTCAAAGTGGCGGCGACGTTCGACTTCACGCCATACGCCACGGCAATTCGCGACAACCTGACGGATGACGTCGATCTCAAGGCGGGCGCGGATCTGAGCTGGCGGCCATCGCAGAATCTCTGGCTCACTGCGACGCTGAATCCCGATTTCGGCCAGGTCGAGAGCGATGAGCTCGTCGTCGATTTCTCCGCGATCGAAACCGTGTACACGGACAAGCGTCCGTTCTTCACCGAGAACCAGGACATCTTCGAGCTGAACACACCGGCCAACGGGCAGCTCATCTATACGCGACGTGTCGGTGGCCCGACGGACGATGGGCTCGAGGGTTCCACGGATATCGACGGCGCTCTCAAGCTCAGTGGCAAGAGTCGCTCGCTGACTTACGGGGCGTTCGTCGCACAGGAAGACGAGTACGACGAGGACGTCGGCCGGCTTTTCGCCGCTACGCGCCTTGCATGGCTCGACCAGGGCAAGCGCGTCGGCTATCTCGGAACGTGGACCGATCATCCGTTGATCGATCGGGAGGCGGCGATCAACTCGCTGGACTACGACCTCACTCCGAACGACTGGTGGCGCATCGCGGGCCAGGTCATCCGCTCGGATATCTCCACCGCGGGCGAGAGTGAGACGGGCTATGAAGCCTGGGTGCAGGCGGATCTCAACCGCACTTCTTCGCTGACGCATACGGTGCGGTTTCTCTACATCGACGAAGACTTCGATCTGAACGATCTCGGCTACATGGAGCGCAATTCCCTGCGCCAGGCGGAGTGGGATACGAATCGCAGCGTCACAGGCCGGGCGGGCGGCCGCATCAACGGCGAAACGCAGCGGCTGTACCTCGTCTATCGCGAGAACGATGGCGGCGAGCGCCTGCAATCACGCATCCAGCTTTCGCGCGATCTGATCTACAACAGCAAGTGGCGCGCGTACGAAGAACTGCGGGTGATCCCGAACGGAGTCGACGATCTCATCTCGCGCGGCAACGGACCGGTGCAGATCGATACGCGTTACAGCGCCTATGCCGATTTCACGTCGCCGCGAATCGGCAACTGGCAGTACATCGTGGGCGCGTATCTGTTCCAGCAGGGCGTCGAGGATTACTCCGGCCGGATGCAGTTCGTCACGGTCTGGTATCCGACCGACAAACTGACGCTGCGACTGGATGTCCTGCCCGAATACACCGACGACTGGCTGCTGTGGGAAGAGGGCAATCTGTTCGGCACGTATCGCGCCCGCCGGCTCGACTTCGATTTCCGGCTGGACTGGATTCCGGTCCCGCGACACGAGCTGCGCATTCGCTGGCAGTGGATAGGAATCGACGCCGACCCCCGTCAGGCGTGGCGCACGGACGCCAATGGCGACCTTCGGCCCGTGACCCCGCTGGCCGTGGAAGCCGTGGCTCCGATCACGAACCCGGCCGATTCGGCCGTCGTGCCCTTCACCGTGAACAACCTCGGACTGCAGATCCGGTATCGATATGAGCTGGCGCCGCAGTCGGACCTGTACCTGGTCTATGCACGTGGCGGATTTGGCCTGACCAACGATGACGATCGCCGCATTCGTGATCTCTTCCACGACATGGGCGACCTGCGCGATGCCGATCAATTCCTGATCAAGGTCAGCTATCGCCTGTAAGGAATGCGTGCGCCGACGTTTCTCGTCTGGCTTTTTTCCAGCCGCACCCGGGTCTTAGCGGCCTGCCAGGCGGATCGCACTTCACGGCAGAAACATCCGTGTTTTGTCGTATCCCCACGCGCCTCCATTTTCTTGAAGCACTGCAAAACGCTGCGTATAATCCGCCGCCTTTTCCGGGCGGGGCAGATTGTCGACTCCGCCGGAACAGCAGAACTTTCAATGCCACACGTGTAGCCGGGATGCCGGCAATCGCAGTGGCATTTTTGTTGCCCGCTGATCGGATGGCGTACGGCGCGAGGCGACCGAAGAGAGATGGGCCCGGGAAATGGGTCCAGTGGCGAAGTCGTGAGCAGCAATTCTCTAGGTCGCACAGCCGGGCAGTCGCTGAAGATCCTGTGGTGGCAGCTCGCATGGATTGCCGCAACGGCTCTGGCAGGTGGCGTCATTTATGGCGCGCGGGCCGGATGGTCGGTGCTGGCGGGCGGCGGTATCGCGAGTGTGTGGACGGCTTACATGGCGTTCACGCTCTACCGCCACAGTCTGAACCGAGGCGCGAGCCTGAGCGCGCTGACGTTCGTGACGGCCTGGCTGTTGAAGATGGCGATCACGATCGGCCTGCTCGTGATGGCGTTCCGTTCCGGGGTGCTCGCGCCCCTCGGGTTGATTGCAGGCTTGTTCGTGGCGCTGCTGGCGTACTGGGTCTGGCTGGCTTTCGGACTCTCGCAGCGCAAGCCGGCCGCAAGCGGTTCGGCGGATCGGGGAAAAGGGTAAATCATGCTGAAGCTGTCGATCGCAAGTGAGGGCGGACACGAATCCGGCGGCATGTCGGAATACATTTCCCATCACCTGACCTATCTCTCGAACCAGGCTCAGGGCGCTCTCTTCGACATCAACGTCCTGCATCTCGACACGATCTTCTTCTCGATTCTCTGCGGTCTGCTGTTCCTGATCCCGTTCTACCTCGCCGCGCGCCGCTCAACCGCGGGTGTGCCCGGCCGCTTCCAGGCGTTCGTGGAAATGCTGGTCGAGTTCGTCGAAGAACAGGCCAAGGGAATGGTTCACGGCAAGCTCACGTACATCGCGCCGCTGGCGCTTTCGGTGTTCGTCTGGGTCGCCCTGATGAACGCCATCGACCTGCTCCCGGTCGACCTGCTTCCCTGGATCGCTCACAACGTCTTCCATATCGACTATCTGCGGCCGCTGCCGACCGCGGACCTCAACGGCACGTTCGGCATCGCGATCGGTGTGCTGCTGCTCGTCTTCTACTACAACATCAAGATCAAGGGTGTCGGCGGCTTCGCGCACCAGTGGATCACGGCCCCGTTCGGCAACGTCAAGCTGTCGGCCAATCCGCTGACCTGGGTGGGCTTCCTGCTGCTCGCAGTCGTGAACATCCTGTTCACCATCATCGAGTACGTCGGCGCCACCTTCTCACACGGCATGCGCTTGTTCGGCAACATGTACGCCGGCGAGCTCATCTTCTTCCTCATCGCCGGTCTTGGCGGCACCGCCACCGTGCTCGGTATCGCAATGCATCTGTTCATGGGCTCGGTGTGGGCGATCTTCCACATCCTGATCGTGCTGCTGCAGGCGTTCATTTTCATGATGCTGGCGCTGGTCTACATCGGCCAGGCGCACGAGCATCACTGAGGTTTCGTTTCATCACTGGTCGTTTGGTTGGTTTTTTCCGGAGAACTCTCATGACAGACGTAGCATTTGTCGCCCTGGCTTGCGGTTTGATCATCGGCATCGGCGCTCTCGGGGCGTGCATCGGCGTCGGCATCATGGCGGCGAAGTACATCGAATCCTCGGCCCGCCAGCCCGAACTGATGAACGTGCTGCAGACCAAGGTCTTCCTGCTCCTCGGCCTGATCGACGCGTCCTTCATCATCGGCGTCGGTATCGCTCTGTGGTTCGCGACTGCCAATCCGTTCGCGGGCTGAAGTCATTCGGCGCGTCGCACCGCGTGCGCGCTGACGGCAGATCGATTCCAGCGTAGGCAGTTACTTCCATGAATCTGAACGCAACACTGTTCGTGCAGCTGGCCGTGTTCTTCGTCCTGTCCTGGGTGACGATGAAGTTCATCTGGCCGCCGTTGATCACGGCCATCGATGAGCGCCGCAAGAAGATCGCCGAGGGTCTCGCGTCTGCCGAAAAGGCGGACAAGAGCCTCGCCGAAGCGAAGGCGAACGCGACGCAGGTGCTGAAGGAAGCGCATGCCCAGGCGAGCAGGATCGTCGAGCAGGCAAACCGCCGCTCGAACGAGCTCGTCGAGGAAGCGCGCGGCACCGCCCTCGCGGAAGGCCAGCGCCTCATCGCCGATGCGCGCGAACAGGTCGTGCTCGACTCCAACCGGGCTCGCGCCCAGTTGAGCAAGGAAGTCGCGGCGATCGCTGTCAGCGGCGCGAGCAAGCTCCTCGGCCGGGAGATCGATGCCCGGGCCCATGCGGATCTGCTCGACAAGCTGGCGCTCGAAATCGAACGCGGCTGACGCACCGGAGCATCGATGGCTGAGAAAGTCACAATCGCCCGGCCTTACGCCCGCGCCGCCTTCGGGTACGCGCAGGACCAGAAGGCTTTCGCGCAATGGTCGGACCTGCTCGGAAAGGCGTCCGCAGTCGTCGCCGATCCACAGGTCGCGCGCTTGCTGTCGAGTCCTCGCGTCACGCCCGCGCAGCTCGTCGATCTGATCGGCGAGATCGCAGGCGGAGCGCTCGATGAGCACGGCAGGAACTTCCTCAACACGCTGGCGCAGAACCGCCGGCTGGGACTTCTGCCGGAAATCGCGGCGATCTACGAGACGTTGCGCGCCGAAGTGGAGAACATCGCCGATGTGCAGATCACCTCGGCGGTTGCCCTCAGCGACGCCCAGCGCGAGCGCCTCGCCCAGGCGCTGCGCAAGCGCATGAAGCGTGAAGTGCGGTTGCACTGCGCTGTCGATCCTTCGCTGATCGCCGGTGCGATCGTGCGTTCGGGCGATCTGGTGATCGACGGGTCGCTGAAGGCGGGACTCGATCGCCTGGCCTCGAGCATCGCCCAGTAAAGAGAATCGAATTCAGAAGACACGGCGTAGGCCGGATCTTCATCAAGGTAGCGGACCGGAGCAGCAGTAATGTCCATCAAGGCATCTGAAATCAGCGATCTGATCAAGGCGCGCATCGAGAAGTTCTCGAGCGCGACCGAAGAGCGCAACGTCGGTACCGTGGTCACGGTCACGGACGGTATCGTGCGCATCCACGGCCTCGCCGACGTGAAGTACGGCGAAATGCTCGAATTCCCGGGCGGCAGCACGGGCCTCGCACTGAACCTCGAGCAGGATTCGGTCGGCGCCGTGGTCCTCGGCGAATACAAGCACATCGCCGAAGGCGCAACGGTGAAGACCACCGGCCGCATTCTCGAAGTGCCGGTCGGCGAAGCGCTGCTCGGCCGCGTCGTGGACTCGCTGGGCAACCCGATCGACGGCAAAGGCCCGATCGCCTCTACCCAGAAAGCTCCGATCGAACGCGTCGCGCCGGGCGTCGTATTCCGTAAGTCGGTCAGCCAGCCGGTGCAGACGGGCTACAAGGCCGTCGACGCGATGGTCCCGGTCGGCCGCGGCCAGCGCGAGCTGATCATCGGCGACCGCCAGACC
>JACZCZ010046677.1_pt1 | contig 22845 bp, 17 predicted proteins | sample 8641811 | NCBI WGS metagenome assembly JACZCZ01 (sample SAMN15324610, study PRJNA640507) | soil metagenome | isolation source: intercropping peanut in the first line | place: China: Luxin town, Laibin City, Guangxi Province | collected 2019-07-25 | depth 10cm m | reverse complement strand
CGGCGCCGATGAGGGCGGGGGCGGCGAGAGCGGCGAGAGGGGCAGCGGTGGCAGGGGCGGTTCCGGCGGCCCGAGCGGCACCGGCGGCTCGGGTGGTACCGGCGGCACGGGTGGTACCGGCGGCACAAGCGGCACCGGTGGCACGGGCGGCTCCAGTGGCGCGGACGCGGGTGAAGGCGATGCGTGCGAACGCGGCTGGATGAAGGTCGCGATGTGCGCAGGGGCTGACGCCGGCTTCGACGTGGGCGATCTCGACGCGGGCATCGGCGCGTGCACAGGCGTCGTGCTCTGCCTGGCCGAATGTCAGCTCGAAGCCGAGTGCTCGGTGCTGATCAGCAATGGCCCGGCGTACCAGGCCTGCGTTCTGGCATGCGTGCAGCCCTAGGAATTCGCCTCACATCGCAACCAGCCGGCCCCGGGCCCGCTACGGAAATCTGCGTTTGCAGCCACAGGTAGGGCAATGCAATGCTCCCGCGCCTGTCGCTCAGGCGTCCGCGGGCGGGTGGCCCGTGGAACGAAGCGGAGGAGTGGTTCACATGTCGAAGCTCGGGTTGGTGTGCTCAGTGTTGATGACGATCGCCGCGCTGGCTGGCTGCGGTGATGACGACGGCGGCAGCGGCGCCGGAGGTGGTGGCGGCGGCACGCTGTGCGAACAACAGCTCAACCGCGCGCGTAACGAATGCGCGGTCCCGGAGAACCTGCTCGGCTTCCTCAACATGCCGGCGCCGGACGGTGGCATGCCAGCCTGTGAAGGGGCGCAGCTCTGTGTCGCCATGTGTGCACAGAACGCTCCCTGCGCGGACCTGACCAACTTAACCAGCCCGTTCATCAGCTGCGCTCTGGCCCGCAATCAGCAGCAGCAACCCTAGACGCCTAGGGCGTGGCGCCCCGTGCAGGTGACTCGTTTCGCGCGGGTCACCTGCCGCGCTCGTCCTCCTAGAGCGTCCAGTCGCTGGCGGAGCCACACGTGAGCATGCGCGTGCCCATGTAGGGGTTCTCCAGCTGCGCTTTGGTCTGCACCCACTTGGGATAGCCCTGGGCCATCGGGCAATGGAACGCGAAGCGCCCCTGACGCAGCGACGGCACCGCGATCAGCAGCGTCATCACGTTGCGGCTCACCTCGCCGAACGCCTTTCGCACTGCGTCCGCATCGGACTTCGGCATCTCCTTGAGCTGCTTGGCGGTGGTGGCGAGCGCCTTCAACACCGGCTGAGCGTCTGGCGCCGAGAGCCCCGCCGCTTCTGAGGCGGCACGCTCAAGCGTTCCACTGTCGGCCACAATCCCCGCGACATCGTCCTTGGCCAGCTTGGCGCGCACGTTTTCGTAGGACGCAAGGGCCTGCTCCACCTTGCCGGCTGCCGCGGCGGACAACGCAAAGGTCGCGATCGTGGGTTGTGCGCTCGCCGCACCCGCACCCGACTGATCGCAGCCGATCACGCACCAAAGCGCAGCAGCCATCGGCCACACCCGCGAAATCATCGTCGTCATCACGCTCTCCTTTGGGTTGTCACGGACGGTTTGCGACCGAGACACATTGTCGTCACGCACCAGGGCTACCCCTCTGCTCGCTCACTTGTGGAGGATTTGTGTCGCAGCTCGTGCTGATCGTCGATGACGAAAGCGACCTGCTCAATTTGCTCCAATTCAACCTGGAGCGAGAGGGGTATCGCACCGCCACTGCCGCCACCGGTGAACGCGCCCTGGCGCTTGCCTTGGGGCAGCCGTCGCCGGACCTGATCTTGCTCGACCTGATGCTGCCTGACATTTCGGGCACGGAAGTGTGTCGGCGCGTGCGCCAGCACGACGGCACTCGTGACACGCCGGTGCTGATGCTCACCGCACGGACCGACGAGATCGACCGCGTGGTTGGCTTCGAGGTGGGCGCGGACGACTACGTGGTGAAGCCCTTCAGTGTGCGCGAGCTGCTGTTGCGAGTGCGCGCGCTTCTGCGACGAACCGCCACGTCCTCGGCGCCGCAAGAATCACCCAGTGACCTGGCGAGCGGCCCGTTGCGCGTGGACCTGGAAGGGCACCGCGTCTGGGCCTACGACGAAGAAGTGATGTTGACAGCGCTCGAGTTCAAGCTGCTTGCCACGCTGCTCGCGCGTCGAGGCCGCGTGCAGAGTCGAGAGCGCCTGCTGGAAGACATTTGGAACGTCCAAGCCGATCTGACCACGCGCACGGTCGACACCCACGTCAAGCGGTTGCGGCAGAAGCTCGGACGCGCCGGCGAGCACATCGAGACCCTGCGCGGCGTGGGGTATCGCTTCGCCGATCGCCCTGGGGAAGCCTGACTCTCCGCCGCTGCGCCACGCCCACCCGTGGCAGCCTTCCATCCCTGGCCAACGCGGGATCTCTGGTAGGGTCCGGTCTGGTTGGCGCAGCATGGTTGAAGCAGCTCATACGCCGGTGGAGACCACCCGGGCCGTCGACGCCGACGAAGCCCCGACCACCGTGCACGAAGGGTCGCGGCCGTTGTCCGTACCGCCGGCACCCGGCGCGCTGATCGGCGGCGCTTACAAGCTGGAGTCGGCCATCGGCGAAGGCGGCGTCGGCAGCGTGTACCGCGGGCTGCAAATCAAAGGACAGCACCCGGTCGCGATCAAGTTCCTCCAACGCGACACGTTGGGTGAGATGGACATGCGGCCCCGCTTCGAGCGTGAGGCGATGGCGTTGAGCGCGATGCGTCACCCCAACATCGTGCGCTTTCAGGACTACGGCATCGCCGACGGCCGTCCTTACCTCGTGATGGACCTGATCGAAGGCCGCACGCTCCATCAGATCATCGGCAGCGATGGCGCCTTGAACGTCACGCGGGCGATCGCGATTTGCCGTCAGCTGTTGTACGCCCTCGCCTACGCGCACGATCGCGGCCTCGTGCACCGCGATCTGAAGTCCGCGAACGTCATGGTGCAGTCGCTGCCCCATCAACCAGAGCACGTCACGATCCTCGACTTCGGCTTCGTGAAGCTGTTGCCGGGTCATCGGGTGGACGGCGCGGCTCCGCTCACGCGTGCAGGCGTCGCGTTCGGATCGCCACCGTACATCGCCCCGGAACAAGCGACCGGCAGCGAGATCGATGCGCGCGCCGATCTGTACTCTGTGGGTGTGCTGTTGTTCGAGATGCTGACCGGCACGCGCCCGTTCGACGGGGAGATCACGGCGGTGCTGCGACAACACTTGGCCTCGCCGGTGCCCAAGCTCGCCTCACGCAAGCCAGACCTTGCGCCACGTGCGGATCTGCAAGCGTTGATCGAGCGCGCCATGGCCAAGTCACGCGCCGATCGTTTTCCATCGGCCGACGCGATGCTGGCTGCGCTCGACACGGTGGACGACAAGCCCCAGAGCGTCACGTTCGGACGCGTGGGTGACGATCTCGTCGCGCTGATCGTTCCGCTGACGATTCGGGGCTTGCGTTGGCTGCTGTCTTCGGTCAAGCAAGCCGCCACCGTGATCGCCGGGTGGGTCGCACGTTGGACCTCGCGCACGCCCTGATCGCGGTCGCCCTGCGTTGTCCCTTCCCTTGCCTTAGGCCCTCTCATGCTTCGCACATTGCTTTCGCTCGCGTGGCCGATCGTGATCGCGCGCGCCACCCAAGCCGTCGTGGGTTTCAGTGACGCGTTGATGGTTGCGCCGCTCGGCGAGGACACGCTGGCAGCCGTCACCACCGGCGCGCTCGACGTGCTGACGTTCGTGATGTTGCCGATGGGTACTGTCTTCATCCTGCAGAGCTTCGCTGCGCAGCTGCGCGGACGCGGTGACATGGCGGGCGTGCGTCGCTATGCGCTGTACGGCCTGGTCTTCGCCGCCGTCGCTGGTGCGATCGCAGCGCTGGCGATCCCGTTCGTGCCCGCCGTGCTTGCCTTGCTCGACTACTCCGAGCCAGTGCAGCGACAGATGGCGGAGTACCTGGCGCCACGTCTGCTCTCGGTGGCTGCGATCGTCGGCACCGAGGCGCTCAACAACTGGTACGGCGGTCTCGGCAACACGCGGATCGCGTTGTGGGTCGGCGTCCTCACGATGGTGCTCAACATCATCGGCAACTACGCCCTGATCGAGCCGCGCTTCGGCCTGCCCGGCTACGGTGCGGTCGGCGCTGCGTGGGCCAGCTCGCTCGCCACCTGGGCAGGCTTCCTCTTCGTGCTCTGGTTGTTTTCGCGCGGCACCGGACACGACCTGCCGAGCGGTCCGTCGCGCTTGCGCATGCACGAGCTCTGGCGCGTCGTGCGCTTTGGCTTGCCCAGCGGCGTGAACTGGTTCTTGGAGTTCGCGGCTTTCGCGTTGTTCATCAACGTGGTGGTCGGTCACCTCGGCACCACCGTGCTGGCGGCGTTCAACGTGGTGTTTCAGATCAATTCGATCTCGTTCATGCCCGCGTTTGGCGTGGCATCTGCGGGCGCAATCCTCGTCGGCGAAGCGATCGGTAAGCGCGCGCTCGATCAGGTGTGGCCGATCGTGCGCATGACTTTGATCGTCACCAGCGTGTGGATGGTCTCGGTCGGCGTGATCTACTTCCTGATGCCCACGCAGCTGATGGCGCTGTTCCAGTCCGATGAGGTGCCTGCCGCCGAGCTCGCAAGGGTCGGCGCCACGATGCTCGGTCTGTGCGCGGTCTGGCAGCTATTCGACGCCATGACCATCACCTTCAGCGAAGCGCTTCGTTCGGCAGGCGACACCGCGTGGCCCATGACCGCGCGCATCCTGCTTGCGTGGTTCGGCTTCACGCCGCTGGCCTGGGCGGCAGTCTTCTGGTTCGGCGGCGGCGTGGTCACCGTGATGTGGTCCGTCATCCTCTACATCGCCGTGCTCGCGGTCGTGCTCGCGGTCCGCTACCAATCAGGCCGCTGGAAATCCATCGAGCTGGTGCAGACCGAGAGCGACCTGCTGTAACTACAGCAAGGTGTCGATCAGCTGCACGGCCAGAGCGCTGCCCCAATTGCGGGCGCCATCGACGCGGTAGCGGATCACGCCGTCGCGATCGATCAACCATGTCTCCGGATACAGGCGCGTGCCGTACTTGCCACGCACGATCGACTTGTCGGGATCGAACAGCACGTTCAAGCGCGAGTCCGGCGGGAAGATCGTCGACACCTGGTCCCAGCCGGCATCGGTGCTGATCGTGATCAGCTCCACGTCTTTGCGCGCGCGGAGCATCAGTGAGAGCTGCTCGATGCTCGGCATCTCCTCCACACACGGTTGGCACGTGATGCTCCAGAAGTTCATCACGACGATCTTGCCGCGGTGATCCGAGAGCTTCCACGGCTTGCCGAAGCGATCCGTCAGCGTGAAGTCCGGTGCCAACCGATCGCGGCCCATGTAGCCCTGCTCAGGGGTTTCTCCGCGCGCGATCGCCTCGAACGCGCCATCGCCGATCATGGCTCGCACGGGCGCCTGCTTGCGCCGCGTCTCGCCTTCCGCAATCGCACCGGCGAATGCGTACGTGGTCGGCAATGCGAGCGCCAACGTGATCAATGCGGGCACGAGCTCCCGGGACTTCATGCGCTTCTCCCTTCGATCAGCGGATCCGACACCACGCGCGGTCGCACCTTGCGTCCTCCGAGCGCGAGATACACACCCTCGATGTCTTCGTGCACGTGCGCTTCGAGCTGCGCTTGAACGTGTCGATCAAAGCGTGCGGTCAGCGTCCCGCCACGCACGTCGCAGTAGAGCGCGCCATCCTTACCCTGCCGCAGCGATCCAAGGTCGAGCGCCTCTTCGGCACCACCGGAAAGCGTCACCCGCACGTCCTTGCCGTCGATGTGCACCGCACGCACGAAGTACGGAGGCCCGTCGAGCGTGAAGTAGGCCCAGTTGATGTCGTTCTTGAGACAGTAGCGACCATCGTCGGCGCGCTCGATCCAACCCTCGAAGCTACGCACCAAGTTTGCGTGCTCCAGCGGTTGGCCGTCGTGAAACCACCGCCCCTGCGCATCGCGCGCGATCGTGGTCTCGCGGCTCCGGCCTTGCAGTAACTCGTTCGGGTCCATGGCGTTGGGGTGATTAGCACGCTCGTCACGCAATCGGCCCCAAACCACGCGTGTCCAGCGCCTGCGTGCTACCGTGGTCGGTCCGATGGGCGGGTCTGTACAGCAACGTCTTCAGGCACCGGGGAAGTGGCGTAAACGCCTGTTAATCCTCGTGTTTTCTCTGGGCGCCGCGTTCGCTGCCCTGACCGCGTTGGCGCGCACGGAACCCGTCCTCGCTTGGGTACGCGAGACGATCACCGAGGTGGTCCACACCCAGCTCGGGCTGTTGGCCGAGATTGGCCAGGTCGAGGTCGACGTCAAAACCGTGTCGCTCTTGGCGCGCGACATCGCCCTCAAGCACCCGCGTCACGGTGCGCTGGCGCAGGCCAAGCTGTTGCGCGTGCGGCCGTGGATCATGGGCCTCTACCGCGGCGAGGTGAAGCTCAAGGCGATCACGCTCGAAGGTGCGCGCGTCAGTCTCGTCGTACGCGATGGCGCGATCATCAACCTTCCCGAGCTACCGAAGTCGACCTCGCGCAGCACCGAAATCGATCTGCCGTTTCGCACGTTCTCCCTGCTCGACAGCGCGATCTCGATCGACGCCAAACCCTACGCCAGCGGTGAGCTACGCGGCATCACCGCCACGGTCGATGGCTCCGCGCGCAACCTGATCGGTCCCGACATTCAGATCGCCGGTGGCCACGTCGATCACAGCTTGGGCCGCGAAACCATCGACTCGCTGTCATTGGAAGGCCACATCAAGCCGCACAGCGTCTGGGTAGACACGTTCTCTTTGCGCTCGCCGTTTGTCTCGATTCGCGCGCGCGATGCCGCAGTCGAGTTGCCGTTGGGTCGTCATTACCAAGGCGCCGTGGACGCCGATGTCGACCTCGGCCATCTGCGCGACCTTCCGCACGGGATCGCCCTGCCTCCGCTTTCTGGCCAAGTGCGCTTCAGCGGCGAAGTACGGGACGAGCAACACCATCCCGCGGGTAAGGGAAACCTCACGCTCAGCCAGGTGCAGGTCGACGGCTACGGCTTCGGTGAGCGCGTCGAAGCGGACTTCCACGCCACGCACGAAGCGATCGCATTCAAAGCAACGGCACACGTGATCCGCAACGGCGGCTCGGTGCAGCTGGACGGCACGCTCGGTTTCGGCGAGGGCCTTCCGCTCGCGATCGACGCGAAGGTGAACGACGTTTCCTTCGCACGCTTGATCGAACAGCTCGGCGTCACGCCCAACGCCATCGTCGAGTGGATCCTGGCGGGGACCTGGTCACTCAAGGGCACGCTCGATCCGCTCGATCTGGCTGGGCCGCTGCGGATGCCGACGCGCGGCTTCAAGATCACGCGCGATGCATGGCACGCCAAGCCTGAGCGGCACGTGCTTGCGGTCGAGAGCGCGCGCGTGACCGGTGCGGTGGCGATTCGGCCCGACGGCATTCACTTGGAGCACCTGCACGGCGAGCTACCGCGCTCGCAGCTCCACGCCGATGTGCTGATCGGGTTCACGAATCTGCTGCGCGTGCGGGCGTCGAGCGAGCACGTCGATGTGTCCGATTGCACGCCGCTGTTGTCATTTCCGTTGGCCGGCGTCGGCAGCTTCCAGGCCGAGGTCAACGGCGGCTACGACGACCCGCAGGTGCACGGACACATTGCGCTCGATGGCTTCGCGTTCAACACGTTTCCGTTCGGCGATGTGGAGACCGACTTTCGTTTGGAGAAGGAAGGCCTCGCCGTTCGCTTCCCGCGCGTCACGGCGGACAAGAACGAGAGCAACTACAGCGCAGAACAAATGGTGCTCGACTTCAGCGACGACCGCGTGCTGATCACGGCGAGCCTCGACGCGCAGCGCATGGAGCTTTCGGACTTCTATCACGTGTTCCATTTCGAAGAAGACGAGCGCTTCTTGCCGTACCAGGCTTCGATCAGCGGCCGCTCTGATCTGCGCTTCACGATGGGCTTCCCCGGCGACGGCGAGGCCGGCACGCTCGACAGCACGCTCGACTTCGACGTCCCGCGCGCAAACCTCAATGGCTTCGAGTTCACCGCGGGCCACCTGCGGGGCCATTGGAAGTGGCTCGACTGGCGACGTGGCGCTGAAGGCGGTGAGCTGCGAGTCGACCACCTGTCGCTCAAGAAGGGCCCAGGAACCGTCAACGCTTCGGGACGCATGCTGCAAAACGGCGTGCTCGACATGGTGATGGTCGCCGATCGCATCGAGCTCTCCGACACCGAGGGCCTGCGCGATCGCATGCCGCTCTTGGGCGGAACCTACGGCGCGACGGGCACGGTGAAGGGCAGCTTGGAGATCCCGCGCGCGGATCTCGACGTGGTGTTCTCCAACCTGCACTACCAGGGTCGCTCGCTCGGCGACGGACGCGGCTACGTACGGCTGACCGATCGCGAGGACCCCTGGATCGCCGCCGCGACGTCATGGTCGAAAGACAACCTACCCAACGAGCCTTGTGCGCACGCGCGCTACGGCTTGGCGCGCGGCACATGGCCGGCAGATCCACCGGTGAAGACGGTCGAAGGACCCAAGCCAGCCTTGATCCGACCGATGGCATTCATCGCTTGCGGTGAAGCGCTGGCGGGCCAGTTCGTGATGGACATGGCGTTCGGTCGCACCAAGGTGTTCCCGCTGCGTGGGCGCGTGGCGCTGCGCGGCCTGGTCTTGAATGACCTGCTGCCACGCGGTGCACGTGACGATGAAGCGTTGACCGGCGCGATCACCGCACGCATGGACGTCTCCGACGGCGCGATGTTGGAGCCACTGACATTGGGTGGTGCGCTGTCGATCCCAGAGCTCATGATCGCTCGCGGTGACGTGCACCTGCGCGCCACGTCACCAATCGAAATCACCTTCGGCGAAGGACAGTTCCGTGTCCTGCGCGCAGAGTTGGACGGCCCCGCATCCAGCTTGCGCATCGCTGGCGGTGGGTCGTTGTCCGAAGGGCTCGCGTTGCAGCTCGATGGCGGCGTCGATCTCGGGCTGTTGTCGAGCCTGTCGACTACGGTGTCACGCGCTCAGGGTGAGCTCCATCTGCGTGCACGTGTGGCTGGCCGCTTGGAGAACCCCTCCCTGTTCGGTCAGGCCACCTTGCGTGGTGGTGCGCTGCGTTTCGCGTCGTTCTCCGAGCCGATCGAAGGCATTGAAGGCGACATCACGTTCAGCGCCCAGCGCGTGATCGTCGAGCGCTTCCAGGCACGCGTGTCCGGCGGCGCGCTGTCGGTCACTGGCAACGCAGCGCTTTCGGGCCGAGAGCTGGGCAGCTACCTGCTCAACATCGAAGCACGCGACATGTCGCTTCGGCAGCTCGACGGCGCGCAGGTGGTCCTGGGCGCGCGAACGGAGCTGGCGTGGGAGCGTGGGCAACGCCTGCCGGTATTGCGCGGCACGCTCGACGTCGCCCGGCTCCGCTACACACACCCGATCCAGCTCGGCTCCAGCCTCACCGACATCTACCGCGCGGAGCGCGCCGAAGTGCAGCAGTACGATCCCGACGCCGACCGCGTCGCGCTCGATCTGCGCGTGGTGCACGACGAGCCCTTCAAGGTGGAGAACAACCTGCTCGACGCCGAGGTCGTCATCGTCGACGGTGAGCGGCCCTTCCGGATCGTCGGCACCGATCAACGCTTCGGTGTGCTCGGCACCATGCGTCTGCGCCGAGGCATCGTGCGATTCCGCGACGTTGCGTTCGATATTCGCGAGGGCGAGATCGGCTTCGACGACCCGAACCGCATCTTTCCGCGCTTCGACCTCACCGCTGTCACCGACATTCGTCGCGCCGGATCGTTGCAGCAAACCTGGCACATCTCTCTGCGCGCGACCGGCAACGCGGAATCGTTCGCCGTGCGCACGCGCAGCGATCCGTATCTCTCAGAAGAGGACATCGCGCTCTTGTTGGCGATCGGCATGACGAACGCCGAGATCAGCCAGCTGCAGTCCGGCGGTCTCACCAGCGAAGACGCGCTGAATGCCTTGGCCACCGTCAGTGGTGTCGACGACGAAGTACGCCGCGCCGTGCCCGCGATCGACGACTTCCGCGTCTCCAACGGCTATTCGCCGCGTTCATATCGCAACGTGCCGCAGTTGTTCGTCGGCAAGCGCATCGCTGACGGTGTTCGCCTCAGCGCGACCACAGCCCTCAGTGAGGCACGGGACCTTTCCACCAGCGTGCAGTGGCAGCTCAGCGACGAAGCCAGCGTCGAGGCCACCTACAACAACCAGAATGCCAGCGGCGTGAGTCAGGTCGGAGACGTGGGCGCAGACCTTCGCTGGCGCTTGGAGTTCGAGTAGGACACACAGGTGTCATGAACCCGTTGGTCTCCGAGAAGCTCGATGCGCTGCCCGCCGCGCCCGGCGTGTACGTATTCAAATCGCGCGACGCGACGGTGCTCTACGTCGGCAAGGCCGCCAACCTGCGCTCGCGCGTCCGCAGCTACTTCCAGTCGTCGAACAGCGACTCTCGCTACTTCATCGATCGCTTGGATCACGAGCTGGGCGATATCGAGACATTTGTCACCGCCAGCGAAAAAGAAGCCGCGCTGCTCGAGAACGGGCTGATCAAAGAGCACCAGCCTCGCTACAACGTGAAGCTGCGCGACGACAAGGACTACCTGTCGCTGCGTCTGTCACTGGAGGCCGAATGGCCACGCTTGGAAGTGGTGCGACGACCGCGCAAAGACGGCGCGCGCTACTTCGGGCCCTACCATTCGGCAACGGCTGCACGCAGCACCCTGCGCGTGGTCAACCGACACTTTCAGCTCCGCACGTGCACCGACGCAGACATGCGCGCGCGCACTCGGCCATGTCTACAGCATCAGATCAAGCGCTGCGCGGCACCTTGTGTTGGGCTCGCTGACCAAGCGCTCTACGCCGAGCAAGCGCGCAACGTGGCCCTGTTTCTCGATGGTCGTCATGACCAGTTGCTCGACCACCTGCAGCAGCGCATGGCCGAGGCTGCGCAGGGCACGCACTACGAGCTCGCGGCGACCTACCGTGACCAGATCCGCGCGGTGGAGTCCACGCGACAAGATCAGCGCGTTTCGCTGGTATCGGACATCGACCAGGATGTATTCGGCTACTTCCGTCAGAACGACAAAGCCGAGTTCGCGGTCTTGCTCGCGCGTGCCGGTCGCGTGGTCGGTGTGCGCACGTTCGAAGCGCGGGACGTCCGTGTGCCTGACGACGAGCTGATCGCGTCCTTCGTCACCGAGTACTACGCACGGGGAACCTTCGTCCCAGACGAGGTGCTACTGCCCGTCCCGCTCGAAGCGATGCAAGGCGTGGCCGACGTGCTGACCGATCAGAAGACGCGCAAGGTGGAGCTGTTGTCGCCGCAGCGCGGACAGAAGGCCCAGCTTCTGCGGATGGCCATGGAGAACGCCGTGCACGCGTTCCGCGAAAAGGCGCGCGCCCGAGAAGACCTTCAAGCCCGACTCCAGCGCGCACAGCAGACGCTGCAACTGCCGAAGCTTCCGCGACGCGTGGAGTGCATCGACATCTCCCACACCTCTGGCCGCGACACGGTCGCCGCGATCGTGACGATGCAGGACGGCGAGCTCGATCGTTCCGGCTATCGCACGTTCCACATCCGCGACGTGGATGGCGGCGACGACTACGGCGCAATGAATGAAGCGCTCAGCCGACGCTTCAAACGCGCTGCCCGCGGCGAATCACAATGGCAGGCGCCGGACCTCTTGGTGGTGGACGGCGGCAAGGGTCAGCTTGGCATCGCGCGTCAAGTGCTTGAGGAGCTCGGCCTGCACGACGTCCCCGTGGTTGGCATCGCGAAGGAGAAGCAGACTGCGCTCGGCAACAAGGTGGTCGATCGCGTCTATGTTCCTGGTCGCAAGAACGCCGTCGAGCTGCGCGATGCCGATGGCGCGTTGATCTTCATTGCGGTGCTACGCGACGAAGCGCACCGCAGCTCCAACGAGATCCGCCAGCGTCTGGGCAAACGAAAGAACCTGCGCAGCGGTCTCGAGGACATCAAAGGCGTGGGCCCTAAGACACGCGGCATGTTGCTCAAGACGCTCGGCTCGCTCTCCGCGATCAAGAACGCGTCGATCGATCAGCTGATCGAAGCAGGCGCGACCAAGCGCCAAGCCCAGGCGATCAAGAACGCGTACCAACCGGATCCGAGTGAAGCATCCTCGGCGGAACAAGACGCGATCGAAAACGCGTTCACCGACGCTGACCCGACTCCAGCCTGACGCTCGCCATCGCGCGCGGGGGAGTCGACGCATCTCACATTGCCGGCGGTCGCATCGACGCCCGGGGCTTCCGCAACACGATCGTCAAGCGCGCACCACCGTGCTCGCCATTGTCCGCGCTGATCGTTCCGCCCATTCCCTCGATCAACGTGTGGCTCACCGCCAAACCCAATCCCGTGCCTTGACCCACAGGCTTGGTGGTCGCGAACGGCTCGAACAAGCGCGCCTTGATCGCAGGTGAAAAGCCCGGACCGCTGTCAGAGACCACCAGCTCGATTTGATCGCTGTCCGAAAGCACACGCGCTTCGATCTTGATCTTCCCTTGGCCCTTCATTGCGTCGGCCGCGTTCAACAGCAGGTTCAACATCACCTGGGTCAAGCGATGTTGTGCGCCCATCACGCGCGGAAGGGACGCGGGCACATCGATCTCGATCTCGACACCGCGCAGCTCCTTTTGTGGTCGCACCAGGCTGACTGCATCGTCGATGGCAGCGCGCACAGCGGTGGTGACGTCCAAGCGGTCGGGCTCACCACCCTGACGCGCGAAGTCGAGCAAGTCGCGAATGATGTGGTGGATGCGTGTCGTCTCCTTGTGAATGCGCGACAAGAATTCCGCGCGCTCGCCCTCACTGATCCCTTCGCCCTGTAGAAGCTCGACGAATCCGAGCACCGCGGAAAGTGGATTGCCGATCTCGTGCGCGACACCGGCTGCCAGTCGACCCACCGACGCCAACTTCTCCCCGTGAACCAACTGACCCTGGGCGAACGTCAGCTCTTCGGTGGTCTCTTCGAGCTCGCGCAACCGTTGCTCCAGCGCTGCGCGCTCCGAGCGCAGCTGGGAGGCCATCTCGTTGAACGCACGCGCCAAGACGCGGACCTCTTCCGCGCCGCGCTCGGCAACGCGTACGTGCGGTGCTGATGTGGCCAGTCGTTCGGCCGATGCCGTGAGACCTCCCAGCGGTCGGACGATCAAGTGAGTGAGCGCGACATAGGTCAACAGCAGCACCGCGACGCCCGTCAGCAGCACGTAGAACAAGAGCAAGCGCGCCGCCGGTGAGCCGTTGTCGCCGTCGCGCAGCGGCAGCCAGACGCTCGCACGCAATCCCTCGGTGCCGAGGGCACGACTCGCTCCGCGTGCCGGCATGGTTCCCTGCGTCCACAGCACTCGTTCGCCAACCGCGATCGTGATCGCCGCATCCCGCGCCAGCGGACCCAGTTGTGTGATCCAGGATCGCGCGCGCTCAGCGTCGCGCTCGAGCTCCGTTGCGCTGTGCGTCACGATCGCGTTGGCCAAGGCTTGCTGCATGCCGATGCGCGCGTTGAGATCGGAGCGGCGCGTGAGCTCGACCGTCGTGACTCCGAGCAACGCGAACGACAGTGCGAACACGAAGGTCAGCGCCAGAATGATTTGGCCGCGCAATCCCATGACGTGTACGCGCAGCGCGCTCTACACCAACGAGTCGATCCGAACTTTGAGCTCGGCATAGCGCTTCAAGAAGTCGGGGTGGTCGGTGCGAAATGCCTGCAAATAGCGGCGCTCGCGGCGCATCGCGGACAGATCGTCGACCATTTGCTCGAGCTTCGCCACCAAGTGCGTCGCACCGCGGAACGGTTGGTCGGCGCTGGTCACGCGCCCGCCCTCGTATCGCTCCACGCGCCCCTCACCACGCGTCGAGTAGAGCAAGCCCAGTGCTCTTCCGTTCTGGCCTTGCGCAGACTTGATCACCATCTGACCCGGCAGGTCGACGAGCTCCTCGCGCACCGCGACGATCTGAAACTGGAACGTGGACGCGCGATCGAGACCCGAGCCACCGCTGAGCTCTACCGATACCTCCCAAGGCTTGTTGGCGAGCAGGCCAGCGAGCTCCTGTAAGAACCTCTGGTCCTCGTCGATGAGCAGGATCGTCGGCTTCATTGTCGCTGCGCCGGCGCCGCTCACCGATTGCCCGGTGGGGCTCGTGTCCTCGTAGAGCTTGCGGCCCATGCTCAGCATGATCTTGAACGCCTCGTCGAGCACGGAACGCACTTCGCGCAGCAGCGAGCCCTCCTTGTCTCCCGCGCGATAGCGATCGACTGCGACGCGTACGGCGTTGGTCAGGTACGCGATCTCGTCGGGACGCTTGTTCACGATGTCGCTGACACCGAGCCGAAGCGCGTCGACCGCGGCCTCGAATGATCGTCGGCCCGTCAACAGCACAATCGACGTGGGTTTCGACTTCTCGACGATGATGCGCGACAGCTCGACACCGCCGTTGGCTGCACCGAAGTCCAGGTCGATCACGGCGGCAGGAAAGAACTTTTGCTGAATCAGGTGACGTGCTTCGTCCATGTTGCCGACGCACGTGCAGACGTAGCCCTCGCCATTGAAGAGCTTGCGCAGCCCCTCGCGATCGCGTTCGTTGCTGTCTGCGATCAGCAGCTCATCGCCTCTGGCCATATTGCTCCGCCGGTCGACGACCGATTTTCGACCGTCGTTAGAATAACCTGCGGCGAGCCAACCGGCGGAATTGATTGCGGCCTAAGCGTTCACCATGCGTCCCTGATTGATGACGCGCTGATCACCGCACATCACCGACTTCGCGCGCGTGTCAGCGGAAAGCGGCGACTGTGGCCTTACATCGTGAGCCAAACGAAACCGTGATCGAGATTCACTTCGCGGTCCTGACCTGAGGCATTGCGCACCACCAGCGAGTATCCACGTTCGGCCGCCATCGACAGCATTCCGACCGCGGCGTTGCCCAGACCTTCCACCGGCTTGCCGTCGATCGACATGATCCAGTCGCCCGCGACGAGACCCGCGCGCGCCGCAGGCGAGTACGTGTCCACGCTGACGACCAGCAGCGCATCGGGCCGTTGCTCATATGAAGACACGCCTGTGCCGCGGTGGGGTCGCGGCTTCGAAGCGATCAGCGTGATCACCGCGCCGGGCGTGTCGAGCGCCACGCGTGCTACCGCGTCGGGCAGCGCGTTGCCGGGCAAACCGCGATGCAGCAGGAAGCCCACGGGATCGACCACGGTCGCTTGATCCTGGTCCCACAGCTCGATGCGCACCTCGTCGTCATCGGAGATGGCCACGTTGCGCGGCAGCGTGATGTTCCATTCAGGCGTGGTCTGGTTCTCTTTGACCGGCGACTCCCACACCTGTCGGCCTCCGATGATCAAACGAATCAGCGGATCGGGCCCAGTGCCGTCGCCATCCCATGCCAAACCGGTGCGCTTCTGCGGAGGAACCTCTGCGCTGACCACCGTCAGCGACCACAGCCCTTCGGGAATGTCGCTCATCGCTTCTCGCGTGAGCTGCGCCGGCTGAAGTGTGGTCGATCGACGCGGGTAGGCACAGCCAACGCTCGTCGCCAGCAAGAGCCCGAGAGACACCAAGAAAGCACGGTTCATACACATGGACATGGTGGCCGAGGATGCCACCGCCCCCACACCCTCCGCAATTTCCCGCTCAGAACACGTAGCGGAGGTAAGCGGCCGAGTGGATGCCCAGCGCTTGCTCGCCATCGAAGCCTTCCAGCGACGGATACAGACGCGCGCCGCCCAGCAGGCCGAACGAGTGATGGCGGTTCTTGAAATGCCAGTCCAACCCGAAGCTACCGCCGAACATCGCGCCGACCGACTCCGCGTCCTGCACGCCGTAGGTTGTGAGGAAGTTGCCGGTGATGCTCATCAGCCCAATCTCGCCCGCCAGCCACATCGCGACCCGGGAGGAGAAATTGGCCTGCAGGCGCACGTCGGCGTAGCCACCGAAAAGCTGCAACGTGGTCGGCGTCGGCGGCGACGGCGCGTCGGTGGGATGCAATGAGAGCTCGATGCCCGCGCCCACCAACAGCCAAGGCGTGAGCTCGTAGCCACCGCCCACGCTCGCGAGCAGACCGGCATCGAAGTAGCGGCCGCCGCCGCCCACGAAGCCGCGACCACCGATGTGACCTTCGACGTAGATGCCATGCGAGTACATGTCGCGATCGGGCTCGATCGCTTCAGGCGGCAAGCGCTCCACATCCAAGCGTGTGACGTCGAGCTCCTCCTCACGTGCCGCCTGCGCGTCCACAGGCAGGGCCGCCGCGGTCAATGCGATCACGATCCCAAGGAAAGCTGCAATGCGCACGTGTTCGCTCACTCCTCTTCAACAGGAGCGACGGGACGGAACTCCACCGGCGTGACTTCGAGCGGCGCGTCGTCGCCTTCGATCAAACGCGACCTTGCCTCGCGCACGCGAACCGACGCCTCGAGCACCAAGTTCGCCGCTTCTTCCGTGCGAATGCCAAGCCGCACCCCGATCAAGCCCGGGATCACTTGCGGGATGTACATCCGGCTCCGCACGTCGTGCTCCGATTGATTCTCGAAGTAGACGATCTGATTCGAGTTCGGTGCGCCGTTCACCACCGTCGCGAGGTCGACTGCCACCTCGTCGAGCTCCTCTTCGCGAATCGTCCACGTCTCGCGCTCGATCGGGTCAAGGTCGTGAATGCGCTCCCAGCCCGCGTAATCGACGATCACTTCATCTTCGTCGATGGTGAAACCGGGCACGTACTCGTGGAACTCGTTGATGCCGTTGGCGGTCACCGCGACGATGCCATGCGGCGCGTCATCCATGTTCGCGATCGTGTAGTCGATCTCGATCGCCAGGTCGTCGCGATCCACCCACGGCAAACGGTCGAATGGCAGGTTCTCGTACTCGCTCGCCATCTCGCGACGCACCTGCATCGCCTCGTCACCGGGGTAGCGAATCGGAAGCTCCACGCGGTACTCGACCAGGTACAGCGCCGCCTCGTCAGTTTGCACCAACGGTGGCGTATCCATCGTCAACGCGAAGCCCACCGTGCCGTCCTCGACGAACGTCGCTTCGTTCTGACAACCGATCGCAAACGCACACGCGCACCAAAGTACCTTACGCATCGCGCACCTCTTGCTCAGCCCCCACGCATGAGGAACGGGAACGTCACATCGACCGAGCCACCATCGGGCTGCGGAAACTGCCAGCGCTTGATCTGACGCGTCATGCAACCTTCGACACGCTCATTGTTCAGCGTCGACTGCGCGACCCGAACCGTGCTGACGCGGCCTTGCAAATCGATGCGCCAGTTGATCGCCACGCGCCCCTTGAGGTTCGGCTGCTTCTGGAACTCCAAGTCGAAGCAGTACTTGATCGCGGCTTGATTGCGCTTCACCACCGCGAGGATCTGCGCCTCGGACAAGTAGCCGCTGACGCGCGCCGCCGAGCTCTCCAAGCTCAAGGTGGCTTCCCGCGCTTCGCGACCTTTCACACCGATGCCGCCCTTGCCTTTGCCGAGACCGGAGCCCGTGCCGTTGCCAACGCCGGTGCCCAGGTTGCCCGCGCCGAACAACACGCCGCGTCCAGTGCCACCACCGCCGGAGCCTTGACCACGCAAGCCCATGCCGCCGGAGCCTTGGCCGACGATGGTTTGCACGGCACCGAGACCGCTCAGCATCGAGTCGAGGCTCGGCGTGTTCAGCGCGTTCGACATGGCGTTCGATCCGCCGCTGAGCGCCCCGAGCAGACCGAGACCAGCCACCTTCTGCGACACCTCGTCGGTGCGTTCGCCTGCGATCGTGGTGTCCTTTTGCTTGGCGTCCGCGCGGCCCACGCGACCTTCTTCGTTCTCGTGCGCTTTGCCGCCGGCCTCGTCGCGATCGCGCATGCCGGGATCCGGCGTGTTGGTGCCCGACTCTTTTTGCTCCAGCTCTTCGGGCGGCGGCACCACCAAGAACTCGCGCAAAAGCTCGGTGTCGAGCTCCAAGGTGTCAGTGGCGGGGAACTCGCGCGCCGCCACCAGAAACAAGAACAGCAAGCTGCCCACGTGAACGAACAGCGAAAGACCGAGGCACGCGAACAAGGCACCGCCGAGACCCGATCGTTCACGCGCCATCGGTTGCGCCGGCGTCACGTACTGAAAGAAGAACGCGACGCTGCCGAGCGTGACCAAACCGTAGTCCGCTGTGCCAATGCCGGTCGGGCCGTTCAGCGAGCGCGCCGGCGTACGTGAACCGTTGAGCCAAACGAATCCACCAAGACCAGGCGGCGGGACGAGCTCGAAGCCAGCGGACACCGGACGCAGCAGCGTGGTTTCTTCCGACGCGACCGCGCCTTCCGGCAGCGGAAACATCGCGCGCGCCGTCGAGCCCACAATCACGCTCTCGCCCGCGTCGAGCATGCGCTCGGAGTGCAGCGTGCCGTTCCACAACAGCGCCACCCGCATCTGGCGCGTGCTCGTTGCCACCGTGGCCATCAGAATGACTTCCCCTTCGTAGAGCGCTGGAGCTCGGGCATGAACGATCGGTGAGGCAGCCGTGGACGTCCAAATTCCGCGCGCAAACGATTCAGGAAGTAGAGCATCTGCGGCGACTTGAGCTGGCCTTCGATGTCGAGACCGCTGAACTGGAACGCCTTCACCTTCTCGCCGCGTTCCTCGCGCACCTCGGTCTTGGCTTGGCCGTCCTTGGTCGGCGCTTGATCGCCTGAAGGTGCCGGTGCGGGCCCACGCTCGCCGTGGTCCTGGGCAAGCGCGACAAACGATCCGCCGACGATCGTGCCAACCATCACCAGCGTGACCAGCGTGGACAACCGTGGTCGCCGACGAGCTCCGCGCGCGCTCATTGTGCGCTCCGATTGGCGGCAGCCGGTGCAGGCGCTGGCGTCACGGGCTCTGGAATCTCCGCCAGATACTTCTCCGCCAGCTCACGGTGTGGATCGTCGCTCGCGGCTTGCTCCAGAAAACGCGCGAAGTATGGGCGAGCCTCCGGTCGCTGCTCGAGGAACTCCGCGTAGAGGATGCCGAGGTTCAAGTTGGCCGCCGCGTGATTGGGCATCAACTCCAGGGCCCGCTCGTACTCCTTCTTGGCTTTGCGCGGCTCGCCTTGCCCGCGCAGCGCGACACCGAGCCCGACGTGCGCATCGGCGTCATCCGCGTTTCCCGCCAGCACCGATTGATACTCAGCAGCAGCTGCATTGTAGTCACCGGCGTTCAGCAAGACCGACGCACGGTTCATGCGCGAGGGCGCGAAGCCGGGGTTGAGCTCGTTGGCCTTGGCAAAGTACTGGAACGCCAATTGCGTGTCTCCCCGCGCGAGCGCCACCAAACCGAGGTCATTCTGCAAGGCAGCGTTGGCAGCGTCTAGGTCGACGGCCTTCTTCAGCACAAGCTCCGCCACGTCGAGCTCGCCCTGTGCGCGGTAGATCCGACCAACCTCGGCCAAAGCCTGCGTATCTTGCGCGTTTCGCACGAGGGCCTCGCGCGCCTGTTTCAGCGCATCGTCGTACATGCCCCGCTCACGCAACATCGCCGTCAACGCCACGCGCGTGCTGGCTGAGTCGGGATGCGCCTCCAGGTACGCCTCCAACAGCTCGCTCGCCTGCTCGCGCTCCCCCAAGCTGTACTGCGTCTCTGCCAAGGCCAACGTCGGCTCGTGCGCGGCGGGCTGAATGTCATGCGCGGCTTTGAAATGTGTGAGCGCTTCGCGCAGCTCGCCGCGACGACGCAGGATCACGCCCCAGTTGTAGTGGGCTTCCCAGAGGAACGGGTCGATCGTCACCGCCTCGCGAAACAGCTCCATCGCACGACGATCGCGGTTGTTGCCGGGACGCGAAAGCAAACGCGCACCTTCCAAGTACTTCTTCGCCGCCTTCGGATCCGCCGGTGGAACCTCGCGCGATTGCACCGTGGCTTCGGCGGCGCCGCCACAGCCCACCGCGAGCAACATCAAGCTAGCAACGAGGAGCCACGCCTTCATCGCGCCCCTCCCGTCCTCGCGGTGGCAGTCACGCGCGCTGCTGGCGTTGTCGTTGCGGGGGTGGTCGCCGGGCTTGCTGTCGTCGTGGTCACCGGCGTGGTTGCAGGTGCCGGCTCTTCGCGACGCAGACCTTCGTACGCCTGCTGCATCTGCAACGGACGATCCTGCACGATGCCAGCGCCCGCTTCGCGCAGCTGCGGATACTGCACGTCGTTCAACCGCGTCAGCGCTTGGCGCAGCTGCACGGTCCATGAGTTGAACACCGAGAGCTCCAAGGCCTTCTGATAGCCACCTTCGTAGGCCTCGAGCGCGCGCTCCTCGATCGGGATGATGAACATTGAGAGCTGATCGGTGTACGCCTGGCTCTCCTCCTCGTTCAGGCCTTCCGGCACCGGTGCTCCGCGCAATGCTTCAGCGAACAACTCGTAGCTGCGCCCGATTTTGAACAGCGCCGCCGTCACCCACTCCGCCACACGAAACTCGACCACGTCCGAGAACACCGTCGCGGCTTGGCGCAACAACTCCGACTTCTTCTCCAGGCGCTTGCTCAACCCTGCCACGTCGCCGGCGATGCTGATGCGCTCGAACTCCGAAAGGATCTGATCGCCCTGCAGGTAGCGAGCCTGGGCTGCGAAGTACAAGCCTGTTGTCACACCGGAGTTGCGCTTCTTCGCCAACGCCACCGCCGCATCGAACGCTTTGTCGGCGCCCCGTGGGTCATCCAGGTTGGTGAGCACGATGCCGAGGCGCGTGTTGGCTTCCACGCGGCGGTTCGGGTCGCGGCCTTGCTTTGCGTAGAGACGATAGGTCGCCGCAGCGTCCGACCAGCGGCGCGCGCTCTCGTGCGCACGCCCGATCATGAAGTGCACATCGTCGATCGATTCGTGTTGAGCAAAGCGGCGAATGAACTGCGTGCCGTCCGCCACCGCCTCTTCGTGATCACCGGCCGTCGTGCGTAGGAGCACCGCGTTGTAGAGCGCGTCGGCCGCCTTCTCGTGCTCCCCAAAGCGGCTCGCATAGGCTTCATAGAAGCGCGCGGCATCGCCGAACTGGGCGATCGACTCGAACATTTGGGCTGCGTTCCACGCGCCGAGCGCGCCTTCGGCCGTGCCGGGATGCTTCTCGATCAGCGCTTCGTACGCCTCCGCGGCACCGGCCAAGTCGCCCGCTTTCTGCAGCTCGAGGCCGGCGTTGTAATAGGCCTGGCTCGCGCGCGCATCACGTGGGAACTCGTCTGCAGCGCGCAAGTACGCCGCAGCCGCTTCGCGATGCTCGCCGCGTCCCGCCAACTGCTCGCCGATCTTGAACACCGACTGCAAGATCAAACCGTCGAGCTTGCGTTGGGATTCGCCGCTGGCAAACGCTGGTGACTCCTTCAAGCGTCGCGCCCAGCGTTCGATGTTTGCGTAGTCCTGCGCGCGATTGAAGCTCTCCAGCACGAGCTCACCTGCCGCCGACGCGAACTCGCTGTTCGGATAACGCTCGAGCAACTGACCGAACAGGCGCACCGCCGGATCGTACACACCGCGCTCGAAGTACAACCGTCCCTGACGAAACAGAATGCCGGGCACGTCGGGGTCGTTGGGATACAGCTCGACGTACAGCTCGATCGCCTCGGAGAACTTGGCGTCGGTCGGCGTTTCAGCGCACGCGCTGGCAGGTGCATTGTTGTTTGTTGCGGGTGTCGCACGCGCCGGTGTTGCCGGTGCGCCAGCCGATGTCGCTGCGGGTCGGCAACCTTCCAGCTCCTTCTCGCGCACACGCTCGAAAGACATGATCGCGTTGTAGAGCGCGTCCTGCGTGTACTGGCCATCACGCTTGATCCGCGCTGCGGCCAAGTACGCATCGCCAGCTTCTTCGTAGCGCTGCAGACGGTGGAACAGGATCTCGGCCAGGTAGAAGCGCATCTCGTAGCTGGCGGTTGCCTCGGGGAAGTTCGCGATATGAATGCGGTATAGCTGCGCGGCCTGCTCGAAGCGCGGTTGCTGGCGATCACGCTGTGCGGTCTCATGGAAACGGAGCGCACGCGCACGCACCTCACGCTCGGCCATGCGCTCCGCACGCGCCACCACTTCCACATCGGCTTGTTGCGCTGCCCAAGGCGTGCCGCGCCGATAGCCGCTGGCCAGCTTCTCCAAGGCGGCGATCGTTGCCGGCGCGTCATCGATGCTCGCCTCCGACAGCGCAATCTGCTGCTGCCACTCGGGCGCTTCCTCCGCCATCGGCTCGCGCTCGAGCAAGAGCTGGTAGGCCTCGATCGCACGGTCATAGCGAGCCTGGTCGTAGAACGCTTGGCTCAAGCGCCGAAGCATCTTCGCCGCGTACTGCTCGCCGCCGATCTCGCTTAGGAACTTGTGTAGGTCTGCCGCGGTGTTGCGCTCGTCTTCGGTGAAGACGCGGATCAGGTATTCGAGCGCCTCGTTTTGCAGCTCCTGAAGGCGCTGGCGGCGCGCTCCCGACATGCCACGCGCTCGCGCGCTCAAATCGAGCACCTGACGGAAGCGCATCGCCGCATCGCGCGTCCGATCGAGCTTCCACAAGCACCACGCGCTCTTGAACAACGCGAGGTCTGCCAGCTCGCTCTCGCGATGCTTGAGCACCTCTTCGTACTCGTTCAGCGCGGCCTGGTAATCGTAGCTGCCGGTGAAGTAGCTCTCGGCGAACGCCATGTGCGCGTCGGGCACGAAGCGGCTCTGTGGGAACTCGTCGATGATGCGTCGATACCCGACCAGCGCTTCATCGCTGCGACCGGCTTCGATCAGCGCGTATGACTTCATGTACAGCACGAGATCGTAGCGATCGAAGGTCGGGTGTCTGGTCAGGATGCGATCGTAAATCCGCAAGGGCAGCTCGATGTTCGGCGCGGGTGCCACCGGCGATCGATGCTCCGGCGACACCGCCT
>JACZCZ010032396.1_pt1 | contig 22894 bp, 14 predicted proteins | sample 8641811 | NCBI WGS metagenome assembly JACZCZ01 (sample SAMN15324610, study PRJNA640507) | soil metagenome | isolation source: intercropping peanut in the first line | place: China: Luxin town, Laibin City, Guangxi Province | collected 2019-07-25 | depth 10cm m | reverse complement strand
GTCGCCGGAGTACGGCACCTCGTAGATGTTCGGCGCGTCGAACATGATTGAGTGTACGGCGGCGGTGCAGAGGTGGGGAAGACGTGGCATCCGAGCGGAACCGGCGCACGACCGTTAAGCTCGCAGCACCCGAGATGGACACGCGTGCTGAGCATAACGACCTCGCGCGGACAGCAGTCCGCGGACGACATCAGGCTGGCGAGCTTGCCCGAGGACGATGCCGTGCACTGCCACGCGCGTTTTCGATGGGCTGAAACTAACTTGCTAACAAATGCGCACGGAAAGGCTCCCGGCCGTCACCACACGCGGGTGCTGGGCGTGCCGACGCCAGCAAGTCGAGCTGTAGGCCCTCCGAATGCCAAGGACACGCCGTGTCCAAAAGGCTCGTGCAACAAGTCGGGTTTATTGCGCTCGTATCCGCGACTGGAGGTGTCGATGATGTGGAAGATATTTCACCTCCGACCGGCCGCGCTTGATGACCCATGTGCTGCAGGACGAGCTAACCCCTCAGCCCGATTCCGTTTCCCGTGCGGGTGACATGCGGGTGCACTCAACACCGCAGGGCAGGGTCACATCCGGACCCCGCGTTAACACTGCCGCCAGTTCCACCGGAGCCACCACCGTCTTCACCACCGGCATCCATATCGCCGCCGATACCACCGGTCCCAGACGTGCCGGAGTCACCACCAGTGATCGAAGCGCCGCCGCTCCCACCGCGGTCCTGGCCCGCGTCGCGTGAGTTTGAGGGCTCCGCGACGCAGGCGATCAGACCAGCAAGAGTGCAATGGCGACGGTCGTTCGCATCAGTGGCAGTAGGGCGTGTCGTCGGTGCAAGCCTGGCTGCCCGGACACTGGGCCGCGGTCTCGCACGCGTAGGTGCACTTGTTTGCTGCGCCGCCCACGGTTTGGCACAGGCCGTCGTTCAGACCAGGCGCGCCACAATCTGTCGCGAGGGTGCAGCCGGTGTCGTCCGTGGTGTCGAGGACAGCGTCGCAGGTCGTCAGCGCTTGATTGATTCCGCAGTACTCCTCCGCCGGCTGTCCGGATAACGATGTCGCCGTGATCAGGACGCGGTATGGCCGCGTGCAGTCGGTGTTGCCCTTGCGCCGCAAGCAGTAGCCACCGTCGCGTGGTGTGCCGTTGAAGGTCATGGGGACGCAGCGGGCTTGGGCGTTGATGCATTCGCTGTCGGCGAGGCATGCGCCGCAAGTGCCGACCGAGGTGCGCGGCGTGGTGGTGCAGCGGTTGGTGGCTGGGTTGCAGGAGTTGTTGCCGCAGGCTGTTTCGTTGGTGACGTCGGTTTGGAGCCAGCCGCCATAGGCCGCGCGTCGAGTGCACGGGGAATGAGAGGGGTCGCAAGCCGTCGAGGGGATCCTGAAACAAGGGCAGCCGCTGCCGTCTGGTGCTCAATAGACGGCTAGATCCACGGCCCGCCTGCTGCCCAACGCTCGGAGAAGGTCGTCTCGGATGCGGCGGCGAGTAGCGGCTTGGTGACGAACGCCGAGACCGACGCCATCGATTCAGACAGCGTGCCCGTGTCGCGCGCGTTGGCTTTGCGCTGGAAGGCGACCCATTGGTTGTTCTTTCCCGTGTCGTCGATGAACGCGGCGGTGAGGGCGATCGGAAGCGCGACCGGTAGCGGCGTGCCTCTACGGCTGAACGTTGCGGTGATGGCACGGACCAGGAGCGAACCGTCGAAGTCGAAGCGTCGTGCGAGCACCGCGAGGTCGTAGAAATGCGAGTGTTGGCCAGGCCGAGCTGAACCATCGCATGAAGCTTCTCTGCCACGACGGTCTCGCGTGGGTACGCGCGCAGTCGAGGTGACGCGAAATCGAGCAGAGTAGGGAAGTCGACGTCCGCGGGCTGCGGTGTAATCGCGTCGCCGAAGCCAACGTCGACCTGCAGGCGAACTTGCGCCGTCGTGATGCGAGCGAGCAGCTCGACACGAAGCCCACCGTACTCTTGCCCCTCGCGGATCGGACCAATCTTCAGACGGCTGACATCAAAGACGACGCCATCGTCATCAACGGATTGGGTCAGCACGTTTTCGAAGATTGTGCGCAGTCGTGCTTCGCCGAGATCGCCGGAGCCAAGCAGGTCGATGTCGCGTGTGACGCGGTGGTGTTGACCGGTCCAGACAAGGAACAGCGTCGCGCCTTTGAGCACGAAATGGTGGGCGTGTTTGGAGCGGGAGAGGCGGTACAGCAGACGCTCGTTGGCGTGGCGCGTGAGTAGCAGCTGAAAGTCTTCGCCCCGTTTGCGGGCGAGGTCGTTGAGACGTCCACGGACGGACGCCGCGATGTTTGTGGGCGGCGACTTCGTCACGTAAGGGCTTCGATGTATGGGCGAATGAACGTGTAGATGCGGTCCGCTTGGGCCGCTTCGATCAGCTTGTTGATGCCTCCTGGCCGCGTGCGGAGATAGTCCTTCAGCGCGGCGATCGCGACGTCGAGGCCAACGTGCCGACGAAACCGGAAGCAGTCCGCCACAGTTTTCGCGGGCGTCGTGAGTTGGACCTTCACGCCGTCGATCGTGCGCGTGTCGATTCCGTGCTCACGCGCCGCGCCGCTCGCGCGCACCACTTCGAGCGCGGGGTAAGCCATGGTTGGTAGACGCGCGTGTCTGTCGATCATGATCCAAGCCGCGTGAGGAGCTTCTGTCGTGAGGCCGTGGACCTGAAGTGCGCTGAGTAGGCAGATGGTCGCGTTGGGGACGCGCTTGGCGACCTCGGCGAGCGTGCTCAGCTCTGACAGCGGCGCATCGGCGAGGCGGTACAGACCACGATCGACCTGCGTGAGCACGCCTCGGTCTGAGAGCCGTCGCAGGTACGTGCGCGGAATGTTCGCGGCATCGAGATCACGGGCGCGCACCGGGCCCTTTCGAGCGAGGCGAATCAGCGCGCTGGTCTTGGCCGAGGCGAGTTCGGGCATGGTACGTAACGTATGTCAGAAAAATGGAGAGTAAACAAATCGTGACAGATGGCACAGGGTGGTTCGAAAGGCGCGAGTGGAACAACTCGTGTCGTAGCGCTCCTGCACTTGCAGCGGGAGGCCAGGCGTCGTTCACCCCGGTTCCTCGCGCTTCCGCCGACCGCCGCGCTTTGGGACCTCGCAGATCACGGCTGAAAATGGGCATGAAATGAGGTGGCGCAAAGCGTGTTGCGGGCCCCCGCAACCAAATCTAGAACGCCGCAATCCATGAGGGTTGCGGCGTTTCTCGTTTCGGAGAGCTCGACGTCTGGACGTGTGTGTTGGCGATCGACGATGGCTACGGAACGCAGACGGCAACGCGCGCCGCGTCGTACTCGACGGGTGCGCTGGCAGCGAACGCGGTGGCGAACTGATCGTTGTTCAGCAGGTCGCTGACGCGCGGAAACATCGCGCTGCCGACCAATGTGCCGTCGATCCATGCGCGCAAGGTGCTCGTCGCGGGATCGATCTCCATCTGCACGTGAATCAGGTCAGGGCCGGTGGTGACAGGTCCTAGCAGCACGGTTCCGACGGTGTTTGTGCTCTTGCCGTAGAAGCGCACTTCCTGCTGATCGACTGCAGTGCGCGAGACGCTGACATAGAGCGGGGCAAAGTCGGTGCTTGTGTAGTCGACGTTGACCCAGAACAACGCACCTTCGAAGTCGGTTGCGACGGGTGCAGGGACTTGCAGACTACGCAGCCGCACGTCGACGTAAGCGGTCGTGACGATGTTGCGTGGCGGATTGCTGTCGAGCGGCACCGGACCGCTGGCGACCCACGTGCCGTTCGCGATCTCGCCCGCCGGAAAGGTGCCGCCGCCGCGCACGATCCAATCGGGTATGTCGTTGTTGTCGCGATCGAGCGTCGTCGGGTCGTCAGCGAAGTCCGACTCCCACACGACGTCGACCGTGCATGGCACCGCATCGAACGGCCCGCCGGCGTCTTGTCCTGCGTCACCCGCGTCGTCCGTCGCGTCCGTCATCGCATCCAGCCCGACGTTGGCGTCTAGGCCCGCATCCGAAGCGGCATCATCCGCGGCGTCGAGCCGAGGTCCGGCGTCCAAGTCTGCGTCGTTCCGAGGTGCGTCGGTCGCGCCGTCGGTGCTCGGAATGTCGCTGTCTCGGGTCGTCGCGTCGGGTGCAGGATGGCTTGCATCTGGGCCGGCGTCGTCCGGGGCGTCGACAGATGCGTCGATCGCGCCTTGCGCTGCATCACCGGCGTCGGAGGTGACACTTTGGTAGCCCAGGCGCCCGCAGGCACTGAGGCAAGCGCATCCGAGCAGCAGCAGAAGCAGGGCTCGCAAAATCACCGGCGCCAACCTTAGCGCATGGTCGCAAGACTGGCCTGTGTGGCGTGATACCAAGCCCGCCCAACCGGGCCCGCTGCCTTGACATCGGGCGGACCTCCGGGTACCTGTCCGCACCCAATTTCCCTAGTCGTTCTGGAGAGTCTCTGTGGCCAATCACGCCTCGTCTGAAAAGCGCGCACGTCAATCGTTGAAGCGGGCAGCCCGCAACCGCCACGTCCGTTCCACCCTGCGCGGGTACGTTCGTGCGGTCCGTGATGCACTGACGGCTGGTGATGTGGCGGCGGCAAAGAAGGCGTTTGCCCCGGCGGTGGCTCAGATCGACAAGGCCGTCACCAAGGGCGTGTACCCGCGCAAGACCGGGTCGCGTTACATCTCGCGCCTTGCAGCGCAGCTGAGCGCGTTGACCAAGGGCTGAAGGTTTCGCCCCGGGAGAGGGCGGCGCGGCCCAGAGCCGGCGCCGCTTTTTTCGTTTAAGGACATCGAACCCGCGCCGGCATGTTTCAGCGTGCTGGAGCGCACAAACGCAACAGGGCGCCTTCGAGCACGGTCTCTGGCGGAACACGACTGCCTTTCAGCGCCAGGTCGGTCTCCGCAAGGATACTGAAGGCGTTGGCGAGATCTGGATTGCTGAAGCGCTTGGCGGCAGTGGCCATGTCCCGCGCCTTGAACGGGGGCGCGCCGGCTTCACGCGCGGCCTCCTCCGGTGACATGCCGGTCTGCAGGGCGTGACGCATGCGGGCCACCATCCGGAGCTGTCTCGCCACCATCGCCAGGATGCGCAGCGGTGGCTCACGATCAGCCAGCAATGAGCTCGCAGCCCCGAGCGCCTTGCGTGCGTCGCGTACACCGACGGCGTCGACCAGGCTCCAGATCGAGTCGACGCGGATCCGAGTCACACAAGCTTCGACCGCAGCCACGTCGATCGAGGCCTTGTCGCCGACATACAGCGACAGGCGCTCGAGCGCGTCGTCGATCGCAGCGAGGTCCGTTCCGAGGGCATCCGCGAGCGCCGCCGTCGCGTTGCCATCGACCTTGATCCCGCGCGCCTTGGCCTCGTCGCCGATGAAGCCGCGAATGTCAGCGGGCTTGAGGCTGCCGGCTTCTGCCCAGTACCCCTTCTTCTTGGCGATTGTCGCGAGCTTCGATCGACCGTCGATCTTGTCGGCGGTAAGCACCAGGCACGTCGTGTCGCAGGGCGCGTTCAGGTACGCGATCAAGCCCTCGAGCTCTGCCGCGGCCATGTCATCCACGTGACGCACAAGAATGAAGCGGGCGCGCGCCATCATCGGGATCGTATTCGCCGCTTCCACGACCCGTCGCGACGTGGCGCCCTTGCCGTCGAGAGCTTCGTCGTTGAAGCCGGTGGGTCCCCCGCCGAGCGCAGCGTCTTTGAGCGCACGCGTCGCCCGATCGATGAACAGCCGCTCCTCGCCGACCAGCACATGCACGGCGCCGAACTTGCCCGCCTTGGCGCTTCGGATCAGCTCGGTGATGTGCACGGAGGCTCCATTCGGTCCGCCATCCTGCGGGTAGCCGGTCGACGACGCAACGCGCTTGCGACGCCGAAAAGTTGGTTGCAGCCGGGCGGGGAGGTTATCCGGAGGCAGGAGGCTTCTCCCCTATGACTTCGGCTCTGACCGGCCTGCTGCACAAGGCCCAGCTCGCGGCGCGTCGACGCGGCCAGCAAATGTCTACCGGCCACATGTTGTTGGCCATGCTTCAGGATCCGGGCAGCGGCGTGGGCTCGATGTTGGCTGATCAGGGAGTGCGCGAGATCGATTTGATCGAGTCGCTGTCGCAGGTGGAGCCCGAGGCGCACAACGCGATCGAGCTCACGCTGGAGCGCGCGAAGAAGCTCGCGGCGCAACTCGGCGACAACAGCGCACGCGATGTGCACTTGCTGCTCGCCATCATGCGCGAGGGGCGAACCACGGGTCACCGTTGTCTCGAGCGTCTGGGTAAACCGCCGCAAACGGTGCACCAACATGCGATTCAAGCGCTGCAAGCGACCGGCGCGCGCACCACTGCGCTGGGCGTGCGTACACCGCAAGCGCTTCCACCGCGTTCGGCGCCGCCTTCGTCGCCGTCGCTGGCACCTTCGACGCTCGCGCCCCGCTCCAGCAGCGCCCCGACGCCGAGCTCTCCGCCAGCGCCGCGCGCCAATCGTCGCGTGCGTCCGCCGATGCACATCGCGCGTGCGCCGGGCAAGACTTCACCCGCACCCGAAGCGCGAATCACGAAGCCGACGAAGGACGTGCCGGCCGACGACGTGGTGGAGCTCGGCGAAGCCTTTGTGGTGGAAACCTCGGCTGCGCTGTCGCCGTTTGCGTTGAACCCGCGGCGCTTCCCGGTGTTGACCGGCATCGGTCGCAACCTCAGTGAGCTGGCTGCGGCGAAGAAGCTCGATCCGGTGATCGGGCGCGAGCGCGAGATCGAGCAGCTGCAGGACATTCTGGCGCGTCGTCGCGCGAACAACCCGGTGTTGGTGGGGCCTCCGGGTGTCGGCAAGACCGCAGTGGTCGAGGGCCTGGCCTTGTCCTTGGTCGGGAGCGACGCCACGCTGCCCAACGCGCAGCGTGTGCTGATCGAGATCTCTGTCGGAAGCCTGGTGGCGGGGACGAGCGTGCGCGGTGCGTTGGCAGAGCGTTTGCGCGCTCTGCGTGCCGAGGTCGCGGAGTCCGCGGGGCGCGTGCTGCTGTTCATCGACGAGATCCACACGCTGATTGGTGGACCGCAGGAAGGTCCTGATTCGATTGCCAACGAGCTCAAGACCGCGCTCGCGCGTGGCGAGTTGCCGTGCATCGGTGCAACCACAGAGTCCGAATATCGACGCGTGTTTGAGCGTGATCCGGCGCTGTGTCGTCGGTTCAGCCGCGTGGAGATCACAGAGCCTTCACCAGAAGCAGCGCTACAGATCTTGCGCGGCGTGGCGCTGGAGTACGAGAAGCACCACGGAGTCGCGTACCAGCCGGAGGCGCTATCGGCCGCAGTCGAGATGGCGGTCAGGTACATCCTTGAACGCCAACTGCCGGACAAAGCGATCGGCGTGATCGATCAGGCTGCCGCGCGTACGCGTCGGCGCGGTCGTTCCGTGGTCGACGTGCGAGCAGTGGCAGATGTGGTGGCGGAGATCGCCGGCGTTCCGGCCGAGCGTCTGATGATGCGTGACGGTGAACGCTTGCTGGGCATCGAGCGTGATCTGCAAGCGCGCGTGATCGGTCAGGACGACGTGATGACCGCGGTGGCGCACGCGCTGCGCAAGGGTGCAGCCGGCCTACGTGGACGCCGTCCGCTCGGGACGTTCTTGTTCTTGGGTCCAACCGGCGTCGGCAAGACGGAAACCGCGAAGGCGATCCATGACTTGCTGTTCCCCGCGGGTGAGATGACGAGGCTCGACATGAGCGAGTACAGCGAAGCGCATTCCGTTGCGCGCTTGCTAGGTGCGCCGCCCGGCTACGTAGGTCACGAAGAAGGCGGCCAGCTGACTGAAGCCGTGCGTCTACGGCCGTACCAGCTGGTGTTGCTCGACGAGATCGAGAAGGCGCATCCGTCGGTATTGCTCGCGCTGTTGCCGCTACTCGATGAAGGTCGTCTGACCGACTCGCGCGGCCGCACGGTGAGCTTCGTCAACACGGTCATCGTGCTGACGTCGAATCTCGGCGTGGCTAGCGCGCCCGACAAGCCGCGCCTGGGCTTCGGTGCCGACGCGGCGTTGTCGCATTCGCGTGAGGATCGCGCGCGTGAGCAAGCGCTTCAGCGTGCGCGTGCCGCGATGCCGCCCGAGCTGTGGAATCGAATCGATGAGCCCTTGTGGTTTGGTCCGCTTGCGCCCGACGCGGTGGCAGCGATCGCCCAGAGCATGATCGATCGTGTGGCGCAGATTGCGCACAAGGAACACGGATTGACGCTGCGTGCGACCGCCTCTGCGATCGACACGTTGGTGCGCGTGGGACATGACGCGAGCCTCGGTGCACGGCCAATGAAGCGCGCAGTGGGCCGCCTGATCGAAGCTCCGTTGGCCACGCTCATTCTCTCCGGAAAGGCAGCGCGCGGTGCCCGGGTGCAGGTGGAAGGCGAGGGCGACACGCTCCGTCTTGACGTGGTGTCCAACGCGGACTGCGTGATCGCGGCTGCGGCCGAGTGATCGCGGCCCGCAAGGTCACATCGTTGTCCCCAAACGGGCCCAGACGCGGGCTTGCGGACGTTCCGGGGGTCGGGCATTAACCGAAACCGCATGGCGGGTCAGCCACAGGGGGCGGGGGTGGCCGCCGATCAAGTCAACGGATTGCCGCGCGCGTTCGGCCAGTACCTGTTGTTCGACCGCATCGGCCGCGGCGGCATGGCGGAGATCTTTCTCGCGCGCGCAGGCTTGTCCCACGGCGCCACGCGGCGGGTCGTGGTCAAGCAGGTGCTCTCGCATCTGAGTGACGACGAAGGCTTCGCGCACATGCTGATCGCAGAGGCGAAGCTCGCGGCTCAGCTCACACACCAGAACATCGTGCAGGTCGTGGATCTGGGCGTCGAAGACCGTCGCTTGTTCATTGCGATGGAGTACGTCGAGGGCTTCGATCTCAATCAGCTTTTGCGCCATCTCTCGGAGCGTAAGGTTGCGCTGCCGGCGCAGTTCGCGTTGTTCATCGTGCGCGAAACGCTCGCCGCGATCGCCTATGCCCATCGGGCCACCGACACGCGCGGACAACCGCTTGGCGTGGTGCATCGTGATGTGTCGCCGTCGAACGTGCTGATCTCGTTCGAAGGCGAAGTGAAGTTGTGCGACTTCGGCATCGCGCGCGCTGTCGGGCGTAGCGTGGAAGACCGTCCGTCCGGCATGTCGCTCGAAGACATGGAGAACGCGGAAGAGTCGAGTCGGATCCAACGCGCGCGGGTGGCAGGCAAGAGCGCGTATATGGCGCCCGAGCACGCGCGGGGTGACGACATTGATGCGCGTGCCGACATCTTTGCTGCCGGCATCTTGCTTTGGGAGCTCTGTGCCGGACGTCGCCTCTACAAGGGCACCGAGCCGGAGATGTTGGAGATGGCGCGCCAAGGTGCCACGCGTCCGTTGCCCGATCGCGGCTTGCCGGACCACGCGACCTTGCAGCGAATTCTCGATCGCGCGTTGGCGGTCGATCCGGGTGCTCGCTACTTCCGCGCCGAAGACATGCTGAAGGACCTCGACGCCTACGCGATGGCCAACGCGCTGATGGCGTCGCAACTGAAGTTCGGCGGCTTTCTCACCGAGCACTTTGGCGAGGAAATCGTTCAAGTGCGTCGTGCGCGTGAGGTCGCTGCGGAAGCCAAGGTGCGATCGGAGCCGCCACCGCCCTCCGCGCCGCCGGTCACTGCGCCCGTGCCTTCGGTCGGTGCCGTCTCCGCGAGCGCCGCCTCGACGCCGTTGAATCCGGTCGCTGCAGCGCCAGTCGTGTCCACCACCGCGTACGTATGGATTGCCGTGGCGGGTCTCGTGATTGGTGGCGCCGTGGCGTGGTTTCTCAGCGTCTGAGCCAAATCAACGTTGTGGGAAGGCGGCTGCTCGGAGGGCCGCGGGGAGGTTTCCGATGCCGAATGATCTCTTTTCTGCTCGCGCGGGGGTGGCTCGCATCCTGTGGGCTGCAGCGATGGCCTCAGCGGCGTTGCTGGTCGCCGTCAACGTGGCGCTCGCCGATCCACCGTCGCGCACGCTCCCGGTCCAACCGGTGGGTACCGGCGGCACCGGGCGCCAGGTCAACACAGGTGCCGAGAGCTCGCGCGCTGGAACCGCGCAGGCGGGTCACATCGACAGCGGACGACCCACGGGCGATCGGCTCGACCGCGCGGGGACGACCGGAGATCGGATGGGCCGCGGCGGCGCATCACAGGCAGAAGCGGCACGCGCCGGGTCGATGGCAGGCGTTCGGGATGCCGTGCCCGGCGTATCGGGCCAAGGCACGGGTCAGCACGGCGCAGCTGCGGGTATCGCTGGCAGCGGACAGGATCAGCGCGGCGGCGGGCAGCAGGGCCAGAACACCCCGGGCCAAGGCCTCGGTCTCGGCGTCGGACAAGGCCAACGCGCGCCAGGGCAAAGCAGCTCTCAGTCAGGGCAATCTGGACCGAGTGGCAACGGCCAGAATCAACAGGGATCGCGTCAGAACAACTCGTTGATCCCCGGCCAGTCCGGCCACGGTCAAAACAGCGGTCAGAGCCGATCAGGACAAAACAGCAACGGCCAGAACCAACAGGGCTCACGCCAGAACGACTCGCGCAGCAACTCGTCGAGCTCGTCGCAAGGACAGAACAGCTCCCACGACAACCGGGGGCAATCGAGCGCAGGCCAAAGCAGTGGCCAGAGCAGCAGTGGTCAAAGCAGCAGTGGCCAGAGCAGCAGTGGCCAGAGCAACAGCGGTCAAAGCAGCAGCGGTCAGAGCAGCAGTGGCCAGAGCAGCAGCGGTCAAAGCAGCAGCGGTTCAAACCAAGGTGAGTCGTCGGGTCAGAACGGTGGTGGCCAACAGGCAGGCGGTGGGCAGGAGCCGAAGGACAAGCAGCATCGGCCGAACCCTGACGACAACAGCGGTGGCGGTGAGCCGTCCAGCGGCGGATCGCGCGTGACGCTGGGGCGCAATTCGCTCACCGGCAATCCGGATCCCGGCGGCTCATCACCGTCCGGCAACGGCTCACCGACGACGATACGGCGCTCGAACGGACCCGGCGGCCGCCCAGCCGACGGCAACACCACAGGCGGCGGCAACACTGCGGGCAACGCACCGCGCGTCGGCCTTGCACCGGGCAGCCTTGTGGTGAATCCCGATCCGAATGGATCGCGCGCGCCGGCGGCACCTCCCGCGGGTCGCAGTGGCTTTCAGCCGCCCGTACGCTGAATCGAGTCCGTGATCAACGCGCGTCGTAGCGCGCGATCAAGTCGCGGCATACAGCTGGTGATCGACGATGTACTGCGCAACCGCAGCGGGCACGAGATCGTCGATCGCCTGTCCGCGCGCGACGCGCTCTCGAATGTCGCTGGAGCTCACCGCCGGAAACACGGGACCTGGTAGCTCCGGTCGTTGACTGCCCTCGCGCTGCACGATCCACAGCGGGGCCATCATGCGGATCGCGTCGGGCTCGCTCCAACGCGGCAGCTCATCCACCAGGTCCGAGCCGATCACCAGGCGCCACTGCGCATCAGGGTAACGTCGTGTCAACGCGCGCAGTGTTCGCACCATGCGGCTGCGGTCACCCAGCTCTCGCTCGATGTCAATCACCGTCACCTTGTCGATGTCAGCGAACGCGAGCTCACACATCCGAAGGCGGTGCACAAAGTCGATCAAGACCTTGTCGAGCGCGTGAGCGAACGCAGGCATCACCCAGAGCGCGTCGATCCCGGGGGCTTGGCTGACACTGCGCGCCACCATCACGTGCGCGTTGTGCGGCGGGCTGAAGCTGCCGCCGTAGATCGCGATCGTACGCTTCGTCCCTGAGCCAACCTGCGTGTCGCCGTCGCTGCTCATGGCGCTCCGACGCTCAGCTCGTGACCACGAGCTTCGCCGCCCGCGATTGCAGCGTCTCACTCCACACGGGGGTGCCGGTGAGGTCGTAAACCGACACTTCCAGCTGCCCATCGGCCATCAGCTCCAACATGCCGACGTTGCCTGCCGACAAGGGCCCCGGTGTGAAGAACGCGCGCGGACCGAAGCGCTTCAGGTGCGACGCATCGGCCTTGCCGTACACGATCACGTCCGCGTTCGCGATGTCTTCCTCGTCGAGCACCGCCTTGTCATGCACGCCGAGCACGATCCACTTGTCGAGCATTTCGATCGCACGCGCCGGCGCCTGCGGAAGCTTGCGCACCAGGCCCAGCCGACGCGCGAACGTGTCGGCATTCAACAACCCAGCGATCGCCTCAGGCGTGCCTTCGACAGCAAGCGTTGCGGCGCGCGTGAGAAACGCGTCCTCGTCCGCAGTCCCGCCCATGATCTCGCCCGCCCAGTTGCCGACCACCGCGTCGATGCTGTCATCGACCCCGAAGTAGATCGCCTGCTGTACTTCGGCGTCCACCAGCAGAAACTCCAGCGCCTTGCGCAGCTCCTTCTTGCCTTGCGCGTTGCGATTGGTCGCAGGTCCGATCAGTCCGATTCGCATGGACGGTTCTCAGTGCCTCTTGGCTTGCGGTCCCGCCACGGAGGATAGGGCGATCTCTCGCGCGGAAAAACAAGCGTCTGAGAGCGCGAAGATCAGCAGATCGGATGCGACGGGGTGTCGCGCCAGACTCTGCTGCGCCTGGCGTGCGTCGCCGACTGGCAGGGTCAGGTTCGACTCGCGCAGGAGCGCCGCAATCGCCGCGCGAAAGTCGCCGGTGGCCACCAGCGCAGCCCGTGCACCGAAGCGCTCGCAAACCTGTCCCAATCGCGCCGGGTCGGCGTGACTGTCGCCGGCCATCTCCAAGACATTGGGGGCGAGCTCCTCGCGTAGCTTGCGCGGAACGGCCTTGCTGATCCGGCGCGCCCATTCATCGAGGACCGCAACGTCCATGCCCTTCGGCTCGTACGCGGCATCGATGTGGCGCACCAAGCCATGCATCGCACCGCCAAACAGCTGGGCATCGCTCCGCACGGCGACCACCAAGTCACTGACCCCGAGCTTGAGCGCGCGCATGAACAAGAACAGCTTTTCGGCATCGCTGGTGTCATTCAACAATGATTCGCCGATCACCACCGTCCACGGTTTGGCATCGCTGACGTGACAACTGCGGGTGCGGTTCACATAGAGGTCGACGCGATCGACGCCGACCCACGTGCTTGCTGTCGTCAGTGCCCGCTGCACTGCTTCCGAGCGCGCCTTCGGTCGTTCTGCGCCGGGCCCGCGGGTGTCGATCGCAAGGAGCTTCTCCAACACTGGCCCCAATTGTTGCAGCACGACGCGTGTCGAAGGAGTGAGTCCCGGCGGTGCAATCAGGTCGTCCACGTTGAGGCTGATCATCACGTCCGGTGCAGCCACGGGCCGCCGTCGTCCGCGCAGCGACGGGGCCTCCACATCGAGAGTCTGGGCGACCTGCGCGCACAGATCCGCCGCGTCGCGCTTGCCGTGGCGCTCCAACATGTCGACCAAGCCCATCCAGGCGATCTCGTGGTTGATGTCGGCCGTGATCGCGTTGCGGTACTCGTTGATCGCACGCGACAGGTGCATCGCGCGCGCTGCCTCGTCGTTCTGACGCCGATGGTGGGCTTCGATCGCGCGGTTGATCTCCAAGTCGAGCGGGTGCTTACGGCGCGCGGCTTCCAACACCTCCTCCGCGCGACGTGTGTCCGCCCCCTGCTCGATCACCAACGACAGCTCGATCTGATGCGTCACCCACGCGCGCGGATCGCTCCTGCGCAGGTCGGAAAGACGCCCCAACGCACGCTCGGCCATGTCCAACTGACCTTGCGCTTGGAACACCTTGGCCAGGCGCGCGATCGATGCGGCGTCGTCAGGCGCAAGCTTCACGGCGCGACTGAAGGCGATCTCGGCGCGCTTCAAGTCCGGTAGCTTCTGTTCATACAGGTCGCCAAGCGTGAAGAATGCCCAGCGCAGCTCTTCTTGGTCTTTGCTCAAGCGTGCCAGTTGAATCAGCGCGTCTGCGGCTTGGCTCCACGCTTCGTCGGCGAGCTCCATGTCCGCTAGCGCGTGCCAGTTCGCCGTGTTGCCAGCATCCAGCGTCAGCGCAGCGCGTAACCCATCCTTCGCGCCGTGCCGATCTTGCAGCTCGCGGCGCAGCGTCGACAGCTCGCCGTGCAAGCTCGACAACAAAGAAGGATCACCGCCCGCGTGGATTCGCTGTTCGATCAAAGTCGCCAGCGCCTCACGCTCTCCGCGCGCCGAGAGCAGCAGGTGCAGCCGCGAAAACGTGTCGCGGTACAGCAGCTGCAGCGCCGCGGTTTCTTGCAACGCTTGCAGCGCGCGGTCGTCCTCGTTGGCGTGGTCCTGCCACAGCGCCCCCGCGCGGTACCACAACGCCACGCGACGTTCAGGGGTCCCAGCGGCGCGCGCGGCCACCTCGAGGGAGTGCGCGGCGGCGGCATGCTGTCCGGCCTGCTCTTGCAAGCGTGCCAGGTCCTCGCTGGCGATCGGATGTTGCGGTGCGCCTTCCACCGCGGAAGACAACAGCGGCAGCACCATGGACGCAGCTTGGTTGGCGCCGGCGTCCAATGCACGCAAACACAGTGCGGCACGTTCCAGTGGATCGTGGAGCTGTGGGATCTGCTCTCCCAAGGCGCGCCAGACACGTTCATTGTCGGCGGCGCGACGCGCGGCTGCTTCTTCTTGACGCATGCACCACATGTCGCCGCCAGCTTGTGCCGCGCCTGCGGTCACCACCTTGTCACGTTCACTGACCGCTTCGTGGTTCGCGATCGACAACGCCAGTCGCAGACGTACGTAAGACGCTACGTCCGTGGGGGCCGCCAGCGCCTCGATCAACGCGTCCACGTTGTCGCTCAGCGCGTCGCTCCGCTGTTTCTCGAAGTAGTAGCGCTCCAGCGTCCGCATCGTCTGGATGTTGTAGGGCGACACCTCGCGCAGGCTCTGCAGGGCCAACACTGCGCTCGGCATGTCGCCGCGATCACGCTCGAACTCGGCGAGCTGAGACAAGGCCACCATGCGCGACGCATCGTCCTGGGCGTCGCGTACGGCATCGGTTCGTCGTTGGGCCACGCGCGCATGCTCTTGCGCCAGCAGCTCCGCGCGATCGAGCGCCATGCGAACGAACGGATCGACACGCGCGAACGACTCCTCGGCGAATCGGTAGTGCTTGGCGGCACCGGCCCAATCCTTGGCATCTTCGAGCAACGCGCCCGCGCGGACCCGTGCGGCATGCGCGACTTCTGGGCCGGTCTCGGACGCGCTCTCCAGAAGCAAGACATCGAGACCGCCGGGGTCCTTGCGTGCCGACAAGCGCAACAGCAAGTCCGTCACGATCGGATCGCCCGGGCGCTCGATCAGCGCTCGGCGTAGTCGATCGGCTGCGGCTTCAGGTGACGTCGCGGTGTGAAGAAGGCCGGCGCGGAACAGTCGACCCGCGCGTTCGGCCGGCATGCGTGCTTGCTCGCTCAAGCGCTCTTGAAGCTCGAGCACTGTGCTGGTGTCCTGGTCTGCGCGGGCGTGCCGTTCGAGCGCCCACGCGGCGGGTTCGTAGCGATCCATCCGCGACAGCGCGATCCGATAGGCAGGGCATGGATCGTGCTCCGCGCGCCCCAGAAGCTCCGCTGCCAATGTGGCCACAAATGCAGCGTGCTCACCGTCGACCGCTTGGGCTTCGGTCAACAGCAGCGCGGCCCGTTCACGCGCACCGTCCGCGGTGTGCAGGCGTTGTCGTAGCGCAAGCGGTGCCTCGGCGGCGGACACCTTGAGCTCGTGCTCGATCTCATTGCGCCGCGGGCCCCATTCGTCGCGTGGCAAATAATCGAGCAACGACAACAGCGGTCCCAGCCGCTCCTCGGGTCGGGCGCGAGCGGCCTTGCGCAGCACACCTTGAAACACTGCCTCGCGATCGCCGGCAGCCGCAGCGGCGTCGAGCGCGATCACATCGGCCGTCAGGGCATCGTCACTTTGCTGCGATGCGCGACGCAACAGCTCGCGCTCATGCTGGCTCTGCGCCGAATCCGCAGCGATCTTTGCAGCCGACGTCAGCGCGTCATTGTCGTCGTCATGACCTGCCACCAGCGTCGTCGCGTCACCGCGCTTGCGCGCCAACATCTCGCGCACGACGCGCACGGTGCCGAGGTTGCCGTCGGCTACGGTTGCATCGACCAGAGCCTGATCTGCCGCGTCGTAGTTGCCGGCGTCGAGGGCGAGCCGCGCCAGCTCGACCAGCGCGATCGCGCGCTCGCTTCCACCGGCGGCTTGGGCCCAACGCTCCAGCGCGATCCGATAGGCGGCGGCATCGTTGGCATGCGCCGCCACGCGGGCGGACAAGCGCAAGCCCAGACGGCTGTGATCGTCCGCCAGCAGGCCGCGTGCGAGCAACCCGTCGTCGGCGAACGCTGCCGCCGCGCGCGCTGCGGAGCGCAACCAAGCGGCCCGTGCTTCGGTATCGTGGAGCGTGCGCGCCAACTGAGATGCAACATGGGAAGCGGCGATCGGTTGTCCTGCGGCGCGCGCCGTGCGCATCACACCCCAGGTGGCATCGGCGCTGGTTGGCGAAGGCTGCAATGCCGATTCGTGGTCGTGGAACGCAGCGGCGGGATCCCCCGCGGCTTCGCACGCATGTCCGGCCAAGGTGAGCGCTGCGCTGCGACCGGCATTGTCTTTCCACGCACCGGCGAGCGCGCGCAACGCTTCCGCTTCGCCCTTGCGATCGGCTTGGATGCGACGTGCGGTCATCCACAAGAGCGCAGCGCCACTGGTGTTCGAGTCGATCGCCAACGCGCGCTTGCAGAGAGCGGTTGCCTGCTCGGCGTCGCTTCGGCGGAACAGCGCGACGGCCGCGGCAGTGTGAAGGGCAAGCGCGCGTTCGATCGCGGGCAATGCCATCTCGCTCTCCAAACAGAGCAGGTCGATCAGGCGCGCGTGATCGCCTTCGGCCGCGGCGTCGCGTTGGCTCGCGCGCAAACCGGTGAGGTCAAACGCTTGCGGATCACACGCCCGTGTACGGAGGCCGCGTGCGACGTCGTGCTCGTCCAGCTGCGCGTGGAGCTCTGCGGTCGCGGTCCACAGACGCGCTGCCTGATGCCCTTGGCTGCGTTGCGCCATATGCGCGAGCAAGGCGGCGCGTGCACGCATCACGTCGGCTCCGCGTCCGACGAACGCCAAGCTGCCACGACGACCAGCCCGCTTGCGCACGGTTCGTCGCGCGGCGGCGGCACCGCCATCTTGCGGCGCTTGCGATCGCCCTTGCGCCACCACGCCCGCGACGATGCCGGACGGACGCAGCGACACAGTCGGCGCTGGCACCGAAGCGCGTGCCTTTTCAATCGCGGGGGACGACGAGCGACGTGCGCGCGGCGGCGCCGAGGATCGTGTGGCGGGCGCGGGCGCAGAGGAGCGTGTGGGCGGCGGCGCTGGTGTGACCGTTGGTGCGGGCGGGCTGAGAGACGCGTCGGTTAAGCGCTCGAACAACGTGTCGACCAGCGCGTCTTCCTCGGGCGGCAGGCTCGAGCCGGGACGATTGCGATCGTCCGTCATAGCGCCACCCCGATCCGTCTGCGCAACGCCAGCAACTCCGGCGAGACCGCAAACAACACCAGCTCGCGCGCGCTGTCGTTGCCGCTGACCGCGTCCAGCGTGTAGCCGTCGCCCAGCACCGCATCGAGCGCGAGCCGCAGGTTTCCCGTGAGCAACAGCCCCGCGCGCGCAGCGGTCTGATTGGCGGCATCGACGTAGCGCTCGGCGTCTCGCGCATCGAGCGTCGGCGTCAGCTGGCTGGTGCCTTTACGCGCTCGCCGTGGCATGGCGCGTGCGGCGTCATCGAGTGGTACGTCGGTCAACGCCACACCAGCAAAGGGCGCTTCTGCCGCCGCGGAGACGCCGTACAACAAGTCCACCGCCTCTTCGCGCGGACACGGCAAGAGTGGGAAGGCCTGTGTTCGAATCGACATCGCGCGCTGGGCAACCCGGAACTTGTCGCGATCGCTCAGCGGGACCGCCACTTGCGCACCGACGATCCAATCGTGTTCGACCTTGTCGGCGGGCACCACGTCGATCGCTTTGGCATCACGATGCCCCAGGTAGAAGTGATCGATGTCGAGACCGAACACCTGAAGCAGTTGCAGGAGGGCATCGCGCACAGGTTGCGGGTCGCGCTTGCCCACGCGGTGCTTGCGTTCGACGCCGTAGGTTGCGGGCTCGATGCGCTGCAGGTTGGCGATCGTCTCCGCGACGTAAACGCCTAGGTCTGCCCACGGCCGTGTGTCGTAGCGCGCGCGCATGAGGGAGAGCTGTGTTTCGTCGAGTCGACCGCTCGGTTGTGCTGGGCGTCGCGCTTCCAAGCGCTCTCGTTCTTCTGGATCGACGCTGTCGTCCACACCGAGCGCGCCCATCGCCGACAGCACCAAGTAGTGCAAGTCGCGATTGCCGCTCCAGAGCGCCACTTGCTTTAGCTTTTGCCACGGGCTCGCCCAGGTCGGGTCGGACAGCATGCTGGCGCGCACAGCCGCTTCAAACGCTGTGAGCGCTTGCTGCCGTTCGCTTTCCGGCTGCTCCAGCGCCAGGAGCTGAGCGCACGCGTCGAGGTCGTCGGGTTGGGCTTCGAGCGCGCGGCGATAGGCCGCAGCTGCACGGGCGCGGTCTCCGATTCGTTCGCGCAGGAGATGGCCCGCCATGCGTTCGTGTGTCGCGCGTTCTGGCCCGCCAGCGAGCTGCGCGGCCGCGGCATACGCTTGCACGGCGTCTTCCACGTTGCCGATGCGAAGCGCCAGCGCCGCCATGCGCGTGTAGAGCGTCGCGTCGGCCAAGCCGCTGGCGGCCAGGTCCGCGAGCTCTCGGTGTGCTCCTGGAAGATCACCCAAGCGGCGCTCGAGAAAGTCCGCGGCGGCGATGTGCGAAAGACGCTTCTGTGTTGCCGGTACGCCATCGGCGCGTGCCAGTCGCTTCAAGCTGTCGGTGGCGAGCGCCCATTGCTCCATTGAGACATGAACTTCCGCGGCGAGGCCGAGGCCACCGAGGTGGTGCTCGTCCATCATCAAGAGGCTGTCGATCCACGCAAGCGCGCCTTGACGATCACCCGCGGAACGATGGAGCCGCGCTTGCTCGTAGAAGAGGTCGGCGAGCTCGTCGGGCTCGTCGGTCACGTCGATGCGACGGCGGATCAGCTCCACGAGCGCAGGCTCGTCGTGACGATCGGCGAGCAGATCATGCAGGCGATCGAAGGCAACCACGCGCGTCGGATCGATCGACAACGCCTCACGCAAACGCTGCTCGGCGTCATGTGGGCGTCCGAGTTGGTCCATCAGCACGCTGGCGCTCTCTTCGAGCAGTTGGGCACGGACCTCGCCTTCGCAGTGTGGGCTGAGCGCATCGCACGCTTCGACGACGCCCGACCAATCTTCCAGGAGGTGACATGCCGCGCGCAGCAGCTCCCATGTCGCGAGATCGTCCGGCTCACGCGCCAACACCGAGCGGGCGAGGGCAGCGGCTTCGGTCGTGCGTTCCGCCTGCATGAGCAGACGTGCAACCGCGGCGCGTTGTTGCGGTGCCAGATCGATCGACGATAGCTCTGCGCGCGCAAGCATCGCGTAGGCGAGCGCTTCGGGGTCAGCGTCGCCTTGCTCCATGATGTCGTGCGGCTGGGCGCGCAACGCATGCTCGCGCGCAATCGCCGCTTGCAGCGAATCTGGCAACAGCTCAGCAATTCGATCCGCGATCCCGATGGCGGTGTCCGGCGACGGATCGAGCTGCAGGCTGTCGAGCAGCAACTGGCCGGCGGCGCCGCGATCGTCGGTGACGCCAGCGAGCCCCAAGAGCGCGGTGGCATGCGAAGCGATCTCGTCGGCACCGGCCACGGTTTCCAAGTGCGCGACGCGATCCGACGGGTCCCATGCCAGCAGATCGGCGATCAGCTCGGTACGATGCTCGCTCTGCGTCGTGGCATGCAGCGCGATGCGTCCGCGCAATGACGCGCGATCGATTCCGTCGGGCATGTGGTGCTGGAGATGGGTCAGCGCGCGCTCGCGGTGCTGTACGTCACCACCGACACGAGGCAGCGTGACCAACGACAACGCCGCCGCGCTGGCGGCGCTTCGATCACTGAGCGCCGCGACCAGTGGCTCCAGCGCGAGCTCAGCTTTTCCCATGACGTCGTAGTGCTCGCCGACCTCCAACGTCGCAACGCCCACATTGCCCAAGCGCTGCTCACGTGCAGCCAACCCCTCGAGCGCGGTGAGCAAGACGGTGTCGTCGCGTGTTCGCTCGGCGAGCTGTCGAAGTGACCATAGCGGTGCCAACGCATCCGGATCTTTGTCGGCGGATTCCTCGTAGCTGCGCGCCGCGAGCCTCAGGTCACCCGCGATCTCTGCCGCGACGCCAGCGTGCAACAGGGCAAGCTCACTGCGCTTTGTGTTGGCTTGAGCTTCGGCCGTCGCACGCAGCAGCGCGACCGCTTCATTCGCCTCGCCGCGTCGCAGCAGGAGCTCTTCAAGCAAGCTGACCGCGTACGGATTGGTGGGATCGCGATCGAGCGCCTCTCGTAGCAACACCACGGCGCCGTGCTCGTCGCCAGCACGAATGCATGCACGTGCGCCTGCGCACTGATGCGCGGCGCGCAGCTCGTCGTCCGGCGCGTATTCGGCCAACGCGCGATGAGCCGCGGACAAGAGCGGGAGGTTGTGCTGGGTCAACGCCATCAAGCGTGCACAGTCCGGCGCCCAGTCCCGGCAGCGCGCATCGTCGAGCGCAGCACGCAACAGCGCGTCAGCACGCTCCCCATCCCCGACGTGATGACGCAGCACGTAGTGGCGCTCACGCATAAGGACGCTGTGCTCGGAGTCGGACACGCCCAGCACGCAGAGCTGCTCGGCGGCATGCAGCAGCAACGCCGCGTCGTTGTCGCGAAAGGCGGCGGCCAGCAGCAGGCGCCACATGATCCCTCGGTGATCGCCATCAACCGCTCGCTCGGCAATCGCCGCTGCCCGCTGCAAATCCATCGTCACATTGGCGGCGAGGTCGATCGCCCTCAGCAGCGCGTCGGGATCGTGACGTTCGCGCGCGGCTGTGTGGAGGCGCTCGATCAATGCCGGCACTTCGTCGTTGTCGAGCTGCCAATCGTCGAACAGCGCGGCGGCAGCGGGCGAGTTGGGGTCCGACAACAGCGCGCTCTCCAGGGCGGCGCGGGCACCGTCCATGTCCTCGGTGCGCTGGGCTTGCTCAGCGACGTGGAAGTGCAGGCTCGACGCGTACGGCCCCAGGTCCTGTCGTTTCAGCAGGATCTGCGCTTGCGCCGCGGCACCGGCGTAGTCGTCGGCCAGCTCGCACGCGAACATCTTCTCCTGGTGCAAGAGCACGCTGTCAGGGAACACGGACAGCGCTTGGTCGTATGCGCTGGCAGCGCTGATGGGATCGTCACAACCGAAAGCGCGCACGCGGGCTGCTTGGCGCCACAACGCGGCGCTGTGTTGGAGCGCATGCTCGGCGTTGCGAAAACGTCGTACCGAACGCGGATTGATCGTGACGCGGTTGCGCTCGTCTCGAGCCGCCATCGCAGCCAACACCGCGCGACCTTCCAGCGCTTCGACCAACGCGAACGCATCGCCATGTGCACGCGCGACGCGCTCCATGGCTTCCAGGGCGTGCCAGCGCCCCTGTGGCAGACCGGCTGCACCGCGCAGAATCTGAATCGCTCCGCGCGGGTCGCGATCACGCTCGCGCGCTTGCGCAACTTCCACCAGCAGCGCGCTCTTGAGGGCAGGATCGTGCGCGACCGATGACCGCGCTTCGGCAATCCGTTCCGCCGCGGTGGCATCGCCCACCGCGTAGTGGTGACGTTCCAGCAGCAACGCCGCGATCTGACACTTGGGATCGACGTCCAACGCATCCGCCAACAGCTGGGCACACTCGGCGCTGTTGTCCGACGCGCGGCCCAACCAGACCGCCTTGTCGACCAACGCCGACGCGCGTTCACTCGGGGTGCGGGCGGCCGCGATCTGGGCCTCGAGCAACGGCAACAACGTCGCGTCGTCGTCCTGCGCTTCGGCGGCGGCGATCAGCGCGGCCAGCGCCGGTCGAAAGGTCGGCGTCCATTCATGGGCCTGTCGGTACAGCGCGAGCGCACCGTTGCGATCACCCAGGCGGTGTTCGGTCAGGCTTGCGATCTCGTATGCGAGCGCGCTCCGCACCGCTGCGTCGGTCGCCTGTCCAAGCTCGGCTTGCAGCGCACGGATACGCGATTCTGCGACGAGCTTGGCGGGCAGTTGGGGGGGAGGCAGCGACGGTCGCGGCGGCGTGAGGTTCATGCCCGAAATCGGTCGTCTCCGGCGTTGCCACCCACTGTGGCGCGGCGCCCCCGGCGGCCGACTATACAGGCGTGACGCGGCGGTTAGGAAGGCACAAAGCACCCCCAACCTGGCCGGTTTGGCGCCCGTTCCTAGGGCTTAGAAACGCTGCGTTGTCGTGCTCTCAGGATTCGAGCAGCCGACGCGCGATCACGTTGGCCTGGATCTCGTTGGCGCCCTCGAAGATCGACAGGACGCGCGCGTCGACCAGCAGGCGTGACGCCGTGTACTCCTCAGCGAAGCCGTTGCCTCCGTGGATCTGCACGTCGGCGTCGGCGCCTTCCCACGCGGCGCGTGTCGCCAGCAGCTTGGCCATGCCGGCCTCGAGGTCACAACGCTTGCCCTGGTCCTTCTGGCGGGCCGAGAAGTAGGTGAGCTGACGGGCTGCTTGGGTGCGCACGATCATACGGCCGAGCTTGCGACCCACGCGGGCGAACTCCGCGATCGGGCGGCTGAACTGAATGCGCTCGTGGGCGTAACGCATCGCTTCGTTGAGCGCGGCCTGGGCTACTCCAACGCCGCGAGCCGCGGTTTGGATGCGCGCCGCTTCGAAGGTGGTCATCAGCTGCTTGAAGCCGCGACCTTCAGCGCCACCGAGCAGCGCGCTACCTTCGACGCGGAAGTTGTCAAACGACAGCTCGTACTCCTTCATGCCGCGGTAGCCGAGCACCTTGATCTCGGTGCCG